>Ga0181573_10000968_pt1 | contig 29367 bp, 16 predicted proteins | sample 101ome_25_FD_148643 | JGI IMG/M metagenome (GOLD analysis project Ga0181573, IMG submission 148643) | Coastal salt marsh microbial communities from the Groves Creek Marsh, Skidaway Island, Georgia - 101409BT metaG (spades assembly) | ecosystem: Environmental > Aquatic > Marine > Intertidal zone...
GAGGGGTGGGGCGGTGAGAGGAGGCGGTGGATTGAAGAAGAGGCCGAGCGTTCACCTCGACAACTCCGCTCAACCCGCACCACTTACCGGTCGCGAGGGCACTGCCAAGCGCTGCACCGAGGGGCGCGTCTGGTGGCGGACTCATGCAGTGCCGAAGGCTGAGGATACGGAGCGAAGGGAGAAAAATCGCGTCCTCCGTGTCTATCCCGAACAGCGGAGAGATCCCGGAACCCGTCTGGGAGCAGGAGCCGTCCAAGTGGAGTGCGGCTAGGGACTGGCCCGCGGGCCCTCTGTCCTCAGCGAGCGCCGAGGCGAGGCCCGCAGCATCGAGGCGTGGACAATCGCGGAGATCGAGCAGAACAAGATGGGCAAGGCGCCCCAAAGCAGCGCGCACCCGAAGGCTTCTTAGCCGTATGCGCCGGTTGCTCGGCAGGGCCAACGTGCTCAGCCGCGGGACGCTTAACAGCACCCGAGCGAGGCCAGCGTCGTCGAGCGAAATGCTCGTACCCATCAGGCGAAGCGTGAGAAGCGACCGCGCTCCGGGCTGGGCGAGGGCGTCGGCGATTCCTCGCCGCCTTGTCCTCAACGGCCCCGTCCCGGTCGTCATCCATACCGCTTGCGTCCCCGCGTCGTCATCCACTGAGCTCCTGTCTTCTTCGTCGTCGTCGTCGACATTGTTGTCGTCGCTGGAATGCCCTGGCCATTCGAGAGACAGGGAGAGAGATTTCAGCGTCCCACGCGCAATGACGTCGGAGAGAGGCGCGAGGAGGTGCTCAGCGGGAGGCGCCACGGCCCAGAGACCTGCCCCCAGCCCGCAAAGGTCCAGTTCCTCCAGCGCAACAAGGGCCGCCAGTCCGCGCAGGTCCCTCAACCTCGGCGCCGGCCCTGTCAGGCTCAAGGACCGCAGCGTGGGTCCGAGGGGGGCCAGCGGCTCCAACGACGTCACATTTAGCGGGGCATCGATCGCGAGCGTCCCAAGCAGCGCTGTCTGCGGATGTCGCCCGACACAGCGGCCGAGGTCCTCGTCGTCGATTGTCGGAGCGGACTGGCCGCCACCGCTGCTGGGGTCCATGGCTCCCAGGGGGTGCGGCCACCGCAGCCGCGTTCTCCCGCCCCGTGGCAGCCGACGGAGCGGCGGCAAACACCCGTCGGGGTCGGGGTCCCTCTCCATGTTCCCCGCGCCGCGGCTGTTGAGGTCCTCGTCCTCCTCCTCATCCTCGTCGTCCTCGCCCTCGCCTGGGGGACAGTCGACGGCGAAGACGAGGCGGCGCAGCGCCGGCCGGCGGCCTTCACGTCCCAGCGCCGCCGAGCCGTCGACAACGCGCTCGAGGTCGGGGCGGCGAGCCGGCGCCGCGGCGGGCGCCGTTGCCTGGATCGCCCGCGCCCCCCTCCCATACGCCGCCGATGCGACGCGACTTCGCGCCCGTCGCCAACCCATCGTCGCCTCCCGGGCCCCAGCGTGCCGAGCGTGCGACAGGGCCACCAGGAGGTTGCCGAGATCGGGGTCCGTCAGCAGGGGGGCCAAGACTGCTGCGAATGCCTCCGCCGAGGCGCACGCCAGGTCCTCCAGCGACGCCGAGGCGGGACCGGGCGGTGGTCGCTGCTCCAGGGACTCAGCGGCGCGGGCCGCGAGGGCAGACAGAGAGGCGGACGCCGACATCGTCGGGGCCGGAACCCTGCTACGCGACAGGGAGAGAGGCGTCGGTCGGGGGCGGCCCGGCTTGCGTCTCGGCGCCCCCGAACCGGCGGGGAGCGAACGCGGCGGCGTCTCAGGTCCTACCCTCGGACCACAGAGATGATTGCGATGGAGGTAGAACCACGCTCCACGCTGTCGGGACACCGCCGCGCGGGGACGCTTCACACTCGGCCGCCGAGGCCTGCCCGCCGGGCCCGGGCGCTGCTGCCGGAGTCGACGCGCCCCACGACCCGTCACGATACGACGGCCTCCCGCGCTGCGCCCACCCCGCCGTTCGTCCTCGCGCTCGCCCTCGCGCGCTCCTCCACCTCCATGCGCAGACCGCCCGACTTCGAAAAGTTCATGGTGATGTCGTAGGCGAGGTCGAGGGACCCCTTGCTCGCGGGAGGCGTCACCGGGACGAGGCGCGACAACTGGAGGACCCGGGCAGTCGTCAGGGTGACGGCAAGTAGGGCGAAGCCCGAGCCCATGCACATGCGGGGCCCGGCTCCAAAGGGCACCCAAGCGAAGGGATGATGTCCCCCCCCCCCTTCATCCTCCATGAAGCGTGAGGGCCGGAAGGCCTCGGGTGCGTCCCAGAGCCGGGGCGACCGACCCAGCGCGAAACTCGACATGAAGCAAACCTCGCCCGCCGCGACACGAAAGCCCGACGGCAGCGCGTCGGCCTCGGCCGCGACGCGCGGAAAGAGAGGGATCGCCGGGTAGAGGCGGAGGGTCTCCTTGACCACGGCTTGGGTGTACACGAGGCGCTCAAAGTCAGCGTGAACAGGAGCGCGACCATCAGGCAGCACCGCGTCGAGCTCGTCGAGAACGCGGCGCTCGACATCGGGGTTTGCCGCCACCGACCAAAGGGCCGCGGCCGTGGTGGTGGCCGTCGTCTCGTGTCCAGCCCCCATCACGTCGTGCACGTCCTCCCACAGCTCGTCGTCTGTGAGGGGGCGCCCGTCACCGTCAGTCGCCAGCAGGAGCGAGTCCAGCAGGTCCCGCGGCTCAAAGGGGGGGGGCGACGGGGATCCCGCAGCCAATGAGGATGACGCGGCTGCATCGGCCGTGTCGACGGGCCTTGCGTCCTCACCCGCCTCCCACCGCTCCTGGGCCGTGCGAACCCCGAGGGCGGCAAGCTCGCGGCGGCGATCTGCTATGACATCGAGCATCGCCGTCCTCATCACGTCGACTGACTCTCCCAGGAGGCGCACATGGGGGTCTCCGAACCGCTCCATCAATTTCAGCATAGGCATGGGGGTGATGAAGATGCGACCCAGCATGTCGCCAAAGGTGTTGACCGCCCAAACGATGTCGCGCGACGCCGAGGAGGAGGAGGAAACCCGGAACGAGGAAGAGGACAAGGATGACGTAACTCCCTTCCCCTCCACGCGGTCCCGCACGCGCGCCACCTGCCCAAAGTCGTGGGAAAAGGCGACGCGACCGATGGTGTCAAGCGTCATGCGCTGCACGTCCTCGCCCACGTCCGTTGCGAGGCGCCCGTCGCCCGATGCCCGCGCCCCCGCCGCCCAAGCATCAGCCAGGGCGTCGGCCCGGTCGACCACGTCGGCCGCGAACCGCTCGAGCAGCGCCGGGGACCGAAAGGGCGGCGCGCAGAGTTGCCTGTGACGCCGATTGAACCGACCCTGGGACCCCAGGATGCCCCTCCCTCCGGCCACAAAGCTGTACACGTCGGGGAGGTAACGATCTGTGTAGTTGTTGACGTTATTGACGCACACGTGGCGGACGTCGTCGGGATCATTGAGAAAGGTCCACCCTGCGGCCCCGTTGAGGGCCGTGGGGTTGGGGAACCGGGAAGCAGGGCCGTAGCGCTGCTCGAACGCGAGCATCGCCCCATGGACGCCACCCTCGGAGAAGATGGGGACCACGTCCAGCAGGGAGCGCAGTGTGCCAGGCTTGGGGCCGGGGGCGAAGGGCAGGTCCTGGGGATCCGCGTCGTCGTAGTCGCGGGTGATGCGGCGACGGAACGAGTCGTGGTCTTCGGGCGCCACCCCGAGCAGGCTCGTCGCGAAGGAGGTTGCCGCTGTCCACGGGCACGCCGAGGACGAAGACGAGGATGAGGACGAGACCTGGGGACGACGGAGACGAGGGGTGTGTGGTAGGTGGGTTGGTGGTGGGGTGGAGAATTTTGGGGGCACTTGCTGGCGCAAGTGTGATGCCGGTGCCCGTCAGCGCCCCCAACCGGCGACGTCGCGCTACCGGATCCAGAATTGAGAACCGGGCCCAAGTCTCACCTCCCCCCGTCCCACGCGTCGATCAGAAGATCGGACAGATGTCCGGACGTCGCGGGCGCGCGGGGGGATCCCGGAGAAGGCCCCAGGATCCGGTCGCGGGCGACGAGGCGATTCTATGGGTCCAATCCCGACGAGACCTGAGACTGGCGACATCGCGGAGAGCAGTTGATTCAGCCCGATGTCGTCGAGGCACGCCCCCCCCCCTGCCGCGCTTGGTGCAACGGGTCCGGTTTGGAGAGTGAACAGCTCAACTCGAGCGCCGCCGCTGAGCCGGACAGCCGCGACCACCAAGCTCCTTCTCCGAAACATCCTCGGGCCCAAAAGCAATCAAAATGCAACGAGCCACCGTCTTAGGAGCGCGGAAGGGCCTAATGAGGGCGTTGAGACCGTATTCTCGCCCCCTCACGGCGGCCGCCGTCTCGCCTCCGCCGGCGTCGTGCTGCTCCCGGGCGGCTTCTGGTGCCTCCTTCTCCGGTCGCGACGGAATCCGCAGCCGCTCAACGCTTGTTCGCGCCAAGGGCGACTCCGGTGCTGACATTTCCCTCTTTGGCGGCTCCGCGACGTCGCGGGCCGTCACCGGGGCCTCGGGGCGAGGTGGTGGTGGTGCTGGTGGTGGGGCGTTGCTCGCTCGCCACCCCCGCTGCGCGCGCCCGAGACTCCGCAATGAGGAAAATCGTTTCATATGGCTGAGCCTCGGGGGCCTCAACACCCCCCGGGTCATCCACCGTGACGATCTCTATGGTCTTCTTTCCACCGAGCGGAAGAGGCATGCCGCCGCCGCTGCCATTGGTCTCGTGCCGCGCTGCGCCGCCCCCGCAACTCGCGTTGGCCCCGCCGCCACCAAGCTCGAACGCTGCCGTTCCTCGTATCTCGCCCCCTATCTGCAGAGGAGCTGACGAGGCTTCCTCCTCCGAGGCTGATTCTTCCCTCTCCCCCGACCCACCCCGCCCCGCCCGGGTCGCCGAGGTGGCCGGGTCTGGCGGACTGTGCATTGTTGATGGGCTACCAAAGGCGGCTCCGCTCGGCGCCCGTCTGGACTTTTACCCGCCCGGGACCGCGGTCGAGGACGCCGCGATCCGGCCAACGGCCCGGGGCGGCATCATCCTGCGGCGGGACGATGACGCGGCTGTCTGCCTCGTGGTCGAGGGGACCGTTTCCGAGGGGGACGCGGCCGGACTCGAGCGCCGCAATCATGCCGACGTCGACGCACCTTTTGGCCTGCTGTGCGTGCGGGCGCCTCGGGGCCGTGCGGCCGGTGGGCGGGAGCTCCGGCCCTGGAGGGGCCCAGTGGACTGGCGTGGCCGGCGCGTTGGGTCGGACGGCGTGCCCATGCCGGCGGACGCCTCCTCCTCCGAACCCGACCCTGCTGAGGCAGATCTTGTCGACGCCCCTCTCTTTCCCGAGCACCCACCCATGAGCGCCCGCCAGAGCATCGACTCAGGCCTCACCACGGGCGTGCGGGGGATCGACGTGCTCTCTCCTCTGGGGCGGGGCCAGAGTCTGGTGCTGGCGGGCCCTGATGGCGTCGGCAAGACGACCCTCGCCCTCGACGCTCTCGCCGGCAGCAGCGACGACCTCCATCTCGTCTACTGCTCTGTCGGGCAGCCGCCCCAGGCCGTCGACGCCGCCGTCGCGCGGCTCTCGTCTGTCCTGCCCCGTCTCGACCTCGTCGCGGCGGGCCCGGAGGCTGGCCCGGCCGACCGGTACGCGACCCTCTGTGCCGCCCTAGCGACGGCTGAGCAGACACGAGACGCGGGCGGCCAGGCTCTTGTCGTCCTCGACGACGCCGGGGCCGCGACGGACCTTTGGGTAGCCGCCCAGGCCGCTGCCGAGGGGAGGGACCGGGCCCTCTACCTTGCCGACGGGGTCGAGGGGGACGCCCTGGTCGACTACGAGGGCACGCTCGTATCGGCCGCCAGCGCACAGCGGCGGCGGCTCCTCTCATCTCTGCTGCAGCGGTCGGCGCGGCTGCTCGACGCGAGCGGGGGGGGCACCCTGACCCTTCTCGCCGTCTTGCCGGGTGAGCCCGCGACGGGCCGGCCCCGTGGATCGGCTGCCCGCGCTCGCGTGCTCTCCCTCGCAGGCGTGACGGAGGACCAGCGGGCTCGCATGCTCGCCGCTCTGGACAAGCAGGAGGCCGCGGCAGGGGGGATGCCCACCACACTTGAGCGCGCCCGCAGCGAGGTCCTAGAGGAGTTCATGAGTATCTGCGACGGTCAGGCCGTGCTGCGCAGGGCTGACGGTCCCGCTGGCCTCGTCCAGGTCGACCCTCGCAAGTCATTGAGCCGCATCGGGGTCCGCGCCTATTGGGCGCAGGGGCTGGCTGAACGGGCGCCTGCCCTCAGGTTCCAGCTTGCCCAGGCCGAGGACGAGGCCGAGTGGGCCGGCGCCCGCGACGGCAGCGCGGTGGCGATGGCCGCCTTTCGTGCCGCCAGCGCTGCTGCTGCCCCGGGCATGGCTGCCTGCCGCGCCCTCCTGCTCCACGCCCCGGGCCAGTCGTCAACCGCGGGGGAAGAAATCTGCTTACTCGCCTGCGCCCGGGAGGGGCTCTTGGGTGCGCCTGCCTCAACGGACGAGGTCTCGGCATGCCGCGACGCCTGGGCTGCTGCCTGGCAAGATGCCAAACGCGCGCTTCCGGAAGACGTCGCTCTGCTCGAGGACACCGGAGTCGAGGGAGCGGACGAGGTCATCGAGTGGCTGCGTGGCAGGCTGTCGTCCGCCGCGTGACGGGTGCAAAACTAGTCCTCCCTCCCGGAGGACGGAGCACCAGCGAGGGGCCGTGTGGAGGGGCGAGAAAGAGTCAACGAACCCCTCTAGTCCTCCCCCTCCTCCCCCGCACCGCAACAAGCCGAGACGGCCGCGTCACGGGTGGTCTCGAAGCGTGCAGCCCCGGGCCGAGGAGGGCCGCAGCGTCGAAAAAAACGGGCTGCAGTGCTGTGCCGGCTGAAGCTTCTTTCGGCTCGCTCGCGAGATGGACGAGGTCATCCTCGCGTCCACGACGATACGCTCTGCGACGGGGGCTGCGACGAGCACTTCAGCCCTACCGGAAGGCGAGTTCCGGGGGGCGTGTTCGCCAGCGTGACGCCAGGGGAGGGCTGCCTTCTCTCCACGCGCGAGAGGCTCGACCGGGCCGAACATTGTGCAGACGGCAAAGGAGCAGTGGGATATGTCGCATCGTCCCCGAACGCTGGACGTAACACTCCCCCCGGCGTCGGTCGGGCCGTCGGCGTGTGGGCACCCTGGGCTCGTCGTGGGCCGCGCTCGCCCCCTGTCCCCTCTCCTCTGTGACCCCCTCTTCTCCTCGCAGGGCCTCGCATATCGTCGGTCGCCTCCTCGGTCGAGGCGCTGTCGTCCACCTCGAGCTACCGTGGCTTCAGCGGTGCCCCCCCCCCCTGCGCCCGGGCGCCGCAGACGCCTGTGGAGCTGGCGACTGAGCGAAGGAGGGTCGAGGAGGTGAGGGCATTGCGGGCGGCCTTTCTCCTGGCTATGGACGCCTTTTGCGGGTGGCGCGAGGCGTCGCGCGCCGGGGCCATGCGTCGTCGGGCCGAGGCTGAGGCCGAGAAACAGGCCAGAGCCGAGGCAGAGGACAGGGCGGTGCGGGACCGGGTGGCGACGCTCCTGTCATGTTTGGCGGCGTGGCGCGCAGCGGCCGACGAGGGCGCTGAGGCGCGTGAGAGGGAGCGGGCAGCCGCGGCCATGCGGTGCCGGTGGCTTGCGTGGCGCGCCCTCGCCGGCTGGGCCGCTGCCGCCGAGGATCAGAGGGCGGAGCAGGCCCTCGAGGCTGAGGTGGATGGATATTGGAGAGAGCGCGCCATGTCGCGGGTTCTTGTCCTCTGGCGCGAAATCGCGGTTGCGGGCGACGTAGCGACGGCCCGCGAGCGCCGGCGCCGGTCACTGCTGACTAGAGGCATCGCGGGGTGGCGTGGCGCTCGCTCTGCGCGTGAAGCCCAAGAGGCACGCAGGGACGCAGCACTTGCGACGGCTGCGGCGACAGGCCTGCCCCGGCGGCGCGTCCTCCGTGGGGCACTGCTGGCGTGGCACGCCGAAACGGAAGAGGCGGGCGCAGCCCTGGCCGCGGCCGCCCGCCGGAGGGTGTTACTGGGAGCCTCGCTTGGCACGCTGTGGGCGCACGGTCGGGCACGGGCGCACTCGCGCGAGGCTGGCATCCTGGCTGACGGGTGGCGCTGGAAGCGCCTTAAGGAGAAGGGACTGGCCGGTCTGGCCGACCACGCCGCTGCCGCTGTTCAGGCAAGGGCGGACGATGCGCGCACCCTGCGCGCCGCCTTGCTGGGGTGGCACGGCGAGGCGCGGCGGGCGATCGAGGCCGCGGAGGAGGACCGCCGTGTTGCGGCGCGCGAGGCCATGCGTGACCGGCGGGATGCGGCAGCGGCTGACAGTCTTCGTAGCGCTCGCCTGCTGCGCTCGGCTCTCTTTGGCTGGCACGAGCTCGCGTCGGGTGCCGGAGCGCGCCGGGCTCTCGTGGCATCCCGGGCCCTCTCGGCCTGGCGCGCCGCGACGGAAAACGCCCGGCGCCTTGCCCGTCTCGGCGACATCGCCAACCGCCGCGCCGACGCCGGCCGGCTCCGGCGCGCGATGGACGTGTGGGCCGACGCCGCCGCCGACGCCCGCGAGGCTCGGATCTGCGCAAGTGAGGCCATCGAGGCTGAGGCCGCCGATCGAGAGCGACAGGAGCGGAATCGGGAGACGGAGCGGTTCGAGCGCGCCAGACGCCTCACAACCGAGGTTGCCGAGGCCCGAGCGGCGGCAGCGGCGGCGGCCGAGGCGGCCGAGGCGGCCCTTCGCGAGGCGGCCGATGGGCGGCGGGCGGCCGAGGTGGCCGCGATGGCTCCCCATCGTCCTCGGGAGGAGGTCGCTCCTCCGGGCACGCCCCCCCGGTCACGGTCGCCCCCGCAAGTCCTCATCGCGATGGAGGCCGCCCTCCGCTCGCTGGGGGAGAGGGTCGCCGCGCTCGCTGCCGGGGGCAGGCGTGGGGAGGGGGAGGGGGACGGAGTGGAGGAGACGGCTGCAGTGGAGACGCCCGTCGAGGCCCACGCTGCCAACGCCACGGCAACGGCCTTGACGGCGACATCCTCAACTGAGATGCCGCCCGCCCGCGTCTTGGTCGCTGCGTCGAAGGCCGACGCGTCGACATCGCCGACGCCGACGCCACTGCCTCAGATGTTGAGCGTCGCCGCTACGCCCGCGGCAAGCCCATCGCGCGTCGCTGTGGTCGTCAAGGGACTCTCACATTATCGCGGCCCGACGAGCGTCGCCGCCACTCCTGCCACACTCCCAGCGGCCCCGAGGCCGTCGCGGGGGGGGCTGCTGTCCCCGCCGGCCGACGATGCAGTGCTGCCCGGCCCTAACGTCCCCCCCTCTGTCCTCGCTGCTGCCCTGGCGCCTCGGCTTGAGGCTCTCGACGACATCGCGTCGCGTCTCGAGGCAGCAGCGGCGGCCCAGCCTCCCTCACCTCCACCCACGGCGCCCACGTCGCCCGTCGCGGGAGCTGTGGTGCCGGCATTGGCTGCTTCGGCCTCGGCTCCGTTGCGTGGCTCCCGACTTGAGCCGCGCCGGGCCCTCTGGCTCGACATGGCCGCCGACTCGCTCCTTCCGTGCGACGGCGTCGCGGCGGTACCTCCCCCGGGCGGCTGGGACGCGCTGACGGCGCCTGTTGCCACTGATGTCGTCCCCCCCGCCGCCCCTGCGGTCCCCATCCCGGCGCCTCCCCGCCGCCCCTCTCGGCACCACCGGGCCCCCTTGCCCAGGGGCGAGCAGGCGCGTCTCCGCGCCCTGTTGGCCGCCGAGGCCCGTTGGGCGGAAGACGCCCTCGGGGCGTGGGCGCGGGCCAGGGACGCCGGCGATGCGACGGGCGAGGAGGGAGCGCGGCCGCTAGCTCAGGCGGCAGCGGAACGGGCGCGCGAGATTGGGGAGACGCTGCGTGCGCTTGACTGGGCTGTGACGAAAGGGAGAGACTTAGATAGACAGAAATGACGACGACGACGTTGAGAGAGGCGCAATTGACACCTCACAACGTAGTCTTTACATTGACTATGGCGGCTCCGCGCCCCCTCCGGTCTCGTCGTCCCTGGCCCCTTCGCTGTCCGATCCCGCCCCCGTGGCAAAGACGGCTGCCCCGGCGCCCGTCGGCAGGCCTCCCGCTCCCCACAGATCATCCCGTCCAGGACTCGGCGGTGTGACGTCTCGTTCTCGCCCGGCGTCCTGAGCGGCTCCATTGACCTCGGCAGCCACCCCTGCCGCCCCCCCAGTCTCAGCGGCCTCCTCCTCCCCCATCCCCTCCCCCCCCCCTCCCGCCAGCAGAGAGGGGGCGATGTAACGTTCCTCCATTTCGTGAAAGTCGGGAATCCGCCCCGCGGCGTCAGCCGCGGCTCTCCGGGCGACTGTTGCGGCTGCAGCGGCGGCCCGTCCAAGCGCACCGGCGGCCGAAGCCACCGGGGCCGGCAGGCGCTGCTGAATGGACTGGATGGACTTAAAAGCAGCCAGGGCTGGGGCCGGCGAGGCCCAGGCAGCGCCCTCCCCCGCGCCCCCAACACCGCTCGCCGAGGGGGGAGAGGGCGGAGCGAGGTCGACGTCGACCAGATCTGCGTTGACAGCAGGACTGGACGACTTGCCATCGGCTGCCTCATCGGGGTCTGGGGGCAGCCCCACGGGAGCCCCTGGCGTCGTCCCTTGTCGGGTCACGCCCAAGTGCTCGTCCGCGCGCGGGAAGGACGAGGCCGTTGGGGCCTGGCCATCAGACCTGTCCTCCGCCGCGCAGTTTCCTCCCCTGGGTACTCGGGTGGGGAGCTCCACCGAGGGTCCTGCTCCCCGAGGGCCGCCGTCGGCCCCAAATATGGCTGTCCGCGCTGCCCCCAGGCCGAGAGCAGAGGTGGCACGGTTGGCCCCCCAGGTTCCCGCTCCCCAGGCCCGTCGGCCCGCAAGCTTTGCAACCGTTCCCACCCCCTCGAGTGGACCCCCCTCCCCCCAGAGGCCCGCGTCGAGCGCCCCCTCGGTGGCGGCAACCTCATCGGACTTCGCCCCCGCCGCCGTCGGCATCCCTGGCGGGGCATCCTCAGCCCGGCCCTGAAGCCCCAAGCGCTCGACGACGGTCCGCGACACCCCGCCCACGACGAGCACAGTGAAGGCGGCCACGCCGAGAGTGACGCTTGTCATGGCCGACGCTGCGGCCCCTCCGATATCACGCTGGGACTGGGCCGCAAGCGCAAAGGCCACCCCGCCCCGCAGGCCTGACAGCCAGAGCATGTCGCGGTGGGCCGGAGGGATGCGGCCCGCTGTCCCCCGCCGCCCCAGGGCCCGCGCCTGAGCGCGCGACCGGTTTACGGCCGACACGATGGGCCAGACGTGCGCTGCCCGCCCCAGCAAGCAAGCGACCAGGGAAACGGCAAACAGTCCTCCGTGGGCCCACCCGAAGCCTTCTACCACAAAAAAGGCCAATCCCATGTAGACGAAGATGAAGGTCTCGGCCAGGCTCGCCAGACAGCCAAAAAGTGCGAAGGCCCCCTCCTGGGCATCGTGGCTGAGGTTACGGGTGGTGTAGCGGGCACACGCGAGGCCGCAAAAGAGGATGGCAACGATGCCTGAGAGGCCCAGGCCGTCGGCCAGCGAGTAGGCGGCGTAGGGAAAGAGGGAAAAGAGGCCCAGCTCGGCCACGACGCCTCCGCGGTCCCCGGTCCGGGCGCGAAACTGGCCTGACTTGAAGAGGAGCGCGGCCAGAGCGGCAGCGACCAGGCCCACGACGGACGACCCCACGAAAATGAAGGCAAAGGACAAGGCCATGCCCACGGTGGCGCCGTAAGGAGTGAGGTCGGCGCGGGCAGGGTCGAGGTTGGCAGCTAACACGCGATAGAGAACAACAGCCACGGCGTCGTTGAGGACAGATTCTCCAAAGACGAGGGCGTGGAGATCCTCCTGGGGAGAGAGAGGGAGAGAGAGATGGGGGGGAGGTTGCTCCAGGTGGACAGATGGAGAGAGCGAGAGCAACGGTGCGCCAACCCCCACCTCCCTTGCTCGCCTGGACCCCGAGCTGGGCGAACAGGGCGAGGGTGGCGACGGGATCGGTAGCGGCGAGGAGGGCGCCGAGCACCAAGGCCTCCCGAAACCGGAGCGCGAAGCAGAGCCCCAGCGCGCCCCCCGCCCAGGCCAGCACGGCCACCGTCAGGGCCGACACGAGGGTGCCGCCAAATGCGAGGAGACACACGGCGCCGAAGTTGTTGAAAAAAGGCCCCGGGTCGAGAGACAAGCCCGACTCATAGATTACGGGGGGCAGCAGAAACAGGAAGAACAGCTCAGGGCTGAAGGAAAGGCTGGCGCGGGCGCCATCGCCGGGCGACGTGAACAGGGCGAGGCAGGCCCCGGCGGCGGCGCCCAGCAGCAGTGATGTTGACGATTCCGGCAGCCAACGGGCCAGCCGGGGTCGAGCGTGGACGCCGTGGCCAAGCACGACGGCGCCGCCGAGGACGGCGATGCACAGGAACACGGCGAGCGAGTAGGTGCTCTGCGAGAGGGCCGGTTTCGGGCACGGTCGGCAGGTTCGGGGAAACGGCCTCGCGGGGTCGGTGCCGGTGAAGGGTGGGCCGGGAGACGGAAAAAATCCCGGTCTCTTCGCGCGCAGCATCGGTTCGCGCATCAAACTCCCCACCGCCCCGCAGCTCGCCTGGTCGAGCGCCACCTCCTGGAGCCAGCGCGTCGGCGCGCAGGTCGTTCCGCCCGTGCCGCGGTCCAGCTCCCAGGGCGGCGCCGGGAGCGACGCCATCTGAGCCTCCTCGTGCCACCCTAACCGGAATCTGGTATCGGGATTAACGTAGGGACCGTTTTGCCCACTCCCTAGCGACTCTATGCCCTCTCTGGAGCCACTCGCCCACCGGGCCCACCCCTCACGTCAAGCCTTCGCCCGCTGCACCAAGTCCCGGTACATACCCAGGGCCCAGATGGGGAAGATGTTGCGGTAGTTGGCGTAGGTGATCATGCAGTTACGGTTGAACACCCCGGCGATCTCCTGCTGAGGCCAGTCGCCAGTCGTCTCCTGCGCCCGGAGGAGGTAGGCGGCAGCGCGATGCAGTGGAGTCGGGTCCTCCGTCTCGTGGTAGCGCGCCTCCATGAGGGCGAGCATGGCCCACGAGGTGTTGACCACGTGGCAACGACGTCTCGGTAGGCTGTGGTAGGTCTTTTTTTCGCACGAAAGGTACGACTCGCCCCACCCCCCCTCTGGTTCCTGCTTCGACAGGAGAAAGGCACATGCGCGACGGAGGTGGCTCGACGTCGCGTAGGTGCCACCCAGAGCAGCTAGGGAGGTGCACCCAAACCATCCCGCGTACGTGAAGCACACGCCCCAGCTGCCGTACCAGCTGCCGTCGGGCCGCTGCTCGCGCTCGACAAAATGCTTGCCAAGCCGCAAGGCCCGATCGAGGGGACGCGATGCAGCACCCTCGGGGCACTTTTTTCGGTAGGCGCAAAGAGCCGTGACGCACGCAGTGGAGCACTCGACGTAGCTGTAGTCGACGATGATGTCCCCAAATGTCTCGGCAGGGTTGAGCATCTCGAGTGCTTCGAACGACCGCGTCTGCTCGTACGTCGCCCACCCGCCCGACACGTTCTGGTAGCTGATGATGACATCAGCGCACATCCCCATACGCTCGTCCGATACGGGCTCGCCGCACGCCGCCTCGCCGAGGAGAGCGAGGGTGACGGCGGCCTTGAGCCCCTCGGAGGAGCAGTCGGAGATGGGCCAGCCATGGTCTTGCGTGCTAAACGGCCAGGCCCCCTTTGACCGGTGCCGGTACCACTTGTCCAGCGGTTCCTCAGCCTCGGTCATCACCTGCGAGTCGCGCAGATAGGCGTGCGCACGACGGAGACAGGCGACGATGGCGTCGCCGCCCCCGCCCGACCACGTACCATCCCCGCCGGCGACGCCGGGGAGGAGGGATTTGACGCTGGGGGGCAGCACGCATGCGCCTGCCGCAGCCACCGCCTGCACGGCGAAGGCCGTGTCCCACAGCTGGCTCCCATTGTAGCCCTGAGGAAGAGAGATACGGCGAGAAAGCGATAACACAGGCTCGGGCGCAAGCTGGCGGCAATGGCGATGCGACGCAAGACTGCACGCACCGACTCCCGCGGTCGATCCCTCCCGCCACATGGCTCCTTTCCCCCCTTCCCATCTCCCCTTGCCTGCATCTTCATTCCATCCTCGGCGACCCACAGATAGTCTTGCAGTCGAGGCACGTGGCACCGGAACTGGCGGGACTCCGGACCGTAGGCAAAGTAGCAGACGCACATGTTGATGCCTTTGCTGACCGGGCCGATATCAACGTGCCGAGTGTTGTTGTCCTCATAGACGATGTGGGCGGCGACCTCGCGCAGGGCAGCACGGCGCAAGGCCGCGAGGGGTCCCGCGCGCTCTCCTCCGGACGCCGTGGTCGGGGGTACGCCAAACAGGGTAGTGCGAAGGCCCAGGAGCCCGATAACTCCGTGAAAGACCCCTGCTGTTGCTTCGGCGAAGGCTGAAGCGGCCGACCCGACCCATCCGATGACGCCAGTTCCGACGGCCGGTGGCTCCCCCTCGGGCGACGGTTTACCCCCCGGTCGTACGCCCGGTCCCCCCAGCGCTACCAAGGGCTCCCACACCTTGTCCATCACCCACCACATGAGGGACTGGACCAGGGGACGCGGAAAGTATAAGTCCTCAGTCGCGCATTGCTCCCGCGCCGCGTCCCAGTCGACGTTGCAGTAGGGCGTCACGAAGAGCTCCTCCCGAAGAGCGCGGATAGTCTCCGTCTCCGCGGCACGGGCCCTCGCGCCGTAAAGCCAGCACATGGGAAGATAGACCATGCGGCAGTGGCACCAGAAGCGGCCCGGGTGGAGCCACCCCACACCCGTCCACGTCGCGTGCGGCAGTAGCCACATCTCGGGCGGCAGAGGGTTCTGCCCACGCCACTCGTAGCAGCCCAGCAGGGCCAGCCAAAACTTGCCCCATGATGTGCATGTCACGGCCCCGCCCCGCTCGAGGATCCAAGCACGGCACCGTTTCATTCCTGGCACGTCGGCGTCAACCCCTAGCAGGCGCAGCGCGACGTAGTTGAGGCAGGACCCAAACTGGGTCGACGCTCCCTCGACGTGAAGGCCGAATCCACCGTCCTCCCGCTGGTGGTTCCAGATATAACGCGCCATCTCCCGTCGGGTCTCGGGGGTGAGGACCTCCTCGGCGATCCCGCAGACGTGGCACGAGACAACAAGGCCGGGCATGAGAAAGAGGGGCCCGCCATAGTCTCCAGGCCAATGGCCGTCGTCCTCCTGCAGAGTCGCGTAGAAGGAGACTCCGGCCCGCAGCGCGTCGCGTGTGATCTCGGGCGACGGCGTCGTTAGCGTCGGGTCGTCGGCGGCAAGGCCTGCAGCGGGCGGCTCCGGCGGCCGCGCGACGCCACGGTCGTTGGCACGGCGGCGTGCTGCCGCCCGCAAGAGCTCGTCTGCCGAGTGCCGCAGGTGCCCGCGGTTGGCCGTGAAGGCCGCCCGGAGCCGATCGACCTCGGCGCGCTCCTCGGGCGTGCCGGCGCCGGCCTCCCACTCCCACGTCTGCCGGCCCGCATGCTTGTTCAGAGACCGCAGCTCGCCATGGGGGTCGCCCGTGGGGCCGGCCGACGCCTCGCCCGTGCGCAGGCGCCATAGGCCCTCGGGCTCAGGGCCCGGGAAGCCAGGCACGAAAGGCATTCTGAGGGGAGCGGCGACGTTGGCGTGGGCGCGACCTCTGGGCCGCGGGGGGGGGGGCGACGGCACAGAATTAGGGGTCCACTGGGAGCCAGACAAATGGCTCCAACGAGCGTCGCGCTCCGTCGACCGCGACCTCTCTCGACGAAGTTGCGCGCGGTGTGGGCGAAGACAGCAGGAGAGGGCCCCCCTTGTTCCCGTGGCCACCACACCCTCACCTCGACGGTCCGTCTCTCACCTCTCTCGAATCGCCGCCGTCGTCGAACATGATGTGCTCGAAGCGCGCCCCCTCCCCCCGTCTGCGCAATATCACCCATCTCCTCCCTCGCGGTCCGTGCGTCCCCCGCACCATTCCTCTTTCGCGATGGTGTTGGCCCATGCCGCCCAGACAGCATTGCAGGCTGGGCTATCCCTGGGCTCGGCCGGTGTCGTCGCCCCTCGGCCCGCCGCCGCGCGCCGGTCGCTAGCCGTGTTCCGAGGATCCGTCTCGATGCAAGCGATCGTGCCCGGCGAGTCCACCGCCCTCCCGTGCCCCGCGCCCTAGTCTCACGATGGCAGTGGCACGGTGGCAGCTTGGGTCGGTCACGCCCACCCCCCCCTTCCCGTCGCTTCGGTGGTCGCGGGCGTCCGCTCGCGAGCGCAACGCATATCAAATTTCTTCAAGGTCGCGTCCTGTATGTTCTACGTCCAGCCCCGATTACGTGCCTCGATTTCACGACGCGCCATGGCCCCTCCCCGTCCACGACCGCAGGCTCCGGCGACAGCCAGCCCGCCCAGCCGGGTTCCCTTCCCCCCGTCGACCCCGCGTCTCTCCCCGACTGGGATGAAGGTGCGGCGCAGGTTCGGCGCCTGCTGGGTCGTGACAAGAAGACGAGCGAGAGCATCGAGGACCTGACGCGGAGAGAGGCCGCGTTTGCCGACGTTGCCTCCTCTTCGGCTGCCCGTGCGCCCCCCGCTGCCAGCACTTGCCCCGAGCCCGACCTCGCCGCTGCTGAGGCCGCCTTCGCCGTCCCCGCCGCCCCCGCGACCCCCGTCCCCGCCCCCGCGGACGACGGTCTCATTGACCCGTTCTCCGCTGCCAACGGGGCCCTGGCGGGCGGGGGAAATTCTGCAGGGGGCGCCGCTTTGGCCGCGACGGCGACGGCCGCGGCATCGTCCGTGGCCACCCCCCCCCCCCCCCCCGCGGGTCTCGCCAACCCCGGGAAGGGCGCCACCCCCTCCCCCTTTGGCGCAGATTACAGCCGGGCTCGCTTGCCCGCCGCCGCCCCAGGTGAGCGGGGGTCTGCTGGGTGGGAGCCTGAGGACATGGGGGACGAGGGTGCCCCTTGGTACCAGCCGGTGCTCGACCTCACCGGTGCCCAGATCGCCATCGTGGCCAGCTTCGGGCTCATCACCCTTCTCATGCTCGGCACCATTCGGGTGGTCGACTCCATGGGGGCCATCCACTTCAATGACGAGTACACGGGGACCGAACTGTGAGGCCGAAGGATGGAGTGGGGGCTCGAATTGGGATGTCGAGACCTTGACGCCGTCTCGATTCAGAACCTTACGTGGCGGGTGCTACGCGGGCTCACTAAGGCCTCGGGGTGGTTCCCGGCCCCGCGGCCCCGCTAGCGCGATTCCGAAGGCAAGACCCGGTCGCGCGTCGTGTCGGCCGGTCCTGACCACTCTACCGTTGCACAGAGTCGCTTGTGTAGGCCGCCGCGGTCTGCGCGCGACATCGTTGTCCTCTTGTGTTCTTCGACCCTGCCCTCTCGTATCTCCATGTAGCCGAAAGCCACCTCCGCCGTGACGACGGCCTCGCTCGCGCGCCGTTGCATCGTCCCCTCGTCCCCCAAACTGAGCGCGCCTGCCGCCACTGCCACCAGCTCGCAGGGACCCCCACCTGGTGGTGAACATGGGGGAGGAGACCCCCCCGCCCCTCCCCAAACCGGCCAATCCGGCGACCCCGTCGCCGATGGCGGCGTGGGGTGTGGTGCTGCCCCCCGACTGTGCCCGGCAGGCCGACCTGGAGACCCCCCTCCCCGACGTGATGACCCTCGCCAAGAGCCGCGATGTGCGCTTCCACGGGGCCGAGACGGCGGCGGCGGCGGCCCGCCCGCCCGACGGCCGGATCGAGCTTCGCCCCCCGCCCCGGCGTCGACGGACGGCCCCCCCGCCCGGCGCCGACCCCCCCGTGATGTCTAAGTCCCGGTTCATGCCCCCCCTCCCACCGCGGCACCCCCTCGGACAGCGAGTGGCCAAGGAGATCGCTAGAGCCGATGCGGCCCGTGCCAAGGCCCGCGCCTCTGAGGCCTGCGCCGCCACTGCAGCTGCCGCCGACCTTCAGGCGGTGCTGGCAGAGGCTGAGCGGCGCCGGGCGGCGCGGAGGGGCGGCCCTGCTTCGGCTTCCACCCCCGCCGGAGGGCGCATGACGGCGGCTGAGGGATCCTCGAGGCAGACCACGCACGATTTCGGTCTGTGCCCTGCGATTCTTCTTCCCCTGGGTGCCGTCTCCGCCGTCTTGCCCCGTGCGACGAGGGGCTCCCCTTCAGACGAAGCCGACGCCTCAGACGGCGACGACGGCAGACCAGGTGAGTCGGGTCGCCCGTCATCCTCTCGACCACGCCAGGAACGCAGCGCCGCGCCCCCACCCCAGCCCGGACAGGCGCCTCTGATCTCGAGCTGCCTCAACGAGAGACGCGGCACTGTCGTCGCAACGTGCGGCCGTCGCCTTCTCTGCTGGAACCCTGCCCAGCCTGTCGGCACGCCGCCGCAGTGTCGAGACCTGCCATCTGGCACGGTGACCACCGCACTGGCTTACTCGTCGGCGGGGGACCTATTGGTCTCGGTCAGGGACGGAGTCCATGTCGCCCTGCACAGTGGGAGGACGCTCGCCCCCGTCGGTCGCGCCCAGCCTACAGGAGCTGGTGGCCGGGCCACAGCTCTTGCCGCAAGCGGTTGCCATCGATGCGTCGTCCTCGGTCACCCCGGCGAAGCCCTAAGCGTCTGGAGGGTTCACACTCCCGACGCATCATCGGGCGAGGCAGGTGCCTCGGGCTTTGGCGGGGGCGGGGGCGCCGACGACGGCGGCGGCAGACTCTACAGAAGTGGTGCCGGAAGCGGCATCCGGCTGCAGCAGGTCGACCTGCTCCGGCTACCCGATGCAGTTGAGTCTCGCTGGGTCGCGTGCCTCGTTCTCACCAGCGCGCCTGGCAGCAAACGACCAACTGACGGCAACGACGGGGCGAAGCGACCGTTGCCGTCTGGGCCAGCAGCGGCGTCTGCTGCGCGCACCACATACAACGTGTCCAACGCGGACGTCCTGCCCTGGGCCGTGGCGGCTGCGGGCACCGGAGTCATAGTCTGGGACTTGGCGCATCGGTGCCCCGTGCTGCGGCTGTCGTGCCTGCACGACCTGGCCATCACGTCGCTGACGGTGGACCCGTCGTGGTCGCGGCTGGCCACGGGATCCCAGGACCGCACGGTGCGTCTCTGGGAGCTGAAACGGGACGTCATCGAGGCGGCCTTAGCCGGGGTTGACCCGAATCGACGCTCGGCGGGGGAGGAGATGGCGACAACCGCCCGGCCAACACTAGCTGCCACGCTCGTGGGCCACGCTGACGGGGTGACAGGCGTCCACTGGGAGCCGCCCCCGCCGGCAGACGAGCGGGATGGCACCGCTGTCAGCGCGAGCAACGGTCGTGTCGCGAGGGGTTCGGACATCGGGTCCGAGGACGGCGAGTCCGACGATCCCTCGGAAGATGACAACGACAAGGGCAACTTCCCTCCCCCCCCGCCGCGTCGCCTCGGGTCGGCGCGCGCTGGGGCCATTGTGAGTGTGGGCGCGGAGGGCACTCTGCGCTACTGGGATGGGAGCTCTGCTGAGTGCTGGGACGCTGTGGGCGCGGTCAACGTCCACGCTGGAGGCACCAGCGAGTGTGGCGTGAGCACGTCGGGGGATGAGCGGCCTGAGTTTGTCCGGCCTGTGGCCCTCCATCGCCTTGTTGGCCTCCCCGTGGGCGCTGTCGCCGTCAGCCGCCGCACCCGTTGTGGTGACGAGGATCGAGCTGCCGAACTCGCTGCGGCCGACCTCGCCGACGCAGGCTACGCCATAGCCGTCGTGTCGGGCAGCGCTGTCTCCTTCGTGCAGGTACGGCCGAGGCGCCGCCTCGTCGCCCGGCCGGGCCGGCCCCCAGTTTCTCTCGTGTCCCGCGACGGGGCCCGCCGCCCCGCTGACTGGCCCTCTGGCCGACCCTGGGGTCCCGGTTTCCTCAGCCTGGACGAGGCCGGCACCGTGTTGGCGTCGGCCCCCGACGGCGAGGGCTCTCAGGTCCTCTTTGAGCCGTCAGCGGAGGGCCCCCGGTCGGCTGCCGTCGTCGGTGGAGCACGTCCCCAGGAAGACCCTTCGGGCGCCGCCCCCCTCTGGCTGCGCGTCCTCCGCGCGGGCGCTGAGGCTGTCACGTGTGGCGTCGTGTCCGAAGACCGACACGAGGTGTATCTGGGATGGGCCCGAGGCGGGGTCGAGTGCCAGCCCCTCGGGGCCGAGGCGCCCGGCGGCCGGCATCGCAGGGGTCTCGGGGGGTCGAGCCGAGGTGCCATCCGCCGCGGCCTGCAGGGCACAGTGGACCTCGCTCGCCCCGCTCCGACTACGCTTGCCGATATGCTCTCACGCGAGGCCACATCCAGCGGGCACGAGGTCGCCCGGCGAGATCCGAAGTCTCAGCAGCTGGATGCGTTCCTTGGCGACGACGCATCTTTGCCTGAGGCCGTGACGTGCCTCGCTGTGCTCGAGCCCGCCGCCGCTCGCGACATTGACCTTGCCGGACTGAGACGTGCCCTGAGCAGCCTCGCCACTTGGAATCAGGCGGGATCGCAGCGCCGCATGCGGGCCCAGGCGGGGGTCTGGCGGAAGCAGAAAAGCCATGCGGGCAAGGTCCCACCCGGGAGCGACGACTGGGACGCCCTGGGTGACGTTGACCCGGACTTTGCCGATGCTGATGCGCCAGACGATCCAACCCCGATCGAAAGCACCGCCGACGCCCTTGCTTTGGTGAGGCGACTAACCTGCGCTATCCGGATGGGCATTCGGTGGCGGAGACGGGCTAGGAGACCCCTTGTTCTCTACGGCACGGCCCGGGGCGCCCTGGCCCTGACGTCGCGCGCCAGGGGTGTCCAAGCCCACCGCGCTGACGCGCACCCGTCTCCCGTTGTGGCCGTGTCGGCGGTTGATGCGCTGTCCGCGTGCGTGTCGGCGTCCGTCTGTGGGGAAATCCGCATATGGTCTGTGCTCCCGTCGGCGGCCGTGCCCGCGGGAGACACGGCCATAGGCACCGCCCTTAAGAGCCTTGTGGGCGTCTTGGTGCCCGTTGGGGCTGTCAAGCTGAACGTCCCGGGAGGGGTCATCTGTTGTCGATTTCTTGTGCGCCACCAGGACAACCGCGACGGATGGGCCGAGCACGAGACAGGGGGCGAGACGGGAAACCGGCCGCTGTCGCCCGTCGGTAAGGCGGCGCGGTCGCGGCTCAACGCGTTGCGGCCGGTAACGGTGCGGATGGAGCGACCGTCACTGGTCGACATCGCATCGGGCGCCGCCGAATCCAACCGAGCCGAACGTCGTCGAGTCCTCACGGGTGGTCGGCAGGCTGGGGCCGGCGCCAGCATCAAGAGTGCCAAAGGAGGACGAGCAGCGGTGGCCCCATTGGCTGTCCCGCCCATGGATAGTGGTCCCGTGGCGACGATGGAGCTCTCCTGTACTGGGTGGTTCATCGACTGCTGGCTCGGTGGCGGTAACGGAGACGTCGTTAGAGCAACGGTCGAGGACATTCCCCAGGCCGACGCCACCGACCTCGCCGCGCTGGCCAAGCACCTCACTGGCGAAGGGCTCGCCGTGCCCTACAGCCTCCCAGGGTCTTCTCCCGTCCCCGCCGAGCGGCGTGCAGCCCCGATTCTGCGGTGGCCGGGTCCGACGTCCGGCCCCGTCCACGGGCAACCCGTAGTCGCCATCGCTGCAACGCGAGCTGTTGCCGCGAGCGCCGATGGGTCGGGTCTGGTCGTCATCTGGGATTGCACGCCTGTCGGTCCGGTAGGCCGCCTGCGCGACTGCGGTCGGCTCGAGCTCCGGCGCCCTGTAACTCGCATTGCCTTCAGCGGTCCGCGCAGCCTCGCACTCGCGTGCGCCAACGGAGCCCTGGTCGACATCGACGTGCCTGCTGGGGCGTGGGCACGATCAGATGCTGGCCGCCGCGAGGCTGATGCCGTCCTTCGCCGCGCCTCGAGGGCCGCCGCGCGTGCCGAGCGCCGGCATCGCCGTGACCGGTCAGGATGGATGATCCCGAACGCTGACGGCCCTGACCTCATCGCCGGAGCTCTGGCCCGCGCCCAAATCGAGGTGCTGGCACCGGAAAGCAGGGCTCTCAGAGACCTGAAGGAGCTCCATACGCAGTGCCGTGGTGGCCACCTGCCGCCAAGAACGGCTGCTCGGATGGCCTACGCCAGGGATACGGGCGCTGCCAGTGCCTTTACCGAGACCGCCGACTCGGACGGGACAGACGCGTCTAGAGAGAGAAAATTCACGGTGGATGTGGACGAGATGCTCGAGGCGGATGACCGGCGTTCGGAGCGGCGGGCAACGGCGGCTGCCGCCAAGGAGATGGTGCGGCGGACGAGTGCTCTATCGCAGATGGACGTCGTCGTTACAGACGACGACGGCGACGATGACGGCTCCCCACGCCGCATGCCCGTCGTAACTGTCGATCACGTCGGGGCCGACCGGCTCGAGGACGATGCGGCGGCCGAGGCGGGCCAGCTTGCGGGCCGCGCTGGCCTCCTCGCCACTGCCCTGGGCAGGCTAGACCGCGAGCGGGAGGCTGGGTCGTCGCCGCCCGGCGTCGGTCGCGGGTCCCGGGTCAGCGCGGCCCCTACGTCTCTCCGCGACTCTCTCTGGGTCGCTGACCACGCCGTGATGACAGAACAGAAAGAGGGACAACGGGGCAGGCTGCGTGCGGGCGGAATGCCGTCTTCGTACCAAGACGGCGGCGGCCGGCGGGGCGCGGCGGCTGACGCCGCCGCCATCGAGGCTGCCCGCGCACGCGCTCGCAGGACGGGCCGCGCCGCCGACCGGGACCTCCTTGTTGGCGCCAGCCGCGGTCTCCCGCTGGCGGCCAGGGACCGAGAGGCGGCTCGGGCTGTGACGGCGCAGGTCAGCCCGACGCGCCGCGCGGGCCGCGAAGAGATCGATACCTGGGGCCCGCCGACTGCCCCTCCGCTCCGCGGCCTTGACCATCTCGACGGACCAAGCGGCGCTCTCCGAAAGGCTGTCGTCTACCCTGGAGGCGCCCGCCCACTACTGCAGACGACCCTCAACCCGGCTGAGGCCAGCGGAGGCGGACCCCACGGGTCGGGGGTGGGCGGCATTGGGTCGGCGTGGAGCCGGGCACTTAAGAGCGCTACATTGGACGAGTTGGGTGCCGTGCGTGAGGGCGGCGCGGCGTCGGCTGCCATGCGCACGGCCGACGACCGGAAGAAGCTGGCCAAGCGCTTGGACAGGGCCAAACGAGCCGCGGCGCAACGGCTGGCCACGTCGGCCGCGCCCGACGAGGAGACGCTGGACCCGGCGCCGCGGCTCCCGCCCGCGCCGCGCGTGGGTCACCCGGGCCACCAGCCCGTGCTGAGGGCTCGTCGGGCTGACCACGCTCGTGCGGCGCGCCTGGACGCTGCGTCAACTGCGCCTGGTGGGTGCGCAGACTCCGTGAGTGCGGCCAGGGCTACTGAGGCCGCTGCCGCAGTCGTGCGCGTCGCCGCGGCCGACGAGAGGCGCCGTCTTGACGACCTGCTCGACGAGGGATGGGCGCCCACACCCGCCGAGCCCATCCGCCCCTCGCTCCGCGCCGCCGCCCTGCGCGACGAGGGCCGGGCTCTCCTTCTCGCCGACCGGGGTGGGTCAGCCGTCGGCGTCGTGGACCCCGCGCGGGCGTTCGACGGCCTTGATCGCATCGCCGCCCGGATGCGGCCTGTCGATGCTCCGCCTCTTGCGTCGCCGTCCCCCAAGTTGCCCCCGGTGGGACGCAATGGGAGACCGCTGAAGAAGCGCAAAGGGAAGAAAAAGGTTGCCGCAAAGGCTCCACCCCTTGAGAGAAGGCCAGGTGGGCCGCCCCCCTCTTCCGAGATGCGGCGACGGGAGCGGGAGGAGCGGCATGGGGCAGTCCGCTTTGTTCTCACCAGCGTCGTCGCCCCTCGGGCGGATGATTTGCCTCGGGGGGGTGGTTGGCTGACGGGGGAGAGGGCGTAAATAATTTTTTCGAATGTCCTCAAGCATCCGAAGACAATGCCAGCTCTGCCGTGCATCCGTCCCACCACCCCCGTGCCAGCGTCAGCCCCGCGATTGCGGCGGTCTCAGTCCTGAGCCGAAGGTCACCCAACCCGACGGGCCGGACGCCGGCGTCCTGGGGAGGGGAACGCGTGAAAGTGGCGGCAGTGAATGCAACCTGGGGGACACGAACAGAGCGGGGTCAGGTGCCCGCCGCACGCCGCCTGTCGCTTGCTACCAGCTGCCCGCTGCCTGCCGCCCACCGCCTATCCGAACTTGCCACTAGAATCTCTTGCTCCTCCGCCGTGAGGTCGCCCTCGGGCCCGATAACGACGACCACGCGGGGGGCCCCTTCGCTCCTCAACGAATCCGGGCTGGGCATCCAGTCACGCAGCACCTCGTCGAGTACCCTCACGATCGGAGGGCCCCCCGCCGCTGCAAGCAAGGCGGCATCGGCGGTCCGGACGAGGTTGACGACGTCGCACAGGGGCGTGGCAGGTTGCAACCTGAGGGCGTGGGCCCGCAGCGACTGCCGGCTTGCCTGGACCGCCAAGCGCTCCCACCGCGCCTCGCGACCCGACCCCGATACAGCGTTGTTGCTCTTGTTATCGTCATTGTCGCCCCCGCCCCCCCGCTTCCTTCCTCCCGGTTTCTTCTTCACCCTCTTTCCGTCGTCGTCGTTTCCCTCCCGACGCGGCAGCCGGGACCGCTCTGTCTCAAGTGGCGTAAACGTGGCTGCCCCTAGCTCGGCGGCTTTCTCCACCAGCCAGTCTCCCCGCCCACCCTTAATTGTGCTGCATGCCACCATCAGATCCACCCGCAGACCCCCGAATGGCGTCGATCGCGGAGCCCCAGTCGATACCACATCCACACGCTCCCGCCCCCGCCGGGAGCTCGCGTCAACGGTTTCGATAGCGCAGTTGACCACAGTGCCCTCGCCGTCGCACAGTTCCAGCGGGGCGCCGGGGCGGAGCCTCAGCACGCGAGCCGCGTGGGCGGCCTCGGGCGGCGGCAGGGCGGAGCGGTGGCCGGGGGCAGGCGGGAGGGTCTCGCGCGGCACCAAGAAGCGGGGCAGGCGAGCAGAAGCCTCAGCCGACGCGCGGCGGACCTCGGCGAGGGAGGGGCTGGTGTCTCCATCGTCTGTGTTGGCGGCGGCCGCCGCTGCGTGAGCTCGGCCGGCGGCGACGGCCCGGCTCGCGCGGCGGCGGCGGCCTACAGTGGCACCAACGGCGGGCGGCCAGGGGGCCGCTGATCCCACTGCCGCCGTCGCGCGGGGGAAGCGGCGCATCGAGCCGACACCCACTGCGCGCATCGCGGCGCAAATCGCGACGACGCCCATCGGGAAGTATCTCTCGAAAAGGAGCACCACTGCTCCTTCCTGCGACCGGTACGCCGGCGGTTCACGAGACACTTTCCCTGCCGGCTCTAACCTCTTGTGGACGCCCCGTTGTTTTCGTTCGGTTGCCGCCGCCTTTTTAGCGGGCCATCGTCACCCGCCGGACAGGCTCGCGGGTAGGCGGGGGGGTCATTGGCGCCAGCACCCGTCTGCGACGAGCCACTGTACCACCCTGCCCAGATGGCGTCGTACGCTGCGATAGCGGCATGCCCATCGCGAAATGAGATAGAAGCCGCGCCATCCACCTCGGACCAGCGGAAAGGCTCCGTCGCCGACCCAGCGGCCTTGGGCTCCAAGAACGTGACAAGTCGGGGCGGCCGGGACACCTTTGCTGGGAACGGCGCAATTCCCGGCGTCAATCGTAGGGGCAGGCGCGCGGTACCCGACGCTCCGACTCTCGCTGACGTGGCTGGACTGAACGGGAGGTCCCCCGGCGCACCCTCCGGGGGCCCAGCGCAGCCCCGCCCCCGTCCGCTGCCGGCGACGGGCCATGCCGCTGGCCGACAGCAGCAACACGTTCAGGGCACCATCGCGGCCGACGGCACGGTGCGCCCGCGCCACGCGGCGCGCCGTCGTCGTCCATCGAAGCTGGGCGTAGAGCTGGTTGCGGCGCGGATCGGAGACCTGTCTGCACGGCTGCACCGGCGAGTCCTGTTTGACGAAGGGGGTGCAAACAGGGGCGGGGAAACGTCTTGTCCGCTAGTATCATCATCGCCGCCCTCGCCGCCCACCACCCCCCCCCTTCCCCCCTCCTTCACCTCTGTGGTCTCCAGGTGGAGCGACGACGTGCTGCCCGTCAGGGCCCGGCGGCTGCAGGCGGCGCGGGCGCTGGCTCTGGCCATGGGCCTCGCCCCGGCGTGCCCCGGCGGCACCCCCGAGCCGCGAGGCGCCCAGCAGAGCCTCGGCCCCGGCTCCTCTCCCCTCTCCCCCTCTCCCAGCGCGGACTGCGAACCCCGCCCGGGCCGCGTGTCCCCCAATCTGCGACGTGGCGCCCGAGGGGAGCCGCAGAGCGGGCATCATCACCATTACCACCCCCACTCCTACCCGGCGGCCCTCCGCCGCGTCCTCCATGTCCTCGCGACGGCCGCCACGGCCGACGACGTAGTCATAGGAGCGCGCCCCCCCCCCCCCCCCCCCCCCCCCCCCCCCGCCACGCCCCTTCTCAACGCCCTCCTTTCTGCCACCACGGATAGCGACCCACCCAACGGCGCAACGAGAGATGCGAAGCGTGCGATCCGGGCCGTCCGCCATGCCGCTGGAGCGTGTCGGGACGAGGCGTGGCGAGACCTGCGGTTGGCGTTGGTGGCGTCGGCCGAGGACGCAATGAACGCCCAAAAATGGATCGTGGCCAACTTTCCTGCGACAGGAGCCGCAAACGCCTCGAGCGGCACCCCCACGGTGACACTGTTGTCGTCTTTCAGCTCGTGTCGTTCAGTGGGATCGCCGGCCTCAGGCGAGCCATCACAGCCACGGGTGACGTCGAGTCGCGACAGCCGACGACCGTCACGGTCATCGGTCACGTCGCCGCTGCCGTCGCTGCCGGAGGAGCAAGGAGGGACGGGGGGGGGGCGGTTCCTGAACGACCGCAGTGGAACGGGAGGAGAGGGACAGGTCCCAGGCGACGACCCACTCCCGGCGTCTTTTCATCGGCGCGTCCCAACCTTTGAGCAGTCTCGGGCTTCGAAGGGCTTCAAAATAGACGGGTGCAAGGCCGAGGCGCCCGTCTCTGACGACGATGACGACGGCCTCCCCAACATTCCGCCAATCGGAATGAGCCCTGCGCGAGCGAAGGTGGCGATAGGGGACGGGGACGTCGTTGACCCCCTCGTCTCGTTCGCAGATCACTTCGACGAGTCCGTTGACGCCGCCGATGCCGACGTGGCCGCCACTCTCGGGGCCGACGCTGACGTGTCGCTTGGCGGCGGCCCGGTCCGTCTCAGGCGCGAGTCCGTCTTGGACGGGCCCGCTGCCGCCCGGCACGGCAGCCGCGACAGCCGCAGCTCGGGGGAGGGGTCCACCTTGGTCTCCTCGCCCTTGCCGCGCACCCGGCAGGAGGCGGCGGCAGTGCTGCGGCAGTCTCTCGACGTCCTCATAACGGCCCAGGCGGCTGCCAGCATCTGCCTCGACAACCATGCGGGGGTTCGGGTCAGGGTCGGGGGCCGGGGGGCGTCCGAGTTCTCCCCCCGTGCGACGCCGGAGCCGCCGGGCAGAGACACGCCAGAGCCGCGCGACCGATGTGGAAGAGGAACGCCGTGCGCATGCCCTCCCCCGTCCCAGTCCCTGTCCCCGTTGGGACGACGGACTCCGGCGTCCCCCGGGTCTTACCCAAGCCCCATCCCGACCATCGAGGAGACAGAACACCTCTCTGTACTCCTTGCCTCGGCCCTCGGGGTGCGCCTACCCTCTGAGTCCGCCCGGGACCTCACGACCGAGGCCAGGGCCGCCTCTCAAGGGGCTGTCTTGCTGGAGATGCTGCGGGGAGATCCGTCGCAGAGAAGCGGGTCAGCAACGGGCGAGCGCCTCCCGACGACAGAGCGGTCGAGCGAGTCGGAGCCAATGCGGCGGCCGAGCGCGACGGAGTCGAGGCCCGTTGCCTCTGTCGACGAGGGCATCGGTGGAAGCGCCGCTCTTTCGCGCGTCCCAACGCACGAGTCTTTGTCCGACAAGACCGAGATCAGCAAAAATCCCTCTGACGACGGGTCTCGAGCTGCGTCACCCGAGGGGAAGCCGCAGAAGACGGCCGGAGGGGCGACGTCCCCTGACTCCGGCAAACGAGTGGCCGGCTCCAGAGCGCGACTCAACCCTATGGCCGCCGTCTTCTCCTTGCCGCCCGTGGCCTCCCTCGCCGCCTCCGCTCCTTCCGCCCCCCACTCGGCGCCCACTATCCCCCCCATCCACCCTGTCCCCGCCGTGGACCCGTCCCTTGTCCTCATCGCCGAGGCTGCCGCCCTGTTCAAATGGGCCCTGCCGTCCCCCGCCGAGTACCCTCGCCGCATCATCTCCTCCCTCTCCTCCGCGATGGCAGCCGAGAACCCCGGGACGTGGGTTTCCACCACCCACGAGACGCTCCCTGACGAGATCATGCCCCTCACAGGCTTGCCGTGTGTATCCTCCTCTTCATTCGGAGACGCGCTGCGGGTCCTGCTGGATCGACTGGTGTCGCTAGAAGAGAGCAGAGCCAAGCGCGTGGCCGAGGCTCGCGAAGCCCGCGAGGCCGCAGGGGGCGTCAAGGCGAAGCGCGGGGCGGCGGGGACCGGCGGACCGGCGGATCGGCTCTTTGCTGTTGGCCTGCGCGAGACGGCGCGGGCGGCGAGGGCGGCGTGGCGACCGCCCTTTCTCGTGGTGCTGGCCCGCGAGGCGCCCGACACGGTCATCGCGTCGCCCGCCGCCGCCGCCCAGGTGGCGCGGATCGCGGCCCTTAGCCGGGGAGTCGAGCGGCCCGCGGGGGTGGCCCCGGGGGACTGGCCGGGCTTTCCCTGCGTCGTCTGCGCGGGGTTTAGCGCCCGGGCGCTTGGCAGCCTCGGCACCCGCGGCCGCACGCGGCGCGGCAAGGATAGAAGGGGACCGCCTCCTCCTCGCGCCGTGTCCTTGGCTATAATGGACATCCGCGGCGCCGAGAGCGAGGCCAAGGCGGTGCGGGAGGCCCTCGCTGCAGCGCTCCCAGACGGGAGTTCGTGAGTGAGACGATTTAAAATCGGCCCCGAGTTCACCCTCTACCACATCGTCCTACTTTTCATCCCTCGGCTCGATCCGGCCCTCAGCGCCCCCCGCAACCGAAGCGGAACCGTAGTGCCGTCTGACTGTGTCTCGCCGGCCAAGGGACGCACCTCCGATCGCATTTGTCTTCGTTCAGGCGCGTGGAATGAGCGAAGAAGTAAAGAAGTGAATATTCTGCGCAATACGTTGAAATTCCGCGCGATAACGTCGATCCGGAAAAAGCGAAGAGGCCGTCACTGCGCGGCTTTCCCCGCGCCGCCCCCCCGCACCCTTCTCCCCCCTCCCGCACCCTTCACCCCCCCCCCGCACCCTTCACCCC
>Ga0181573_10000974_pt1 | contig 29304 bp, 26 predicted proteins | sample 101ome_25_FD_148643 | JGI IMG/M metagenome (GOLD analysis project Ga0181573, IMG submission 148643) | Coastal salt marsh microbial communities from the Groves Creek Marsh, Skidaway Island, Georgia - 101409BT metaG (spades assembly) | ecosystem: Environmental > Aquatic > Marine > Intertidal zone...
CTGCTGCGCACTACATGGTTGGAGGTATCCGCGTGGACGCCATCGGCAGAGCCCACGTTCGTCAAACCGGCGCCGTCATGCCCCACCTCTTCGCCATCGGCGAGGTGGCCTGCACCGGCATGCACGGCGCCAACCGGCTCGCATCGAACAGTTTGCTTGAGGCCGTGGTGTACGCCCATCGCGTGGCGAAACACCTCATCGACCAGCCTCCCGAAGCCTACGAAGGTCAGCATCCTCCTTGGCGAGCTGACGGGCTGAACGTGCTCGAGGAACACGCACCGATCGTTCACGACCGAGCAAGTCTCGTCAGCACGATGTCGCAAGAAGTCGGCATCGTCCGCTCAAACCAGCGCTTGAGACGGGCGGAGCGCAGGTTGGCCTTGCTCAACAAGGAAATTGAACTGATTTGGAAAGGGAGTTTGCCGTCCCGTGCCATTGTTGAATTGCGAAATCTAGCGCTCATCGGCCATCTCGTCGTCACCGACGCCCTCGAACAACATCAAAACCGAGGCCTCCACTTCAACGTGGACTTGGTCAAGGATGGCACGCCCGAATAAGCGTGGCGAGCAATTGGTTCACCGGCACGCGGACGCCGTGGGTCTCTGCAAGGTCGACCAATGCACCGTTCAAGGCGTCAATTTCGGTTTTCCTGCCGGCTTTCATGTCTTGAAGCATGCTGCATTGATTTTCAGCGGTCGTGGTCAACACCGCTCGAAGAGCGTGCTCAAACTCCTGCTCGTCCGGGACGGTTATTCGCTCCATCCGGGCCACACGGACCGCCTCTCTGTACACCATCATGCACGTATCAAAGCGATCGGGAGCGAGCAACTCGCCGTTTTGAAGGCCGGCAAGGGCTGCAATCGGGTTGATGGCGAGGTTCAGCAGCACCTTGTTCCAAAGCATCGTTGCCGCATCTTCGTTCATGGACGGTGCAAGCCCCGCTAGCTCAAAGACGGTGAAAATCGCCTCCAATTGTTCAGAGGACGGTCCGAGGGGGGTGCGAGCGAGTTGGATGGCCCCCTTCCCCGCCCAGACCACCGTGTTTTCAGCCCCCATGTATGCGCCGTGGGTGGTGGTTGCCGCAACAACCCGGTGAGGCCCGAGGGCCCTTCCCAAGGTTTCGGGATGGCCCAGACCGTTGGACAACGCAAGAGCCACCCCGTCGGGTTTGAGAAGCGAAGAAGCGACGTCCAGCAACGAGGGAATGGCGTAGGATTTCGTTGCGAAAATCACGAGGTCGGACCGTTGGTCAAACGATGGAGGGCGTTCAAGTTCTTCACACGTGAACAAGAATCGGTCCGCTGGAACGTGGTTCATCGGCCCCCCATCAACGGCAAGTCCCTCAAGCATCGCATGTGCCCCTCGTTCTCCACGAACGTGGAGGTGAACTTGGTGTTCGGTCTGTGCGAGGCTTGCAGCGAACACACGACCCAGCGCACCAAGACCGAGAATGGAAATACGCATGGTTGGACCTCAAGCATAACTCGCCAAGTGGACGACGACCGAACCCGACTCGTAGGTCACCCACATCGTCGACAACGGGGTGGCCGGAGGGACGAACGACAAGTTGGTGGTGCCCGGATTGAGGGCGAGACCGTCCCAGTTGTGTTGCCAGTCCTCGCCCAAACTCCCCTCGCGGGCCAGTCGGAACGGGACGGGTTCCGTTCCTGGATTTGTGAAACTCAATTCACCCATGCCGGTGTTCAACAAGGTCCCGTTGGAAGCCACGGCCCACGGCGTTGACCAGAACCTGGTCAAGGTTCCCATCCATTCAACCAACAATTCAGGCCCTTCGACGACGGTAAACCGGGTTTTGGGGTACGGCGAAAAGGCATCGTTGCAAATCGAGACGTTGTCTCCGTCGGCCAGAAGCAAGGTCAGGTTTTGTCCAGACTCGACGAGTGGAATCGAACCCGAGGCCCGAAGCGAGGTGTCCCAGACCCAGTCCCCGTCCATCGGTCGAGGCGGTGTGCTGATGCTGGCGTTGATGGGGCATGATTCTCCGTTTCCTTGCAAGATGCCTCCGTCCTCAAACAGGGCACCCCAAGGGGACCCTCCATCAGCCACCACGGTCCATCCATCCGAGGGAACAAAGGCGACCAGAGGGCGGCGTTCGGGGAGCAACGGCGCAAACGTATCGTTGTTCAAGCGCAAACCGGTCATGGCCGATTGAAACACCAAGGGGTCAAGGCCCGAAAGACACACCCGTTCCGGCACTTCAGAACGGTTGTCGGTCAGTCCCGCCCCCTCATCAAGCGTTACAAGAGGGGTTTGGAGGCCATCGATTTCCTGGCCGAGCACTTCAATGTCAAGCCAAGAAGAATTGACCAACCGTCCGGTGAGGTCGATGCATCGCAGGGCCGTGGCCCCTTCGAGTTCGTCGTACCAGCGTTCGGAGGGGACCACCTCGAGGGCGGGTCGAACGGTGAAGGGCACCGCTTCGTACCCACCGTTGATGGCAACGAGGTAACTTCCCTCTGCAGCGGTTGGGGCAAACGCCCCTGTCCAGGTCAGATTCATCCAGAAAAAGGCGGTGCGCTGCGGAAGAAGTTGTGAACCGCACCCCTGCCCGTCGAGACGCAACCCCTCTTCTCCATCGCAGTTCCATTGAATGGACCAATCGTGATGTTCACTCGCAAACACCGCTTTTACGGCGTAGGGTTGTTGAATGGAAGAAGGGTTCGTGAACGACACTTTGGTGCTTGAATGCCATGAGCCGTTGGCCAAAAGAACAGCCACCTCCGGTTCAACGAGTTCGAAGGTCATCGGCGCATCCCAGTCTTCGTCATGAACCACGGGTTGAGCCGCAGGAAGAAGGAAAACAAACAGCAGCAAGAGGACGGTGCCCATTCGCCGATGGTCTTGCTCGCTCAAGCCCGTGGTTTCGTTCAGCAGCATCGGAATGCGGAGATCGGTTCCGAAGAAAAACAACAACGGCAGCAAAAGGGCGAAGACGAGGTACCAGAGCGAAAAGGAGGAAAACACGCCAAAGACGTAGGCACAAAACAACATGGTGATGACGATGAGGCTTTGCGTGCTCGAACTGCGCGCTTCCAAGAGACCCATGCGTGCGATCAGGAGACGCCCGCCCGGGAGGGTCGGAATTGGAAGGATGGAAATCCATGCAAACAACATCAGCATGCCGCCTGCATGCACCCATGGATGCGCCCAAATGAGGCGGACCCAAGCGTCTGCACCGGCGATTTCCAGCGCCAACAGGCTGAGGAAGACCGGGGGGTCGGTGATGAACGGCATGGAACTGGAAACCAAGTATTCGGGGGTGTTGCTCAACCCCATCAAGAACAGGCCGACACCTCCAACTCCCAAGACAACGGGCACCGTAAGCGAAGAGAATCCGAGGGCAGCACGGTCCGGCCAAGGGCGTGCATCCATGCGAGGCAACGTGGGAATCAAAAGAAGGCCAAACGGCCAGAACAGCCAAGAGGAGGGGAAAAGACCCAAGGCGTACAGAGCGATGGTGAAGTCGGGCACGGGCATGAGATGGCCGCTGCGGACCCCGTACCGTGCGCAAACCTTCCGCTGAACAACCGATGCGATGAACAGGACCGACAGCACCGGCAAGGCGTAACCCAGCATGCTGTCAACCAGCGAAGAAGGGTGCAACCAGCCGTTTTCCGGACGACTGGGCGACATCCAATGGTTGCCGGCGAGGGTGAGGGTAAGCAAGGAAAAGCCCCAAAACACCACCAGGGTGTTGAGGCGGGGGAATTGGCGCTCCGGACGAGGGAAGACCGTGAATTTCCACCCCTCTTCATGACGCGTGAGTTTCCCCATCCATCCAAGCCGCTCGAGATGCTGATTCACCGAGACCACGTCGTCGTGAATTGAATCGGAAGAAGTTGAGACGAACCACGAAGGCCATCGACCCCCGTCGCTGGCGTGGACATTGAGATGATCGCTGAGAATGGAGGCCAGCAATTCGCGCTGAGACCACGCCTTTTTTTGGTGAGGGAGAGCGGAGGCGTCGGGTGAATTTTCAGCCATCACGAACCCCCCTTGTGCTGCTGGTATGACCCATCCTCCATGAATCCCTCGTTGAAGGCGAGGTGGACGCGAGGTCACTTGTTCTTGAACCGCTTCAGTCGGAAGGTTTCTTCGCGTTCCATTTCTTCCAAACGGAGTTGAATGAACACCTTGGCCTCCTCAAGTTCAGGGATGACCTTGAACTCGAGCGCGTTTACACGTCGCTTTGTGGCTTCGATCTCGGAAAGAAGGCGTTTCAACGTGGCTTCCATCTCGGAGGCGATGACGATTTTCTCGATGAGTTCACTGAACGAATCGCTGGCCTCATCAATGTAAGGCGACGAGCCGATGAAACCGATACCGCGCTCGGCGAAGGTCGACTTGAGGTTGCTTCCGGTCACGCTTGGAACGACAACGCCCATGATGTTGCGGCGCTCGACCTCAACCTCGGGATGGGCGGAATTGGCGATGGCTGCAGCACGAACGGCAAGCCCTCCCTCAATGGCGTTGGCCAAGTCGATGCGTGTCTTGGCGAGACGGTAGGCCTCGGTCAATTCGCGCTTGGCCTCGATCATCTCGGACAGGAGGGTGCGGAACTCGTGGAACAAGCCGTCTCGCTTCATTTTGAGCAGTTTGTAACCGTTCTTGGTTTGCTTAATGCGGCCCTTCAGCTTGATGAGTTCGCTACGGGTCGGTTTGATATCCAAAGCCATGCTTGCTCACCTCCTTCGTTGAATGGTCAAATCTGCGCTCACTTTCGGTTTTCCGGGTGGTACTTGCTGATGAGTTCTTCATCAAGACGGACCAGGTACTTCGTGTCGATGCTGGACATCAGTTCCCAGCAAAGGTTGAGGGTCTCGTCGATGGTGCGGTCTTCGTCACGGGATTGACGAAGGAACTTGTCTTCGAACACACCGGAGAAATCCAACAGTTGCTTGTCACGCTCGTTGAGGGCGTCCTCACCGACAATCGCAACGAGGCCGCGGAGTTCACGGCCTTGAGCGTAGGCAGCGTACATTTGGTCGCTGACCTTCTTGTGGTCATCTCGAGTGGTTTTCTCACCGATACACGAACCCATCAGCCGGGACAGCGATGGCAGGACGTTGATGGGCGGATAGATACCCTGTTGGTGCAGCTCACGGCTGATAACGATCTGACCCTCGGTAATGTATCCCGACAGGTCAGGAATGGGGTGGGTGATATCGTCACCGGGCATGGTCAAGATCGGGAATTGGGTGATGGACCCTTTCTTCCCCTTCACGATACCGGCTCGCTCGTAGAGCATGGCCAAGTCCGTGTACATGTAACCGGGGTAACCACGGCGGCCGGGAACTTCTTCACGAGCAGCACCGATTTGGCGAAGCGCATCGCAATAGTTGGTCATGTCCGTGTAAATCACGAGCACGTGGTAGTCCTTCTCGAACGCCAAGTATTCGGCGGCCGTCAGGGCGAGACGTGGGGTGATGATTCGCTCAACCGCCGGGTCGTCGGCCAGGTTGACGAACAGCACGGCGTTCTCCAGAGCACCGGTGCGCTCCAGGTCGGAACGGAAGAAGTTGTATTCTTCAGCGGTGATCCCCATGGCGCAGAACACCACGATGAACTCTTCATCGGAGTCCTTGAGTTTCGCTTGACGAGCGATTTGCAAGGCGATGTCGTTGTGGGGAAGACCCGATGCCGAAAAGATGGGAAGTTTCTGTCCGCGCACGAGCGTCGTACAGCAGTCAATGGCCGAAATACCCGTCTGGATAAAGTCGTGTGGCGATTGGCGGCTGTAGGGGTTGATGGCCGCACCGATGATGTCGGCTTTCTCTTCGGCAACGATTTCGGGACCGCCGTCACGGGGGCGCCCTGCACCGTCGAGAATACGACCGACAAGGTCGGTGCTCACGGGGAGTTTGAACACATCGCCCATGAAGGTGACACCGGCTTCCCGGTCAATTTTTGCCGTTCCTTCAAAGACTTGGACGATGACAAGGTCGTCCGAGGTGTCAAGCACTTGTCCGTTCTTGATTTCGCCGTTGGACAAACGAAGCGTCACGATTTCGCCGAAGGCGACGGGCTCGGTTTTGTTCAAGAAGACCAGAGGTCCCTTGACGTCGGTAATGGTTCGGTATTCTTTTCCAGTCATCTTCATCCTCTCCTCAGTTGGCCTCCACGGCGTTGGCAATTTGTTCGGTCATTTCCTTGACCATGGCTTCAATGCGCTCAATGTAACCTTGTTCGAACCGACCGCGCATCAAGTTTGAGCGGGCAGGCACGTTGACCACATCGTTGAGCAATGCACCGTCGGCCATGGCGGACTTGGCAGCGTCTTGGAACGAGAGAATGGCCTTGGCCATTTCGTATTGCAACTTGATGTCACAGTAGGCGTCAACGGGGTCAAAGCCGTTCTGTTGCAAGAAGAACTCACGGATCATACGGGCAACCTCAAGGGTCAACTGCTGGTCAACGGGCAGTGCATCGGAACCGACCAACTGCACGATTTCCTGGAGTTCAGCCTCAACCTGCAGAAGACCGCTGATCTGGGTGCGGATTTCGGGGAAGTCCTGAGCGATGTTGTCCCGGAACCACTGGTCGAGGCTCTGCGGGTACAACGAGTAGGAGTTGAGCCAGTTGATGGCAGGGAAGTGGCGTTGGCGGGCCAAACCGGCGTCGAGACCCCAGAACACCTTGACGATTCGGAGGGTTCCTTGGGACACCGGCTCGGAAATGTCACCACCGGGTGGCGACACAGCACCGATGACCGTAACGGACCCGTCGTCCCCGTTGAGGGTTTCAACACGGCCAGCTCGTTCGTAGAACTCGGCGATTCGGGACGAAAGGTACGCTGGGTAGCCTTCTTCACCGGGCATTTCTTCCAAACGGGAGGAAATCTCACGCATGGCTTCGGCCCATCGAGAGGTCGAATCGGCCATGAGAGCGACGTCGTAGCCCATGTCACGGAAATACTCGGCGATGGTGATGCCCGTATACACGGATGCTTCACGGGCAGCGACCGGCATGTTGGAGGTGTTGGCGATCATGACCGTCCGGTTCATCAGGGGCTTCCCGGTGTTCGGGTCAATCAAGTGAGGGAACTCGTCCAACACTTCGGTCATCTCGTTGCCACGCTCACCGCAGCCGATGTAGACCACGAGTTGAGCGTCCGAGTACTTGGCCAGGGACTGTTGAGTGACCGTTTTGCCGGACCCGAAGGGACCGGGAATACCGGCTGCACCGCCTTTGGCGAGCGGGAACAGGAAGTCCAGAATGCGCATGCCCGTCACCAGAGGGGTGTCGGGAGCATACTTCTGCGTGAAGGGGCGTGGGGTTCGCACAGGCCACTTCTGCATCATCTGCAGTTCGGTACCGTCCTCGAGGACACAGACGGTTTGGGTCACGTTGAAGTCGCCCGATTCGACGGACTTCACGACACCGCCTTTGCCGGGCGGGACCATGATTTTGTGGACGATGGTCTCGGTTTCTTGGACGTGGCCGATGACCTGTCCGCTGACGACGGTGTCGCCTTTCGCAACTTTTGGCTCAAAGGTCCAGACCTTTTCCATGTCGAAAGCGTCGGCGTCAACACCACGGGTGATGAACACACCCATGACCTCTTCCAAGGTGGCGAGAGGACGCTGGATACCGTCGTAAATCTGGGTCAAGAGACCGGGACCCAAGGCAACGGAGAGCGTCTCTTCCGTGTTCAACACCGGTTCACCGGGTCGAATACCTGAGGTGTCTTCGTACACTTGGATGACGGCTTTGTCGCCGTGCAACTCAATCACTTCGCCCATCAGACCTTCGTGGCCGACACGAACGACGTCGTACATCGCAGCGTTCATTCCGGTTGCGGTCACGACCGGCCCGGAAATTCTGTAAATCACTCCTTCATTGCTCATTTTTTCTTCCTCCTGTTTTGGGTTGGAACATCACTTCCATAGATCGACTCCTATGGCCTTGCGAATGGTTTCTCGCAAAGTGGTGTCTTCCTCCGTACCGATACCAAGAACGGTTGGGGAGACGGATGCCGACAGTTGATCTCGCAACCTGTCGGGCAGTGTAGCCATCATGGCGGAGTCGACCACCATGATACCCACTGACTTGTTGGTGAGTAGTTGACGAAGGGTGGAATGCAATTCCTCTTCTCCTTCGGGATTGTAAAGGTCGGACAAACCAGCGAGCTGGAAGCCCAACGTAAAGGCGGGAGTACCGACGACTGCTATCTCCATCATATCACCTCAGAGGACGTGCGCCTCCAATACTTCAGGGGACAGGCCGGCGAGACGGCCACGAACGATCAGTCGCAGGTCCATGACCTCCTGCACTTTCATCGCCACGTAGTGAATGATGGGCAAGGCCGATACGGGATGGAGGTAGCTCATCCGTTGCATCATGGCGTATTCTCTTGCTTTCATCCACGTCACGACGGCGTCGAGACTGCGGGTTGCTTCGGCTTCGGCAAGCGTGGCTTCGAAGGCGGCCATGTCGAACTTATCACCGGCACGGAGCAAATCCATCATGCCGTCGCGGCCGCTGGCTGCAACGGTTGAGAACGCTCGTTTTGGAATCAATCGCCCGCCTGGAATCAGGAGGGATACCAATTGTTCGCTGGTGATGCCAACAGCGCTCGCTTCGAGGATGTTGACGATGTTCTTGTGGTCAATCTCGGCCGCAAACAACCGGGAGAGGAACCTCGCCGGTGCTCCCTTTGATTGGAGAAGGGCTCGCTGTGCTGAAGCGTAGTAGTGACGGTCCAGAGCGTCTTCGTAATCGGCCAGCGTCCCGTTCTCGGGGACACGAGCGAGGGCTGAACCGAAGGACTTCCGGCGCATGAGGGTCGCAGCCGATTTCAAATCGTCGCAACTCTCCACCACCTTCAGCCACGGCGTGTTCACGTCGTTCAATTCGGGGAGAATGGAGTTTCCGACTTCCTCAACCGAAACTTCGTTGTGAATGGCTCGCAACACGGCTTTGGCGTTCTGGTATTCGAACCGAGAGGTGTAAATCTCGATCAGCGGGCGAATCGTTGAATTGGCCATGTTGAGGATTTCGGTCAACTCAGCCTCAAGGTTGTGCGTCAACGCCGCCTCGACCAAATCGCCACCGCTCAATTTCCCTGCGTAGAGGTCAATTTCGTTTCGGTAACCGATGTCGCCAACCGCCACGGTCAATTGGTCAACGGATTGGTTGATGAGTTGGCGCAGACGCGCTCGGTCAGCCAACTTCTGCCGCCGTGCCTTGGCACGTGAGACGACATAAGGAGTGTTACCGAGCATCATGTCTTCACCTTCTTCATCCAAACAGCGTTTCGTTAATGGCCGACAGTTGGCCGGACCAAGCCCGGTCCAACATGTTGTCAAATCGCATGTCAAACGACACAGACCCGTCTTCTGCTTCGAGGATAAATCCGCCGAGGCCATCGACGCTTTCACCAACCGTGCGGTCGCCGGCTTCCTTGGAAATGGCGGCACGGTCGATTTCAACAGGGCGAATCACGAACTTGCCTTTCGCCAACTTCTTGGATTCGGCCAGAAGGGACTTGAGCAAAGCTGCCCGTCCTTTCATGCCGGGATCGGCGATGTGTTGGCGTGCTGCATCGAACGTGGCGTCGAGCACCTTCCGGCGGGCGATCAAGATGTCCTTTTGATTGGACTGCCGAGCGCTGGCCACGGTTTCCCGGGCGAGTTGTACGGCTTCTTTTTCAGCACGCTGTTGGGCCTCCTCACGGAGTGCGCTGGCCTTGGCATCAGCGTCGGCCAAGAGTTTCTTGGCTTCGGCTTGAGCGTTGGAAATCAGCGCCTTGGCTTCTTTTTCTGCCGCCGCAGCGATATCGTTCGCAAGTGTTTCTAGGGTCATGTTATCTTCTCCAGTGTGTTTGTGGTTCAATCGGGCAGAGCCCGTGAAGCGGTTCGACCTGCTTCCTCAACCGAGGAAGAGAGGAAGAGCACCCAGAATCACGATGGATTCTGGAAGAGCGGTGAAGATCAAAGCGACACCGAACTTGCTGCCGTCTTCGGCGAGCATGCCGACAGCAGCGCTGCCGATGGCGGCTTGGGAGAAACCTGCACCGATGGCCGCAAGGCCAAGGGCAAGTCCGACACCAACGTCGCCGGTCATTCCGTCAGTTGCACTGCTGTCATCGGTGGTGTTCTCAGCTGCGGCTGCACCTTGGGCGACCAAGGCGAGCGTTGCCAGAACGATCAGCGTGCGTAGGCTCATTTTCAGGGTATTCTTGTTCATGTTTTCTACCTCCTTTTTGTCCATGGGGACTATGATTGCCCCTCCGTGTGGAGGGTGCGACCGCCGAGCGGGGTAAAAACCCGACCGGAGCCGTCGTAGAACTTGCCCATCCATTCCACGAAGTGGAGACGGGCAGCGTGGATGCTCGGGGAGAGCAAGCCAAGAGCGAGAGCAAACGCTTGAATGAAGACGAAGAGGACGAAGCCGAGGACGATGGATACGATGCCGCCTCCCGAGAGCATGAGGTCCCATCCCATCGAAATGGACACTTCAGCGATTTTGACACCGGCGACGCCGACGCCCATCACCCGAAGGTAGGACAACGTGTTGGCGAGCAAGCCGAAGGTTTCGATGGGCCCCATGATGAAACCGCCGGCCCAACCAAACTTCTCAAAGACGGCCAAACCGATGATGAGGCAGCCGACACCAACGAGGGTAGCCAAGGCGTAGGGCGTTGCATCAAAGACACCTTGGTCGGTGGTCAGGAAGCCGTAGATGTGGAGGGTGCCGGCAGCGAGGATGATCATCCAACTGCCCTTCTCGAAGAAGGCGGCCACCAGGCCGTGGGCCCGGGCGACGTTGATGAAGCCGAGAATGAAACCAAACATCAGGTGGGCAACGCCGAGGTACACGGAGAGCAGAACGTACTCGTTGAGCGAGCTTGTGGCTCGGTGGAAGGGAATGTGGGTGTAGTCCATGTTGAGGGTGTCCGTCACGAAGGCGGGGAAGTGGATGTTGTCGTAGGTCCACGCATAGATGCCGGCCAGCGGTGAAGCATCGCCCATTTGTCCGGTGTTGTCCCACACAAAGCCAAAGCCTTCGGCAAACAAGAAGCCCCAAATCATGCACCATACGCCCATCCACTTGAGAATGGTGATGCCGTTTTTCGCCACGGGGTCGGCTGCAAAGGGTTTGGTTCCCAACCACAAACCGAGCAGGAAGATGATGAATCCGTAGCCGAAGTCACCCAAAATGAGACCGTAAATCATCGGGAAGGTGAGCATCAGGAAGAAGGTCGGGTCAAACGTGCCGTAGGTCGGGCGGCCAACCAAACCGACCATCAACTCAAACGGACGAGAGACCGCATCGTTTTCCAGAGCAACGGGTGGCGTGGGCTCTTCGTGGTGGTGATCGTCGTGACCGTCGTCGTGATGGTGGTGATGGTCGTTCACAAAGGCTTCAATCTCGATGTGAGAGGCCAACGATTTCAGGGCCGTCCGGACTTCGCCTTCCTTTGATGAGGGGACCCATGCGTCAAGGGCAAAGGCTTGGCCCGTGACGGCGAGATGGGTTGGGGCGGTGTGAATTTCATCCTCCTTCGACAAGTATTCGTGAGCGGCGAGAATGTTTCGACCGTTGTTGCGAGCCCAGCGGCCGGCCTCCTCTGAAGCGGAATACATCGTGCCCTCAACTTCCTTGCGCTTGGACATGAGCCCCTTGAGAGCCTCCGATGCCGACCCGCTCATGGACGGGATTTGGACGGGCTTGCCGCCGAGTTCGCCAAGCGCCATCTGGACTTCGGCACCCTCGGAAGGGAGACACGCAACGGCGACGATGCCGGGGGCGGAGGCCACCTGGACCTTGCCCATGAGGTCGCCAAACACGCTTCCGACTTTGCTGGCTTTCTTGGTTTCAGAAACGTAGACTTCCACTCGCGAGGAACCGGCGAGAAGGTCGAGGTCCATGTTGAGTGGAGCCAGGCGCTGAAGCAGGTGGATTTGCTCGTCAAGAACGCTGAGTTCGGCCTCGGCATCCCGTTGGGTGTCGAGCAAGTCGAGACCCTTTTGGAGTTCGTCACCAAAGGAGCCGTCGAGCAATTCCCTGATTCTTGAAATGGACACGGGTCCGTCGGCGTTCACGGGTTTGAACGCTGACACGGCCGCCCGAACCTTTGACAGAAGAGCGCTGACGTTGTCGGCTTCTTCGGAGGCGGTGGCTTGGCCAACGTGGACGCCGTCCTCGAAATTGGTGTAGGATTCGATGTGAACGCAACCGAGGTTGGTGCAGGTTCGGAGGACCTCGGCCATTTTGTCAACGGGAGCAGCCACGGTCAAACGAGACATGGCTACGGTGTCAAACATGGCGTCACCTCAAGCAGACGTTAGCGAATCAACAACCATTTGCACGGCTTTGTCTTGGTTGCTGGCGGAGTTGGCTTCGATTTTTGCGACTTCCTTGCCACCGGTGGATTTCACGCCGTCGGCCTCGCCTTGGGCCTTGGATCGGGCCTCATCGAGGATGGATTGCGTCATGGCGACGGTGTCGTCGGCCGCTTTCTGAACCAACTCCGAGGCCTTGCGGCGTGCATCGGAGATGATTTTCGACGCTTCTTCCTGAGCGTCCGCAAGACGCTTTTCAGCGTCCTGCTCTGCGGATTTGATGCTTCGAAGGACTTCGGACATACCCATAGAGAACACCTTGTGCTTGCTCCACCTAAGGAGGGTTTATCAGTCTAACGACCCCGTTTGCTGGCCGAGTTTTTCGGGCTTTGTTCCTCGGAAACGGCTCGCCATACCGAACGGGTACAACAAACGACCTTGGACATTCTCAAAGCCGACCTCCTTCAACATCTTGCGGTAATAGCCGTTTGTGCCGTAATGGGTGTAGCTGGCGGCGAGGCCTTTCCAAGGATGGTTTTTCTCTTTCGTGATGAGGCGAGCCATGAGCTGAACGACCGTGTTCATCCATAGATAGCCGAAGAAGCCGTGAATCTTGTTCGCTTTTCCTGCATCGCAGATGACCAAACGGCCGCCCGGTTTGAGCACCCGAAGAATCTCTCGCAAACCTTGGGCCTTGTCCTTGAAATCTCGGAAGGAGAAGAGGCAAAACACCATGTCAAAGGAATCGTCGGCCAAGGGGATGTCCTCGGCGATGGCTTCCACGTACTCAGCAGGCCCCTCGCCGCGGGCAGCCCGGGCCGCATCGACGCGAGGTTGGGCTGCAGCGAGCATTTCTGGGGAGGGATCGAGACACGTCACGTCAAGACCGACCAAATCTTCGGCGAACGAGCCCGGGCCGCAGCCCACCTCGAGCACCTTCATGCCGGGCTTGGCGTGGTTGCGGACGTTCCGTCGCCATCGTTTGTCTTGCCCAAACGTCATCCAGGTGTTGACCCGGTCGTAGTTGGGTATGGTGGCCTCAAGTTGGCCTTCAAGCACCTCCCAAGCATCTGCATCGATGCCGGACGGGTCAAATCCCCCCGTCGCTGAACGCTTGCCCATGGTGGTGCCGAACACCCGTCCGTTTTGGACATGTCGTTTTGTCCACGACGAGCATCAAGCGATACGTTCCACGGTTTCTGGCGTGATGCCTTCTTCGGGGGTCACGCGGAAGACCAAGATCTTCAGGTTCTCTGGAGCGTTTCGGAATTTTGAAACGATCATCGAATTCTCGAATTCGGTACCGATGGTTCGGACCTTGAACGAGAGAACCATGTCGGCGATGGAGGAAAGTTCCTGTTTGATGGACGGGTCCAACCCGTCGGTAGAGACCGAAATCATGAGCAAACCTCGAACCATTTGGGCGTGGGCCTGGAGCATTCGCACCATTGAGATCACACGGGCGGGGTCGTCACGCTGCAGGAAAAAGTCCAAATTGTCCAAAACGGCTCGGAAATACGGACCTAGTCCCATGATTTCGTTGGTGACTTCCGTCAAGTAATCCTGGTTGCTGTCGTCAACGAAACGGGTTTGAGCCAAGCGTTGGATGTCGGCAAGTTGGAAGCCCTCAAGCCGGTAACGACTGGCCAACAGTTCACGTTCCAACACGTTGGCGTTGTATTCCTCTCCAATGGTACGGACGTTGATGTCGAGGGGCCATCCATATTTTTGGAAGATTCTGACAATTTCCTGTTGACCCTCGTCGGTGGTGATGTAGAGCGTGTTTTCGGGCTCTTCGGCTGGAGAGGTGAACTGTTTTGCAAACAACTCGCTGCCCGACCCCGTTTCGGTAAAGGCGATCATCGTGAAACCACGAGGCACACCGCCGCGCATTTCAGCGTCAAATTTGGGCACACCGAAGGAGCCAACGGTGCCAAAGAATTCCTCGTCCTCTGCATCAAACGTCATTTTCCGTGCCATGCATCATCACCTCAGAGAAGGACCACCTGACCGCGATCGATGAGGTCGGTGCAGTACGTGTCGAGGTTGGCCAACACCAGCGGGGGCGTTTGGTCCGGTACGTTCAGAATCACCGAAAGGACCTCCCGTTGGCGGAAGGTGTTGATGAAGGTGTGAAGGTACTCGGCCAACATGCGATCGTCGTTGTAAATGGCCAGCGCATTCACGCTGTCGAGGAAGACGAAGTTTCGCTGGTTGTTCACCGTTCGCAAGGTGTAGAGCGTTCGAAGGAGGATGCTCTCAAGCATGATGGGACTGTCGACGAAGGTGATGTTTGGATACGGAACATCGGTTCCGCCAAGCACACCCGAGGAGACGAGGTCGAGGAAATGAATGTTGGACACGTCGATGCCGATGGCTTCGAAGGCCTGGATGATTTCGGCTGCTCCGCGGCTCGCAGAGATGTACACGCCGCCCATCTCAAACATCTGCATGAGGGGGACCATCGTGCTCGCCGTCACGGCAAAGGTGTTGGCTGCGCTCATACGAACCTGCACCGAGCTGTTGAGGGACACCTGGGTGAGTTGCTCAGCAATCCGTTGGTCGAGTTCAAACATCGTCATTGCCCCCATCTGGATGTTTTATCGGCGGATGCACCCCATTTCAGCATCGGAATCAACATCACGCCCAACGGCGTCAGTTCGATGGCATGCTTCGCACGGCTGTGAGAGGTACCCCGCATCTTGACAACCTGCAAGAACCTCAACAGGTGGCCCATCCGTTCCGAATCGCCCATCACGATGATGCCGTCAGCGATGGCTTCTTCCACGCCGAACGAGGACCAGTGCGCATTCTCGGTGGCCGAGGTGATTTCGGAGATGAGGATGGTGGTGCAGCCCAGGGTCGCCAATTTCTTCCCGAGGGTGAAGAGGAAATCTCGAATCAGTTGTTCGGATTTGATCTTGTAACAAAGTGTGGTGACCGAGTCGATCACAAGGCGGGTCACGCCGATGGTGTTGACGATGTCGACGATGGACTTGATGAGGGCGTGAACGTCGTCCAGTTCAAAGGAGGCTTTGTCCAGCCCAAGCCACGAATACAGCACGTCCATGTCGAAGACGTTGATGAGGCCGGAGTCAACCATGTTCATGTCGAAGAAGGCATATTGGCGGATGTTCTCCAATAGCTTCACCGAGGGTTCGGTGGCGGTGAAGTGGGCACAGGCCTCGCCAGCAAGGGCTCCTCTGACGAGAAATTCCATGCCCAACGTGGTCTTTCCGGAGCCGCAGGTTCCTGCTGCGAGCACCGTTGAGCCGTAGGGAATGCCCCCTCGAAGAATCTCATCCAAGCCGTGGATGCCCGTCACGCATCGGTCTCGTGTGTAAACGCTGCTGGGTTGCATGGGACCAAACACGAGGAGGCACCGCAGGTTGATGAAGTGTTTGCACCGCCGCTGCTGAAAATCGCGGCTCAGGCCATGGAGGATTCGCCAGGGGTCGGTGCATCCTCAAGACTCCACGAAGCAGCGTCAAACGTGTCGACGCCGTCCCACACCAAGGATTGCCCTCTGACCATGAACAAACCGGTGTTACCGCCCCATTCCACTCTTACCATGTCTGCGGGGGTGATTTCGTCGAGTTGGGTGTAACGCAGGCGCAAAACACCCTGACCGTCAGCGAGTCCACTGAGTTGGCCAACGCCGAGGAAGCCCGCCGAGCCGAGGTCGATGACGTGGGTGGCGTTGCGTCGCTCTTGGGTTGAGACATCACCGGTGAAAAGCGACAATGAACCCCCTGACAGCACCCCTTCTTGGAGTAAAACGTTGCTTCCCGATGAGCCGGAGGTGTGGTTAAAGGACCAACCCTTGAGGGCGACCGCAAAATCGTTGGGATTGTGGACCTCGATCCATTCCGGACCGTTCGAGGAGGGGCGGGTCATCACTTCGGTGATGTGGAGCTGGTTGAATTTGCGCCCCCCGTCGTGAACCTCAAGCACCACCCGAATCAACTCCCCGTCCTGCTGGAAGGAACGGTATGCGGTGGAGGACGAAGGGGCGGTGCCCCGCTCCGTTCCGCCCGAGAAAAGGAAGGTCCCTTCTCGGCTTTCGTTCGTGCTTTCCACCACCTTGACCGAGAGATGAAGGCTCATGTCGTCGGCCAAACCAAGCCCGGCGGCCATGCCGTCCTCGGTCACGTTGTGGAGGGCGGCGATGCGATCCATGTCCAATCGGTACGAGGACACCAACCCGGCTTGGACGCGCCCCTGTTGAAGCGCCTCGGCGTCAAAAGTATGCCATGCATCCGTCGCGTTGGCATAGTCGAGGTCAGCGCCCATCGGGACGAACCACCCCTCGCCAGAAGTGAGCCTGTCCAAGCCTTGGGCCGCTGCACGGTCCAAGCGGTCGACTTCGGGGTCGTTGGAACCCATTTGCAGTTGCGCCAGGGAGATAAACGCCGTGAGGATCATCAAAAACAACGTAAAGGCGGACAGAAACTCAATGACCGCCGTAAGGCCACCCTCACGCCGCTCGTTGGAAACGAACGCTGGGCTACGCATGCCCTCACCATCGGTTCGTAATTGATGAGGTTACCGCATGTTCTTCAGGTCCTGCGGGCAATCCCAAAACCGATGACGCTGAGCGCGCAAAAAAAGAGCCCTCGGGGACAAGCAAAAGCGATGAGTCTTTGAAGCACGGATGCGAGGGAACCTTGATGAGCGAGCGAAAGCAACGCAACGGTTGGCGTCAACACAAGGGGGTCGGACTGGTCACCCTGCTACTGCTTTCGACGATGGCCAGCCTCGCTGTCGCACCAACAGCGAGCGCCGCCGTGAGCGGAAACCTCGGCATCATGGACAGCGCCTCACCTCTTGGTGACGCCTATTACCAGAACACGGATCTGCTCACCTTCAGCGCCGATGTCACCAACCATCGCGCAACCGCCTCAGGGGCATCACGAACGCTGACATGGTACGCTTGCGAAGGCGATGTCGACATCCCCTCTTGCAAATCCGTCCACGCTGCTACCGGGACCTTCACCATGCCGAGCATCGCCGCGGGGGCGACCGAGACCATCACCTCGGCCAACACGTGGAGCCCTGGCGGGAGTGCCAACGGGCTGTTCACCGTGCTCTACGCCTTTTCAAACGTCGACCAAGACCCTTCCGACGATGCATATCTTTTCCACATCAACATCACCAACGCTTTTATCGAAGCCATCGTCCAAACCAATCACAACCCGCTTGACCATCTTGCCAACCTCTCCGTCTACGACGACGAACAGGTCCTCAACTCAAACACCGACTACGTGTTCAAGAGCAAAGGCCAGGCGAGTGTTTGTTCGGGTTGTGTCCTCGATGCAGAGTTTGGCTGGCAGTTGTGGACCCTTGACGAAACCCTTCTGTTGAGCCAAAACTACCGAATCGTAACGTGGTCGGGGCCATCTGCATGGGGTGGCTTCAGCCCGTTCAACCTCGATCTTCCTGCGTTCAGCCACCCCGATGAAGGACGCTTCTTGCTGAAGTACGGCCTCTTCAACAGCACGGGCAACCCCACTGGAGATTTGAATGCCTTCAACGACTTGACCGAGTTTGAAATCGTGCTCAACGACAGCATTGACCTCAAGATTGACGACGTGTATCCAAGCCATGACCAGCAAGCAAGCGTGTTTTATTTCGGTACTGAGCGCGTGGTTGCTGAAGTTTCAAACAACGGCAACACCACCGTGAGTGGAGCAACGCTGAACTTTGAGGTCTACGATGAACAGTATGAACTGGAAGTTGCAGACAGCTGCGACCTCCCTACCATGCATCCCGGGCAATCGGTGTCGTGCTCGCTCAACCTCACCACAACAGGGAACGCCCGCTTGCTACGCGCCCAACTTCCAACCATCTTTTCGGTTGGCGAGGACATCCGCATGGGCGACAACCTGTACTTGGTGACCGCCGATGTGGAAATCGGACCCATCAACCCCAACATTCAGGTCAACTCCCAAAGCAAGGTGTACCTGAGCGATGACGATGTCGAGTTGGTTGGTCGATTTAGCGAAGTGGCTTCACAGCCCCTCAACTACACCTGGCGCGAAGGATTCTATGTCTGGGGATACGGACAGGTGTTGAACCAAACCGGCGAGGACTTTGGTTTGGGCTACCACAACATATCCCTCCAAGTTCAAGACCCGTGGGGGAACACCGAATACGCCTATGTGGAGTTCGATGTTCTCAACGCCTTGGACATTTCCAACGAACCCTTCTTCACCGGTCGAGCCACCACCGAAGCCGAAGCCACGTTTGAACACAGCCTTTTGTTGCCTGAACTCGGCGTGTCCTACAGCATCGGCCAAGGAAAATCCCCGCTGATGTTGCTCGACCTCAACGTCGAGGGCGTCAACGGGGCCGACAACGGGCTTCGAAGCATCGAGCTTGATCTCAACCTCACCGCACTCTTGCCCGAAAGCATTGACTTGTCCACCGTTGATGTTCGCTACCTTCCCTCCACCGACACCCAACTCTGGAGCCTCATCGAGGGTGAAGATACCTATGCATTCAACCCGACCGGCGACCGTATTTCCCTTTCGCTGACCAAAGACGGCGTGATTCTCCTCATCGGCAATTTGCCACCCACCGATGTGCATGCGGTTGACTTTGCGTGGACGCAACGCGAAGGTGGACAGATCCACCTCGGTTGGGAGGCTCAAGGCGACACGACCAATCCCTACGTGGGCGGTTGGAACATCTACCGAATCTCGGGCATTGAAGGGACAACGGTGTTCCCTGACCCCGTCACGGGCGTGTCTGAGAACGTTTGGGAGGAATTGACCGCCGACACGCTGGCCACCACCCTCGCCATCGATGCAACGGAATGGCTCGACCCTCAGCCGCTTGAAACCGGCATTTGTGCATCCTATGCCATCGCGCCCATCGACCGCGAGGGGTTGCCGAACTACGACATGATCAACATCACCCGAGTCAACGGGCAAGCCGGCCTGCTTTGCGGCGACGCCATCGCTCCGAGCACCAGCGTCGAGCAGTTCAACCACGACTGGGTCTTCACGAACAGTTCGACCTGCTTTGACTTGCGCAAGGATTGGTCCCTGTGCTACGAAGTCACCCTTACTTGGGTATGGCCAGACCATGAAGCTCAAGGCAACCTCAGTTGGAATCTGTATCGCGTCGAGAACGCACCCGAGAACGTCAACCTCCGCTTCATTGAGCCTCTTGTGGAGGGGCTCTCGGGCGTACCCGGCGAGTCGGCAACCTACACCCAGCGTGGCCTTGACAACGACGGCGTGCGGCCTTACCGAACCTACTACTACATCCTCGCTCCAATCGACAGCGTCGGCAACGAGCAACTCATCGCAGATTACCCCTCTCCGAACATCGAACGGGTCCACATCGACGACGATTGGTGGACCTACAACCAACACGTGATTCCCCCCGAACCTGAGCCCCCTGAACCTCCGCTCGGCATGCCATGGTTGCAGAAACTCAACGACGCCACGCAAGTTGCAGAATTCCAGGTTGCCGGCGTTGCTCTCCTCGCCACGATCTTGCTGAACTTCATCCTCTTGCCACTCATTCTCAAGAAGCGAAAGCGCCTGAAGCGCGTCATGGAAGCCCGAAAGCGAAACATGGCGGCGGCTACCGATGAATTCGACGACTTCTTCGAATGAGCATTGGCGCGGCAGGGGAGATTCGAACTCCCGAGGTGAGACACCACCGGATTAGCAATCCGGCGCAATGGCCAGGCTATGCGACTGCCGCTCGCAACCCGCCGACCTGACAAGTTCACATGAACATGACGGTTTGAACGGGTGCTTGGAGAACCCCACCGTTCGGCTCATAGCGGACCGAGGAAACCCAACCAATCGGTTGGAATGAAGGTGATGAGAACGAGGGAAAGGAACATCCAACCGAGGTAGAACAGACTCCGGAAGAAGGAGGAGGCTGCTTTGGGCATGCGACCGTTGTCGTCGAAGGGTTCGTTCGGGTCGATCGCCCAAACCGAGGCGGCGTACCACAGCGTCAGGCCGCCAGAGACGAAGGCCCACAACAACGGCAAGCCTGAGTCGGGCCAAAAGCAGGGCACGGAGCCCAAGAAAAGAAGCAGAACACAGTACACCTTTGACTGGAGGACCGTGTACTCCGGACCCCGAACCTCGTTCATCATGGGGATGTTCACCTTCCCGTATTCGCCCGAGCGGTAAAGGGCAAGGGCCCAAAAATGAGGGGGCGTCCAAAAGAAGATGAGGAAAAACAGCATCCACGGGATGGGCGAGCCAAGGTCAAACACGTTTGAGCCGGCAATCGAATCCCCCGCCGCTGCAGCCCACCCAATCAACGGAGGGGTGGATCCGGCGATGCCTCCGATGACGATGTTTTGAGGTGTCCGACGCTTGAGCCAAATGGAGTATACGAACACGTAGAACACCACCGAAAACGCCGACCAAAAGGCTGCTTTGGGACTGACGACCAAAAAGAGAGCCGAACCGAGGACGGCGATGACGGTGCCAAAAATCAGCGCAAATCGCGGCGTAGCGTGCCCGAGGGGAATCGGGCGATTCATGGTTCGCCGCATGTGCGGGTCGATGTCGGCATCGTACCACATGTTGATGGCGTTTGAGCCCCCTGCGGAGAGCGTTCCACCCACCAACGTCACGACCGCGACGGTCAAGGTGTCTCCCCAAGTTCGGGTGATGTCGAGGGTGCCGTTTCGGGCGAGGGTGTCGTGGACGAGAATGGCGCACAGCGCCGTGATTTGCAGCAGAACGATCACTCGTAACTTCATCAATCGCATCATCACGGTCAAGAGACTTGGCTTTGGAGGGGCCGGAGAGGATGCTTCGCTCATTCCGACTCAACCCCAACCTTGGCCGTCACCGAACCAGCGCCTTGCCGGTTCGCCTTGCGGGCGAATTGAAGGCAAAACATGGCGTAAACAGCCGAAAGAAAAGCGCTGACGCCGACGACGAGATGCAGCAAAGACAGCCATTCGGGGAAGTCCCCAACTTTGGCGAAGACAATGTACGAGCCACCGACGATGACGTTGAGAACCCAGAGCCCCGTCGTGATCTCCGCCGAGCGGAGCAGCGCTTGATTGCCCTCGTTTTCGTACGCTTCCGACCGCATGTTGCTGAGGTTGAGCACGAGAATTAAACCCACCACCAAGGCCCCGAAACGGTGAATCATTTGAATGAAAATCCCGGGCCCGTCGAGGGAAGGAAGGAAGGACCCTTGACATTTCGGCCATCCGCTGGGAAACCCGACCGAACAACTCTGGTTGTATTGACCCCCGGCAGAGGACGACACCCATGCGCCGAGCACCAACAAGACGCCGACCGCTGCAGTCATGCTGTACACCCGTTTGGTGTGGGCGTCCAAATAATCGGTGGCTGCATGCAAAAAAGGCCACTTCACCCCTTCGTGGATGCGCATGGCCATGTACTGCCACAACAAAACCGAAGCAAAGATGCAGGCCAAGGAAAGGTGAAGCGCTACGGTCCAATCCGCATTGTCAAAACGTACGGTCACGTATCCAGCGGCAGCCTGGATAAACAACAAGACGGCGGAAAGAGCGGCTGCGTTCGCAACGGCATCCCCGTGAACGCCACGTGAACGGCGGGTTGAGACGACGTTCCACACGATCGGAACGGCGATGATCCCCACGAGCAAACGGTGAAACCATTCAACGAAGATCTGGAAAGTCGTGTAGCGGTGGTCTTCGCCCCGAGAGTCGATCTGGTCCGGGTTTGCTGCCCAATACGCCGCTTGCTCGTCATCGGAGACATTGAAGTGCCAAGTTCCGAAGCAGGTCGGCCATTCCGGGCAGGACTCTCCGGCGTCGTTGATGCGTATCGAGCCCCCAACGACGACGATGAGCAGCGCCATGACGACAAGCAGCAGCGGGAGCGCTGAGGGGCGACGCCACCACGAGGGCTCCATGAAATAGGGTGAGAGCAGACCCCTTTTGAACAAATGCCTCACCCCCTGTGCATGGGTTGGTCCCGGCTTGCAAGCTTGAGCGCCCTCGCCTTGGGGATGCTCGTTCTTGCCGGCGTGGCCCCGGCGCAAGCCTCCGACCAAGCCCAAGACGCGGAACAGGGAGCGTTGTACGACGTTCGCCTCGTCCCTGCGACCTGCCTTCTTGGCGGTGAATGCAACATCACGCAACCAACACATCTCGTGGAGTATTACGGGGCCGATTGGTGCGAACCTTGCGAACCGGTGGCCGATGAACTACGGAACCTCACGAGCGAGCAAGGCTTTGTGTTGCAACACCACGCCTCGCCAAGCGATGCAACCTTTCTGTCAGCCTCAAAACTTCGCTACGACCACGAGTTTCGGCTCCTGTTCATTCCTTCGTTGGTCGTGGACGGGACAGACCTGCTCACCGGGTCGCGACAGGCCATGGATTTGAACGGCGTTCTCAACGGTTCAGCACCGTTTTCCAACGATTTGGATTCCCTAACGGCGAACGGCACCTCCCTTTCATGGAACGTCAGCGGCGACCAGAAGGTCCGTGTTTGGTACGTTGAGCCCACGGCTCACGAAACCAAGGACCGTATCCACCCAACCTTGGCCCGGGCCTTTGCCGAGGTGAACGCCAGCGATGGCACCCTCAACACGACGGTGTTCAACTTGAACGAAAACGGAACGTTGGTCGTGATGGTTGAGGATCCCGGGGTTCGAGCGCTGAACATCGCTTCCCTCGCCCCAACCGGAGCAATGGACTTGAGCGAGGGCGACGTGGATTCAACGGAAAACACCTCCAATTTCGGCAACGGATGGTGGGCCTTGGGTGCGATGATCGCTTTGGCGGCGACGCTCACGCCCGCCCTTCTGATGCACCGGGGTTTGATGCGAGACCTGCCCGCAAAAAAGACGCCTGCAACCTTGGAAAGCGAATGAGGTAGGTTCAAAAAGAGTCGCTATGTCGGCGGAGTGCGAAAGCCTCGCACGTGATGACCATGGTAAAACCTGCACGACAACACACCCGCTTCGAGCGAGCCCGAATCATCGGGGCTCGTGCTCTCCAAATCGGCATGGGCGCACCCCTCTACGCTACCGAAGAAGTTCTTCGTGCCCAATTCATGGAAGAGTTGGTCTCCCTTTACGGTCTGGAAGAGGCCAACATCCGCTTCGTTCTCGACCCGCTCAAAATTGCGCTCTACGAATACGAGAACCATTTGATTCCCATCGACATTGACCCTCACGAAGACTGAGTGTCGGAAGAAAACCCGTAGAATTCGGCGTTGCTTACGTCGGCCAAGGCCTCTCGCTTGACCAAAAGGGTGCGTACCGCCCACAAATCAACGAAGACCCGATACTTCGTGGTGGCATCGAGATAGTCCACGCCGCTGGAACCTCCGGTCCCCATTCGTCGACCGATCATCCGCTCTACCATGCGGGCGTGGTGGGTGCGGAAGAGCAACATCGCTTGTTCCAGTTCGACAAAACTGTCCAAGAGTCGACGTGGCCAGGAGAGCAGCGGCAAATCCCGGTACGATTCTATAAAGAGGAGTCCTGCTCTTCCGCGATGAGGTTTTCCGTCAGGCAAAAGGAACGTTCTGGCTCCCTCAATTCCCGCCTCAATTCGGGGGCGAACACCGGCCTCTGTTCCGTGGCCAATTCGGACCATGTGAGCGATCACTTGCTCACCGTGGTCCATCATGGCTTGGAGATGACCGTCGACGTAGGCTTGAACCGTGGCCTCGTCGCCTTCGCTTTCTGGTAAGGATGCATGAATGGGGGTCCGAGAAAGCCAAGCGTTGAGGGCGTCGTTGAGCGATGGCTTTTCGTTCGTGTCTTCGAAGGCCTTCATCACCTCTTCGGTCACTTTCCCTTCCTCGCTCAACTTCTGCATGTGGGCCAACGGATCCATACCACCAACCCGTTGGGTTTGCTCAAGTCCGAGAAGGACTTCGAGTTCACGCATCTGCCATGACTCAAAACCGGACGAAGTCCCCAATCGGTCGCGAAATGCCAAAAAGTCCTGAGGCGACAGCGTTTCCATCACTTTCCATTGGTCGGCGAGCAAGCGGAAAATTTCGCTCACCCGTTCGAGATGGTGGACGATAACAGGTATCTGCGATTCTTCGACTTTGGACTGCGTGAGCAAGGTTCTGGCCTCCTTGAGTTCCCTCAGAATCAGTTTGAACCACAACTCGAAGGTTTGGTGCACGATAATGAAATGCAACTCGTCGTTCGAGGGTGCTGGCGAATACCCCTCGGGACCTTCCTGCAAGGCGAGCAATTCGTCGAGACGAAGATAGCCCCCGTAGGTCATCCGAGCATCGCTGGGTCCATCGGCCATGCTCGCACGAGGCAAAACGGCCAAATGAATGCTTCACCCAAACCATCCCGGTTTGTTCCAACCTCGTTACGGACGGTCCATCCGGGCCACTCAATCCTTGCTGAACATCAAACTCGGACATAATACTCATAGAGCGATTACAAAACCCCTCCATATGGGCGTACCCTACTCCACCGTGAAAAGCTGGCTGAGTGCGTACGACCGAGATGCCATCACCATCGGTGTTGTAGCCTCGCACTCCTCGCTCCAAATCCTGCACGGCGCCCGGCAAGAGGGCTTTCGCACCCTGGGGATCGCCGTTGGCGAAAACCGACGTCGCTTCTACAAAGCCTTCCCTGGCGCCGACCCCGATGAATGGTTGATGCTTGATGACTACCGAGAAATGCTTGACCACGCTGAATGGTTCCGGGAAAAGAACGTCATCATCGTCCCCCACGGGTCGTTGGTCGAATACCTCGGTGCGAACAACTTCCGAAACCTTGAGGTCCCCACGTTCGGCAACCGCAACATCCTCCATTGGGAGAGCAGCCGAGCCCTCCAACGCCAATGGCTTGAGGATGGAGGTTGTACGATGCCCAAGGTGATCGAAGACCCGCACAACATCGCCGGCCCTGTCATTGTCAAGTATGCAGGGGCGAAAGGTGGACGCGGCTACTTCATCGCTCGGGACTACCGAGATTTCCGACGCAACGTGGACATCGAAGAGGAATTCACGATTCAAGAATATGTTCTCGGGTGCCGGTACTATCTTCACTTCTTCTTCGACCCCACCGCAAGCGACGGTTACCAAGTTCAGGGACGAGGCGCAAACGCTGGGAAGAATCTTGGCCGTCTTGAGTTGCTTTCGATGGACCGACGTGACGAAAGCAACGTCGATGAATTCTACAAACTCGGCTCCCTTCGTGACCTCCGTGAGATGGCCCTAGAGCCTTCCTTCGTGGTGACGGGAAACCAGCCGGTGGTCATACGAGAATCCTTGCTCCCCCGTGCGTTTGAGATGGCCGAAGGTACGGTTGCGGCTTCGTACGAGTTGGAGGAGGCGTCTCGGGGCATGCTCGGGCCCTTCTGTCTCGAAACCATCGTGACGGACCAACTCGAGTTCAAGGTGTTTGAAATCAGCGCACGAATCGTCGCCGGCTCCAACCCCTTCATCGGAGGTTCGCCTTACTCGGACATCAACGAACGGTTCATGTCAACCGGACGACGTATCGCCCGTTCAATCCGGAACGCTTTGGACAACGACCGTCTTGACGACATCATTTCCTGATCACTCGTCGCCTGAGAGAGCGTCAAGGTCGGGTGCAGACGGAAGCGCATCGTCTTCCTTGGACTCCGCACCTTCGCCGTCACCTGCATCGGGAGCATCGTCTTCAGCGCCGCTTTGAGCATGCTGGAGTTGTTCTTCGAGTTCTCGCTTGCGGGCGGCTCGCTCTTCAGCAGAGGGCAGGGCAAATTCAGCCACGAGCATGATGGGGTCGCCGGTTGACAATTCCCCGTTGTATTCCCGCATGTCGCCGCCTTGGTTGACGATGACCTGGAACTTGGTCGGGTCCTTGCTACGCCGCTTATCGTGCTTTTTGTAGTGGTGAACGTAGACTTGGTACGTCCCTGCGGGAGCCTTGCCATCTTCCCAAAACACGTTCTCAACGGGCTTTCGAGTTTCGGCTCGAACGTTGGCGTCAACGTCCAACTCACCGCCGCAAGCGGATTTTTTGTTCCCGCCGTGAATGCGTTCCCCGGACGGACAAACAACGTGGAGATCAAGGTCGTTGTAATTGTTCCACATCAACGAGATTTGAACATCGGACGACTGCGCACCCTCTCGTTCAAGTCGAGCCTTCAATTCCGACATTGCCCGTTCAGCCGCTTGGCGCGATTCCAACTCCTCTTGCTCCCGCGCAGCCTCGATTTCGGCCAAACGCTCGGCTTCAGCCTCTGCCATGGCTGCCTGCCGTTGAGCCTCCGCCTCAGCAGCCTCTTCGTTCGCCTCCGGCACGTCAATGCCTGCAGCCCTGAGTTCGGCTTCGAGTTCTCGCCGGCGAGCAGCCCGTTCCTCGGGAGAGGCAAGGGTGAACTCAGCCACGAGCATGATCGGGTCTCCGGCGGACAACTCGCCGTTGTATTCACGCGGGTCGCCGCCTTGATTGATGATGACCTGGAACTTGGTTGGGTCCTTGCTGCGTCGCTTCTTGTGCTTCTTGTAATAGTGGACGTAGACTTGGTACTTCCCCGCCGGGGCTTTTCCATCTTCCCAAAACACGTTCTCGACGGGCTTTCGGGTTTCGGCCCGAACGTTGGCATCGACGTCCAGCACACCGCCGCACTCGGAGGTTTTGTTGCCGCCGTGAATGCGCTCACCGGACGGGCAGACAACGTGGATGTCAAGGTCGTTGTAGTTGTTCCACATCAAGGAAATTTGGACGTCGGAAGATTGAGCACCTTCGCGTTCCAACCGGGCTCGGAGTTCGGCCATGGCCCGCTGTGCAGCCTCCCGGGATTCGAGTTCCTCTTGTTCCCGGGCAGCCTCAATTTCTTGGAGACGTTCGGCTTCGGCGTCAGCGAGTTCTTGCTGTCGCTCAGCTTCCCGTTCAGCAGCCAAACGGGCCTCTTCAGCCTCTCGCTCAGCGGCCCGACGGTCGGCTTCTTCTTGCTCCTTGCGAAGGGATTCTTCTTGTTCAGCACGCAGACGCTCAGCCTCGAGTTCCCGCTGACGTCGAGCCTCGGCTTCGGCCGACGCTTGCTGTTCCCTTCTTGCGTTGAACCGTTCCTCTGCGAGCGCTCGGTCGCCTTGGTTTTGTTGGCGAAGCATCTCTTGAACCGTGGCGAGTTTTCGATCGAGGTTCTTCTTGGCTTTCCCAAAACCCATACCGGAATGTTGTTGCATCAGGCCTTCCGCATTCATTCCACTTTGAATGTTGACCTGTGCCTCGCGACGCATGACGATGAACAGCAAACCCGTCACGAACGCCCCTCCAAGAGCGTAGGTCAACATGTAATCGGTCAACGCCATGTTTTCTCCATACCGAACTACCTCTTGAAACATACGCAACCCGGCTATCCACCATCTTTAATGGACGGCGATAGTTAAAACAACCATTTGAGGGCAGGTTGAATCATGCGAGAGGTCATGATGGCGTGGAGCAGAAGCGACCTCGCTGGGACGCCGATGGCAGCCATGGACGACATCGTTCAGCGATTGAGCATCACGGGCAACCTCCTCATCAACGAGAAGGGGGTTCGCCAACTCCTCGCCCCGGTCTACAGAGAAGGCAAGGGCGTGGACGACCTCCGAGCGTTGCCGTTCCTTGAGGTGGAACAAGTCCTGAACCAAAACGGCGTGAACGCCTTGGTCGCCTTTAACACCCACCCTTTGGTGCGTTTGGCCACCACCACCGAGAACATCCACATTCTTGTTCCGTGCCTTTACGAGGACGGGGGCTTCTCCCTCACCATACGAGGACTTCCCGACGCAGTGGCCCGGTTCGTCCGTATGAGCAAAACCTTCATTCCTCCCTCAACGGTAACTGTCCAACACCTCGAAAAGAAGCTTGAAGGTTTTGAAGATCACCTCACGGTCCGGCAATTGGAATGCTTTCGTCTCGCCGCACAACACGGATTCTACGAAGACCCCAAACGCATCACCATGCAAGGCCTTGCCGAGGTCAAGGGCATCGCCAGGTCAACGTTTCAGGAGCATCTCAGCACGGCTGAACAAACGGCGCTCAAATGGTTGGCCGACCAAATGGACAATTGAGGGAGAAACAAACCTTTGATGAACGGGGCGACATCCCATCACCATGGACAAAGCCGAACGGCTCAAGGCTCTGCTTCCCGGCGGCAAGGGCGTCTGGATTCCAATTGACCACGGAGCATCCGACTTTCCAAACGCCGGTCTTGACGACCTCGAAGGGCTCATCAAAAAGTTGGTTCGTGCTGAGGTTGACGTGATTCTTGCGCAAAAAGGCGTGGTGAGCCGGTATGCTCATCTCTGCCAAGGCACGAAAACCAACATGGTGATTCACTACTCGGTTTCAACCCGCCACGCTGGAGCCAACAGCAACAACAAGGTGCTCGTTGGCGGAGCGGACGAGACCTTGAGTCGTGGGGGCATCGGCGTTTCAAGCCAAGTCAACATGGGAAGCGAAACCGAACCCGAGATGATCGAGCGAATGGGTGAATTGAATCGGCAGGCACACCTGCTCGGCCTCCCGTCCTTTGGTATGGTCTATGCCCGGGGCCCAAACCTCAACCCCGTTGAAGGCGACCTCACGGGCGGCCAAGCCCACGCAGTTCGCTTGGCTTTTGAATTGGGATGCGATGCCGCAAAGACCACGTGGACCGGGACACAAGCCTCGTTTTCACACGTGGTCGCTGCGGCCCCAATCCCGCTGTTGGTCGCTGGTGGCCCTGCAAGCGGCGACCAACGAGCGGTGCTCGAGATGGTGGCCTCGGCTTTGGAAGTGGGAGCGGGAGGCGTTTGCATGGGGCGTCAAGTGTTCGCCCACCCCCACCCCGAATCGATGGCAAGGGCCTTGGTGTTGCTCGTTCACAAAGGAGCGACCGTCGAAGAAGCCCTCGCTGCTTGTGAATGGTAGGTGAGTGCATGGAAATCTGGCTTCGTCTCGCTCCCGGAGAAGTTCCGTTGGAGAACGAGGGCGTTGACCGATACCTCCTCCCTGAACCCACCGACCACCACCTCCATGTTTCCACCGGCAGCCTTGTTGGTCC
>Ga0181573_10000976_pt1 | contig 29296 bp, 22 predicted proteins | sample 101ome_25_FD_148643 | JGI IMG/M metagenome (GOLD analysis project Ga0181573, IMG submission 148643) | Coastal salt marsh microbial communities from the Groves Creek Marsh, Skidaway Island, Georgia - 101409BT metaG (spades assembly) | ecosystem: Environmental > Aquatic > Marine > Intertidal zone...
CGACCTCATCCTCGTTGACTTAGGACAGACCCTCATCGTCGGCCGCCGCGACGCCGCGCTGGCGGTCTGGCTCCTCGATGCGGACGGCTCGCTGGTGGTCCCCTTCGGAAGCGGCGGGCTCTCCCTCCTCTCCGACCCGAGCGGAGGCACGCTTCACGCGCGCGATGCGAAGCTCTGGGCCGACGCGAGCGGCTTCATCTCCCGGGCGATCGTCACCGGCACCCGGACCGTCCTCGACCTCCCCGACCGACTCTTCTCCGCCCGGATCTCGCTCATCGACGGGTCGCTCGACGGGGACTACGGCGGGACCGGAGTGACCCTCCTCGGGACCGTCTTCGGCGATGCGGCGGGATACGAGAGCGTCGTCGCCTCCGATGGTCGAACGGTCGCCGCCGCGGGGATCACCCTGGACGACGGAGCCGGGGGCACGACGGGGGCCGGCAGCCTCTGGCTGCTCTTCCCCTCCGGCCTCCTCGATCCGGCCTTGGGCGGCACCGGTGCAGTGCACCTCTCCTCCGCCCTCGACGCGGTCTCCGATGCGCGGGGGCTCGTCATCGACGCCGCCAGCCGAGTCGTCGTCGTCGGGTCCGCCGATACCGGGGTGGGGACGATCTCTCCGGTCATCTGGCGCGTCCCCTGAGGAGGCGCCCCTCCCGCCGGGGTGGGTGGGTGCGACGCTCCGATCCGCGGTTATCATGGGCGCGCCGAGGTCTCCTCGGCGCCTATCTCCGCGGTTCGAGAGTCACACCCCCTGCGCGTATCCGGTGAGAGGAGGTCCAGCATGGGCTCCCCCGTTCCCTGGCTGCTCCTGCTGGTGATCTCCCTCGCGCTCCCCATCCCGACCGCTCGGGCGGGAGAGATCGATGCTCCGTTCCTGCGCGGGGACGCGAACCTCGACGGGGCCCTGAACCTCGTGGACGCGATCTTCATGCTCGACTACGTCTTCGGCGGGGGCGCCGCCCCCGAGTGCCTCGACGCGGTCGACGCGAACGACGATGGGATCCTCGACCTGAGCGATCCGGTCTTCCTGCTCGAGTACCTCTTCGGCGGCGGGAATCCTCTCCCTCTTCCCTTTCCCATCCTCGGGCTCGACCCGACCCCGGATCTCTTCGGCTGCCCACTCCTCGACTGCCTCGAGGCGGGAGAGCTGCTCGGCCTCGCGGAGGAGGCGATCGCCCCGAGCGGCGCGTTCCCCATCGTCCTCGCGGGGGGATCGCTGACTCATCTGGTTCCGGTGGGAGAGTTCGGGAGCAGCTCGATGAGCTGGACCCGGAGCGCGATCACGCTGAGCGGGACGGTCTATTCGATCACGGGCAGCGCCACGATCTCGACCCTGATCAGCGGCACCTACTTCGCGGGGGTCACCCCGGTCGCCTTCTCCTGCACCGTGGAGACGGCGGTGTCCTGGACCTACCTCGCCGGGCTCGCGACGACCGCGATCCTGCCCGGGTCCATCACGATCGACGCCACGCCCTCCGGGTTCGTGAGCATCCCGGCGGGGAGCGCGGAGCTGCCTCCCGGCTGCATCAACGCGACGACGACGGCGACCGCGATCCGGGGGGAGATCGAGACGACGGTCAACGCGTCCAACGGGCCCGAGACCTTCCTGCGCAACCATCTCGACGGCGTGCTGGACACCATCTTCGACGGCCAGGGGATCCTCATCTGCGACCCGTGAGGCGCGCCTCCCCGAGCGGTTGAGGCCCGACCGGATGAGAAAGGAGCCCCCTCCCCCTGCGTGGGGGAGGGGGCTCCTTCACTCGTGCGGAGGCGGGAGTCAGGGGCGATCGATGAGGCGGGGCCAGGAAGGCAACTCCGCGCCATCCCGCCGCGTGTTCCAGACCCTTCGATACTCCTCGCGATCCGGCTCGACATCGGTCGGCGCCGGGGGGTAGCTCGTCATCGATCCGAAGGGGAGAGGCTCGACCGAGCTCGGCGTCGCGGTCAGCGGGTCCCGATCCTTGCAGTAGCCATGGGTGTCGAGGAGCCAGGTCCGTCGGGTCCCCTCCGCCGGAGCGGCGCCGGCCCCCCAGGTGAGGATCAGCTCATCCCCACCCCCCATCACCACGAACCTGTCGTCCACGGCGCCGAGCAGCTCCCCCACCTCGCCGTAGCGGGTGAACATCCCGCCCATCGGCTGGTAGCCGAGGGTCGGCTGCCGCTCATCGTAGTGGTAGGTCAGGGGGAGAGCGCCGTCGTCGGAGTACTCCCGCGGGTAGCCGCCGAAGCGGTGGATCGCCCGAGTCAGGGGGAGGGGGACGGCGCGCTCCGCCGGGAGCTCCTCGGCGGGTGCGAGGAAGACCCGATCCCAGTAGATCTCCAGGTTCGTCTCGATGCGGAAGCGGGTCGCCCCCGCCGCGATCGCCTCGGTGACATCGAGGACCATCGTCTTCGGCATTCCGGCCGGGTAGCCGAGCTCGCGGCCGAGGAGCTGCCAGTCATCGTCCCCTCGGTCCCACCAGAAGCTCGGCGCCTCCAGACGGCGGTGCCGGAGCGGGTCGGTGCTCCCCTCGGGGCGCTGCCACGCGGCGAAGTTCAACCGGGAGTAGGGGTACTCGACCCATCCATCGAGGAAGAGATGGGTCGCCGGCGCCTCGGCTCCGGTGTCCGCGAAGGTGACGACCCAGCGCTGCGCCTCGGCGTAGCCGCACAGATCGGGGTCGAGGCGGCGCGAGCTCGCATAGCGGCGATCGACCGCGGCGAGGAGCCCGGGGTCGAGGGCGCCCTGCTGGTCCTCGAGGGCGCTGGGGAAGCGGCGGCGGGCCTCCTCGACGAGGAGGGGCGCCCCACTCGGCGGCGCGGCCCCGACCGGGAAGTACTCGAACGGATAGACCTCGGTCCCCTCCGGGTGATCCACCGCCACGAGGGCGAGGCGGTCGATGGAGCAGGACTCCTGCATCGGCTCCATCACGGAGAGGCGCAGCTCGCCCCCGACCGGCACGAGCGCGTCGGGGGGGATCCGGACCACCTCGGTCGGTTCGGGGAAGGCGTACTCCCCGGGGCCGATCCAGAAGCCGAGGCCGCCCCCGCCCATGAAGTCGGTGATGAAGCGGTACTCCCCCCCGTCCCAGGTGAAGAGGACGGGGCAGCTCGATGCCTTCCGCTGGACCTCCTCGAGCCGCCCGCAGCCGTCGACCTCGAGGTCGAGCTCCGCCTGGCTGACCCCATCGGGCCACACGAGGTAGGTCCAGTCGATCGCGTCGCGGGCTCCGAGACCCACGACGAGGGGGGCGACCCCCTGCGCCCGATGGCCGAGGGCCCCCTCGAAGTGACGACCGACGCGCAGGCTCCCCGCGCGGACCTCGATGCGGACGCCGTAGCCGAGGAGATTCGTGCGGCGGTCGTCGCCGTCCCGCGCGCCGCCGAAGTAGGTGCGGAGCGCATGGTGGCCCGCGCCGGCGGGGTCGGAGGTGTTCCGGATGAGCTGGGGCCCCGCGTTCGTCAGGAGCACGAGGTCGGGGTCGAGGTCTCCATCGACATCGCCGACGACGAGCCCGTATCCCTCCCCCGGGAGCCGCGAGGCGCCGACGAAGCTCCCGCGCCCCGAGTTCCGCAGGAGCCAGACCCCACCCACGCTCGCCTCGTCCCGGCCGGTGAGGACGAGGTCCAGGTCGCCATCGAGGTCGAGGTCCGCGACCGCCATCCGCTCGATCGAGCGGGGCGCGGGGACCGCGTCCTCCGGGAAGGCGCTGCAGGGCCGATGGGCCGCGAAGCGTCGGCCGTCTCCCGCCGCGAGCTGGAGCGCCCCCGCCACATCGACATGGAGCAGGTCGTCGATCGCATCCCCGTCGAGGTCCTCGATGCGGGTCGGCCCCACCCCCTCCAGAGTCGCGGGGTCGGCCCAGTCCGCCGGGTTCGCGGTGAAGTCCCACTGGGGGTCGTTGCGGACGAGCTGCATCCGCGCGCTGACCCCCTCCCGCAGCACGAGGTCGGCGTCGACATCGTCATCGACGCTGCGCACCGAGATCAGCTCGACGCCGGCCCCGAGCTCGAGAGGAAGGGCCGGATCCCCCGGAGCCCGCAGGGTGCGCCCCTCGTTCAGGGAGATCCGCGGCGCGCCGTCGCGCGGCACGATGACGAGGTCGAGGTCCCCCTCCATGTCGAGGTCGACGAGGCGCAGCTCGGCGATCTCCCCCATCTCCGGGATCGGCAGGACCTGCACCTCCGCCAGCTCGGGGACCGGGCTGCCGGCGAGGGCGTGGACCCGCACCTCGCCGTTCGCGGCGGTGACGAGCTCGACGATGCCATCCTCATCGAGGTCGCCCACCGCGAAGGTGGTCGCGGCGCGCAGGGGAGCGGGCGGATCGTGCCGCACCGGGTCGGCTCCCGAGAGCTCCCAGATCCCTCCGTCCTCGCCGGCGACCCACAGCTGCGGGCGGCAGTCGAGGTCGGGGTCGACGAGCGCGGCGGGCGCATCCTCGAGCCCGACCCCGGAGGGGGAGAGGGCGGTCGCCGGGGCGAAGCTCCACGGGAGCGCGTCGGGATCGGAGGGGATCGGCGGGAGCCAGTCGCGGATCGAGCGCGCGAGCCCGCCCTGCTCGGTGTACTTCGAGGTGAGGGCGACCCCCTCGCCGGAGGTCTGGAGCGCGCGGATCCGATCGACCGCGTCGCTCCCGTCCTGCTCCCGCCCCTGGGAGAAGTAGATCCCGCGCAGGTTGTTCCACGCCCCCAGATGGGTCTCATCGAGCTGGACCGTCATCTCGAAGTACGGGAGCGCCAGCTCCGCCGCCGCCGGGTTCCCGGAGTTGTAGATGGCGATCGCGTACTTGTAGTTCACATCGGCGTCCGCCGGCGCCAGCTCGACCGCGCGCTCGAAGCTCGCGAGCGCCTCCGCGGTGTTTCCGATGTACTCGTGGATCACCCCCCGGGCGTACTGGACCTTCGGGTGGTCGGGGGAGAGGGCGTCCGCGATGACGAGGGTCTCCAGCGCGCGCCCCACCCCCTTCTCCGCCTGGTTCAGCTGGGCGACGGCGAGGTTGAAGCGCGGGACGAAGGAGTCCGGGATCCGCTCGACGAGCTGGAGCAGGACCTCCTCCGCCGCCACGAAGTCGTGCCGCTCGATCAGGGCGACGCCATCGTGGTGCAGGGAGCGCAGGGTCGCGGCGGTCGCGGGGTCGAGGTCACCCTCGCCGCCGGCCCCCGAGAAGCGGAGGATGCCGACGACGACCGCGCCGAGGAGAGCCAGAAGAATGAGGAAACGGGTCATCGTGGAAGGAACCTCCGGTCCGAGGGGTCACGGGAACTCGGCGGGATCGTCGCAGAACCTCCCGACGGGGCCAAGAGACACGAAGCCCAGAGCCCAGAGCCCAGAGGCCGGCGGACCCGGGCATGCCGCACCCCGGACCCGGGAACGACGACGGGGGGCGCGGTCCGCGCCCCCCGTCGAGTTCGCCCGGATGACGGGCGAGGTTTCGCGGACCCGGATCGGATCAGCGGTTCACGACTTGAACTTCCGGTGGGTTCCGCGCCGCTCCTCGGCGGACTCGCCCCGCTCGACGCGCTCCTCCCGGATCCGGTCGGCGTACTGGGCGTAGGAGCCCTCGAAGTAGCGGGCGCGACCTTCCCCATCGAAGGCGAGGATGTGGGTCGCGACCCGGTCGAGGAAGTAGCGGTCGTGGCTCACGACCACCGCGCTGCCGGGGAAGGCATCGAGCGCATCCTCGAGGAGGCGGAGGGTCGGGATGTCGAGGTCGTTCGTCGGCTCGTCGAGGAGCACGACGTTCCCGCCGCGGCGCAGCATCTTCGCCATCTGGACGCGGTTCCGCTGCCCCCCCGAGAGGTCCCCCACCCGCTTCTCCTGGTCCTCGCCGGTGAAGCCGAAGCGGGCCACGTAGGCGCGGGTGTTCACATCGACCTTGCCGACCTTGAAGGTGTCGTATCCCTCGGAGATCGCCTCGTAGACGGTCGCCTTCGGGTCGAGCTCCTGCCGGCTCTGGTCCGCGTAGATCAGGCTCACGGTCGGCCCGACATCGAGGCTGCCGTCATCGGGCGTCTCGAGGCCGACGATCATCTTGAGCAGGGTGGTCTTGCCGGCTCCGTTCGGACCGATGATCCCCACGATCCCTCCCGGCGGGAGGGCGAAGGAGAGGTCGTTGATCACCGTCCGGTCGCCGAAGCTCTTCGTCATCGAGGTGATCTCGAGGACGCGGTCGCCGAGCTTCGTCGGGCAGGGGATGGAGAGCGGCGGCAGCTCGCTCTGCTTCGAGAAGGTCTGCTCCTGGAGCTTGTGGAACGCGGCGACCCGCGCCTTCGACTTCGACTGCCGGGCGCGGGGGGACTGCCGGATCCACTCGAGCTCCCGGGAGAGCTCCTTCTGGCGGGACAGCTCCTGGCGGCGCTCGACCTCCTCGAGCTTCTGCTTCTGCTCGAGGTAGCTCGAGTAGTTCCCCTCGAAGGGGCGCGCCTTCCCACGGTCGATCTCGAGCATCCAGCCGACGACGTTGTCGAGGAAGTAGCGGTCGTGGGTGATCAGGAGCACCGTGCCGCTGTAGGCCGCGAGGTGCCGCTCGAGCCACGCGGTCGTGTCCGCGTCGAGGTGGTTCGTGGGCTCGTCCATCAGCAGGATGTCCGGGTGCGAGAGGAGGGTGCGGCAGATCGCCACCCGACGCTTCTCACCCCCGGAGAGGTGCTTCACCGCGGAGTCCCCCGGGGGACAGCCGAGGGCGTGCATCGCCTGCTCGATCTGGCGATCGAGCTCCCAGCCGTCCGCCGCCTCGATCGCGTCCTGCAGCTCCGCCATGCGGTCGTAGGCGGCCTGCATCGCATCGTCCTCGAGCTCCTCCGCGAGCGAGGCCGCGACGGCGTTGTACTCGTCGATCATGTCGCGGACGACGGCGACCCCGTCCTCGATGTTCTCGCGGACCGTCTTCGTCTCATCGAGCTGGGGCTCCTGCGGCACGTAGCCGATCCGTTTCCCCTTCGCGATGGTCAGCTTGCCCTCGAAGCCATCGTCCTCGCCGGCGATGATCCGGAGGAGCGTGGACTTCCCCGAGCCGTTGGAGCCGATGATCCCGATCTTCGCCCCGGCGTAGAAGCCGAGCGTGATCCCGGTGAGGACGTCCTTCTTGCCGTAGCTGCGGTGAAGGTCCTGGACGTTGAAGATGATCTGCTGGGTCTCGGTGTTCATGGTCTCTCTGGGTTCAGGGTCCTTCAGGCGCGGAGGCCTCGGGGAACGGGGTGCGCGGGGGAGGTCGGGCCGGCGGCCCGGGCTACATCGCGTCGATCGACTCGAACACCTCGGAGTGCTCGGGGAACCGATCGAGCTTCTTCTTCGAGAAGACGAGCTCGCCGTCGACGACGACTTCGAACACGCCGCCGCCGCTGCGGATCATCTCCGCGTCGACGCCGTACTTCTCCTTCAGGTCGGCCGCCAGACTGGTGGCCTGAGGTTCGTAGTTTCACTGCACGCAGAACTCGATCGAGATCTTCATGTGCCCTCCTTCTCGCGCTCGGGCCGGCCGGGCGGGGATCCTCCCCGCTCGCCCTGACCCATGGTGGATCTGCTCCGGGTGGATGCGCCCCGGGTGGATGTCCTCGGGAACTCCTCCCGAACCCGGGAGGAGGCCGGTATCGTATCGCGGTCCCCGCGCGTCTCCCACCGGAACCGCGGAGCAACATCCCCACGATTTCCCCTCCGGAGGTCCGATGAGCACCGTTTCCATGACCGAGATCGTCGATGCGCTGCGCGAGGCGCGCGAGGCCCACATCGAGAAGCTGAAGGACTGGCTGCGGATCCCGAGCGTCTCGACCGACTCCACCCGCAAGGACGAGGTGCGCCGCGCGGGCGAGTTCATCCGTGATGAGCTCGTCGACGCGGGCTTCGCCGTGCGCCTCGACGAGACGCCGGGTCACCCGGTCGCTCTCGGGAAGTGGGACGGGGCCCCGGGGGCGCCGACCCTCCTCGTCTACGGTCACTACGATGTCCAGCCGCCCGAGCCCCTCGAGCTCTGGCGCCACGGGGCGTTCGAGCCGACCGTCGAAGGGGAGAACCTCATCGCCCGCGGAGCGACCGACGACAAGGGCCAGGCCCTCGCGCTCGTCCTGGGAATCGGCGAGGTCCTGCGTCGGCGGGGCTCCCTGCCGGTGAATGTCACCTTCCTCATCGAGGGGGAGGAGGAGATCGGCTCGCCGAACCTCGAGCCCTACATCCGCGAGCACGCGGACGAGCTGAAGGCGGACATCGCGCTGATCTCCGACTGCTCCCAGTTCGGGCCGGGGCTCCCCGCGATCACGGTCGGCCTGAAGGGGCTGTGCTACCTCCAGATCGACCTGACCGGGCCGAACCGCGACCTCCACTCCGGCAGCTTCGGCGGAGCGGTCGACAACCCGGCGAACGTCCTCGCGACGATGATCTCCCGACTGAAGGATGACGACGGGCGCGTCCTCATCCCCGGGTTCTACGACAAGGTGCGCGAGCTGACCGATGAGGACCGCGCCGCGATCCGCGCGCTCCCCTTCAGCGAGGAGGAGTTCGCGCGCGACCTCGAGGTCGACGCGCTCCACGGGGAGAAGGGCTACGGGACTCTCGAGAGGAAGTGGGCGCGCCCCACCCTCGATGTGAACGGCCTGCTCTCCGGCTGGACGGGAGAGGGGGCGAAGACCGTGCTCCCCTCCCGGGCGATGGCGAAGTTCTCGATGCGCCTCGTCGCCGACCAGCACCCGGACGAGATCGCCGAGATGACGAAGGCGTTCCTTCGCGAGCTCTGCCCCCCCACCTGCACGATGGAGATCTCCATCGACCACGGGGCGGAGCCGGTCCTCGTCGATCCGACGAACCCCTGGCTGGCCGTGGCGAGCCGCGCGGTGGAGCGGGGCTTCGGCAAGGCCCCGGTGATGATCCGCGAGGGGGGCTCGATCCCGGTGGTGAGCGTCCTCAAGCAGGTTCTCGGGATCGACACGATCCTGCTCGGGCTCGGGCTCCCGGATGACAACGCCCACTCGCCGAACGAGAAGTTCCACCTGCCGGACTACCAGCGGGGAATCGAGACCGCGGCGTGGCTGCTCGAGGAGATGGCGGGGAGCTGAGGAGCGGGCGGGATGCAGAAGACCCGCACCCCCGGCCCCCTCAGCCACGGATGCGGGTCGCAGACGCCCCTCGGGGCGTCTGTTCTCGTCGGTGGGCCCCTCGAAGGAGCTCCACGGCTTTTCCTCACGGGCGCAGTCCTCGCGGGCACGATCCTCGTGGAGACCGTGCCGACCACGCATGTCCGGACTCCGTCGCGACCGTACGCGGTGCGACCCCGAGCGGGGACAATTCAGACTACCCCGCCCCCCGCGATCCCGCATGCGACGAAGATCGTCACTTGCACGATCCGCTCGGACCCTCCGCGGCGACGGCACCGGGGAGAGCCCCCCGGAGCCTGTTTGCGGTACGATCCGGGCGACCCTCCCCGACCCGATCGACGCCACCCCCGCTGAGGAGCCCCCCTTCTTGTCTTCACCCGGCCTGTCATCCATCGGCCTGCCCCTCGTCGCGTTGCTCCTGCTCCTCGCGGCAGGGGGTGGGGTCGCCACGGGCGAGACACCGGCAGAGTCGGTCGAGGAGTACCGAGCGGCGCGGGGAGACACGATCCAGTGGGAGCTGCCGGAGCGGCGCGAGCTCCCGGACCTGCGGGACTGGGACCTCCCCTTCGATCTCCTCTCCCTGCTGTTCAAGGCGATCGGGCTCACGCTCGTCGCTCTCTTGGTGATCTTCATCGTGCGCTGGGCGGCGGACCGGCGACCCCGCCTGATCGAGCCCATCACCGTCCCGAAGGACGCCCGGATCCAGCTCTCCGATCGTCCTCTGGCGGCGGCCCACGCCGCCGCGGAGGAGGGGCGCTTCACCGATGCCGTCCACCTGCTCCTCCTCGGGACGATCGACGAGATCCGCGCGGCCCTCGACTATCACGTCCCGCCGTGGCTCACGAGCCGGGAGATCCTCGATCGGGTCCCGCTCCCTCCGCAGGGACGGAGGCCCCTTGAGGGGATCGTCACCCTCGTCGAGGGGAGCCACTTCGGGCGGGGAGAGCTGACGCGGGAAGACTGGGAGCGCGCGTCCGCCTGGCATGGCGCGCTGCGCGAGGCGTGCGCGGACGGAGGGCGCGATGGCTGAGCCTCGGATCGGCTCCCGCGCCGCGCGAGTGGGGATCCCCCTCGCGATGCTCGCGCTCCTCGCGACCCTCCTCCTCTCCGTGTTCGGCTCCGACCTCGGTCCCCCCCGCTCGAGCGGCGGGAGCGGCTACAGCACCTCGGCCCTCGGACATCTCGCCTTCCTCAACCTCCTGCGGGGGGCGGGGACCCCGGTCGAGCTGAGCCGGGCGAACTCGGGATGGAAGGCGTCGGATGGAGGCGGCCTGCTCCTCGCGGAGCCGCTCCCCGCCATCCAGCGGCGCGGGATCGACGCCGATGATCGCGAGCGGGCGACCTTCCGCTCGGAGCTCGGATGGGCTCCGACGATCCTCGTCCTCCCGAAGCGCACCGGGCTCCCGAACCCCGCGAACCCCCGCTTCCTCGCCGAGACCAGTCTGGTCCCGATCGGCAAGGTGATCGAGGTGCTTCAGGTCCTCGACGAACAGGTGCCGTGGGAGGTCTCCCGTGCCCGAAGCTCTCTCCCCCTCCAGGGCTGGCGAGGAGAGCTCGACCTCGTGCCCGAGGTGGACGCTCTCCAGCTCATCGGTCCCCACGACCGCCTCCGCCCCCTCCTCGCTCATGACGGCAAGGTCCTCGTGGGCGTCCTCGACTCCCGGGAGCACGGGCCGATCACGCTCCTCAGCGACCCCGACCTGATCGCCCACCATGGAATCGGAGACGGGGAGAACCTCGCCATCGCCCTCGCGGCGGTGCAGCGGACGCTCCCTCTCGGATCGACCCTCACGGTGGACGAGGAGTTCCACGGCCTCGGCGCCGACACCGGCTTCTGGTATCGCGCACTGCGCTTCCCGGGAGTCCTGATCGCGATACAGTGCGCGCTCGTGACCCTCCTCGTAGTCTGGGCCTCCCTCGGCCGAGAGCGCCCGCGCGCCCCGGAGCCGGTGGGGCTGGAGGCGGGCTCCATCCGACTCGTCGAGTCGACGGCGGAGCTGCTGCGCTTCGGCCGCCACGGGGGCGCCGCCCTGCAGAAGTACCTGCGCCTCTCGGTCGAGAGCGCCTGCGCGGACCTCCACGGCCCGCCGCACGGCACCCTCGAGGAGCGGCTCCGGTGGCTGGATGAGAACGAGAGGGAGTCCGCCCGACCCGGACGGGTGGAGCGGATCCTGCCGATCGCGGAGGCCGTGGGCCGGGTCCCGGCCCGCGCCTCGGAGGACCAGGTCCGGGAGCTCGCGCAGCGCCTCGACCTCTGGCGGAGAGAGATGAAGAACGGAGCCCGAGCCCATGAACCCCGCTGAGATCCAGGCGGTCCACGACCGCCTCCTCGAGCAGACCTCGACCGTGATCGTCGGTCAGGAGGAGAACCTCCGGCTCCTCTTCGTCGCCCTCCTCGCGGAGGGGCATGTGCTCCTCGAGGGCCCCCCGGGGGTGGCGAAGACCCTCCTCGTACGGACCTTCTCCCGCGGCCTCGACCTCGACTTCGGCCGGATCCAGTTCACCCCCGACATGATGCCGGGGGACATCCTCGGGACGAACATCTACGACTTCCAGTCCTCGAGCTTCCAGCTCACCCGAGGTCCGATCTTCACGCAGATGCTCCTCGCGGACGAGATCAACCGCACCCCGCCGAAGACCCAGGCCGCCCTCCTCGAGGCGATGGAGGAGCGCACGATCACCATCGACCGGACCCGCCACCCCCTCGGGGCGGGGTTCATGGTCATCGCGACCCAGAACCCGATCGAGCAGGAGGGGACCTACCCGCTGCCCGAGGCGCAGCTCGACCGGTTCCTCTTCAAGCTCCTCGTGGGGTACCCGGCGCGGGAGGAGGAGATCGAGCTCGTCGCCCTGCACGGGCGGCAGCGGGGGACGATCGAGGAGCGGATCGCCAGCCTCCAGCCGATCGCGTCCCTCCCCTTCATCGAGGAGGCGCGCCGGACGATCTCCGAGTTCCATCTCAACGAGGAGATGCTCGCCTACATCGTCGACCTCGTGCGGGCGACCCGCCAGCATCAGGCGATCCTCGCCGGCGGCTCCCCCCGCGCGGCGAGCCGGCTGGCGGCGGCCTCGAAGGCCCACGCCCTCCTGCACGGGCGGGACTTCGTGACCCCCGATGATGTGAAGCAGCTGTTCGTTCAGGCGATGCGACACCGCCTTGTCCTCAGCCCCGCGGCCGAGATCGAGAGCCTCGGACCGGAGCAGGTGATCGAGCAGGTCCTGGAGCAGGTCGCCGCTCCGCGATGATCGTCCCCACCCGACGAACGCTGCGCCTCGCCACGATCGGGATCCCGATCTCGGCCCTCCCCATCCTCGTGGGGCCCGGGCTCTGGTCCCTCTGGTTCATCGGGGTGATCGGCCTGCTCCTCGCGATCGCCATCGCGGTCTGGCGCCTCCCCCGCGCCGGCGACCTCGAGCTGAAGGTCCGGACCCCGAGCCTGATCCATGTCGGGCGGGAGGAGGCTCTCACCGTCGAGGTCGTCGCCCACGGGAAGCGACCCCCGGTCGTCGAGTGGTTCCCGCGCTGGGGAGGAGTCCTCACCGGGGAGGCGCGCGCGGTCAGCCGGGGGCTCGATGCCTGGAGCCTCCCGCTGCGCCCCACGCGGCGCGGGGAAGCGGTCGTCGAGGCCTTCACCGCGCGGTGGGAGGACCCCCTCGGCCTCGTGGCCCGCACGGTGGAGATCCCCATCGACCGGAGGATCCCGGTGACGCCGGACATCCGCTCGGTGCGCGAGCAGGCGCTCCAGTTCTTCACCCGCCGGGACTTCCTCTCGGGGCTGCGGATGCAGCGCTACCTCGGCGAGGGCTCGGAGTTCGAGTCGCTGAGGGAGTACCAGCCGGGACTCGATCCGCGAGGCCTCGACTGGAAGGCGACCGCCCGCCATCGGAAGCTCCTCGTCCGGGAGTTCCAGGCGGAGCGAAACCACCCGGTCATCATCGCCATCGACTCCGGCCACCTGATGCGGGAGCCGATCGAGGGCATCCCGAGGCTCGACCACGCGATCAACGCGGCGCTCCTCTTCTCCTTCGTGGCGCTGAAGTCGGGAGACCGCGTCGGCCTGCTCTCCTTCGACGATCGGATCCGGGAGTTCCTCCCCCCCCGTCGGGGCGCCGCGAGCTTCCCCCGCCTCCAGAGCCACTGCAGCCGAATCGAGTACAGCGACCGCGAGACGAACTTCACTCTCAGCATGGCAGAGCTCCGCCAGCGGGTCCGGCGCCGCTCCCTCGTCGTCTGTTTCACCGACTTCGTGGACACGATCACCGCGCAGCTGATGGTGGAGAACCTGAAGCGCCTCGGTTCGCGCCATCTCCTCCTCTTCGTCGGGCTCCGCGACTCCGGGCTGGAGGGGCTGCGCAACGCCCGGCCCTCGGATGCCCTCGCGGTCCACCGCTCGGTGGTCGCCGAGGAGCTCCTGCGGGAGCGGGGCGCGGTCCTCGCCGAGCTCCGTCGCTCCGGGATCCAGTGCCTCGATTGCACCCCCGCCGAGCTCTCGAACGCGCTCATCGCCCGATACCTCCGGATCCGCGCGCGGGAGATGGTCGGATGAGCGCGATCGAGCCGCGCAGCGCCCAGTTCCGCCGCGAGCGCGAGGCGCGCTGGCGCGAGCTGGAGGTCCTGGTCCAGAAGGTCGAGACGCGCGGCCTCCGCAGCCTCTCCGCGGAGCAGCTCCAGGTTCTCCCGATCCTCTACCGCGGAGTGATCTCGTCCCTCTCCGTCGCGCGGGCGATCTCCCTCGACCGCAATGTCGTCCGCTACCTCGAGGCCCTCGCGCAGCGGGCGTACTTCGTCGTCTACTCCCCGCGGCGGACCGCCCCCGAGGTGATGACCGAGTTCTTCCGCCGCTCCTTCCCGCGCGCCGTCCGGGAGATCCGGGGCCCGATCCTCCTCGCCTTCGCCATCTCGCTCCTCGCCACCCTGATCGCCTACTCGATGGTCCGCGCCGACCTCGACGACTACTACCTCTTCGTCGCCGCCGAGTATGCCGCCGGGCGGGATCCGACCGCATCGACGGAGGAGCTGCGGGCGATCCTCATGAACGAGGACGGGGATGAGCACGACGGGGACGCTCTCGCGAACTTCGCCGCACACCTGTTCTCGAACAACGCCCGGATCGGTCTCCTCTGTTATGCGGTCGGGATCGTCCCGGTCCTCCTCGTGGGGCTGCTCCTCTTCCAGAACTTCGCCCTGCTCGGGGCGTTCGCGGCGCTCCACGCGGAGCGGGGGCTCAGCGTCGAGATGTGGTCCTGGATCCTCCCCCACGGAGTGACCGAGCTCCTCGCGGTGATCGTGTGCGCCGGAGCGGGGCTGACGATCGGGCTCGCCTGGTTCTTCCCCGGCGAGCGGAGCCGAATCCGGAGCCTCGTCGTGCGGAGCCGGACCGCGGGGGTCGTCGCGATGGGCTCGGTCCTGATGTTCCTCATCGCGGCGCTGATCGAGGGCTTCTTCCGACAGCTGGTCGACGACATCCCCTCCCGGTATCTGCTCGCCGCGAGCACGGCCCTCTTCTGGAGCGCCTACTTCGGTCTGGCGGGGAGGCGGAGCGGATGAGCTCGAAGCTGCGACGCGCGCTCATCGGAGAGGGGTCCGCTCCTTCCACCCTCGAGGGGGTCCTCGGACCGCCACCGGTGGCGACCCGCGAGATCCCCACCCCGGAGGGAGTGACCCTCACCTTCGAGATCGCCTCCGGGGGGGACCGGGCCAGCGGCTTCCTCATCGATCTCGTGCTGATCGGGCTGCTGCTCCTCGGCTGCGGCTTCCTCGCCCCCCAGCTCCTCTCCTTCTCCTCGCTCCTGATCTTCCTGCAGCTCGTCTTCTTCGGCCTGCGCTGCTTCTACTTCTCCGGCTTCGAGCTGCTCCTGCGCGGTCGCACGCCGGGGAAGCTCCTCACCCGGACGCAGGTGATCGATCGGCAGGGAGGTCCGCTGCGGGTCGAGGCGATCTTCGCCCGCAACCTCACCCGGGAGTTCGAGCACTTCATCCCGTTCATCGTCCTCATCAACGGAGGGGCGATCCTCCCCGATGCTCCGGTGTGGTCCGGGTGGTTCGCCTTCGTCTGGGCCGGAGTCTTCGGCCTCTTCCCCTTGCTGAACCCGGAGCGGCTGCGCCTCGGCGATGTGCTCGCCGGCACCATCGTCGTGAAGGCGCCCCAGCCCATTCTCGCCGATGACCTCGGCGCGGAGGCCCCCACGGAGGACTCCGAGGAAGCGAGCGGGGAGGAGATCGCGTCCGCGCCGCGGGTCCACTCCTTCCGCCGCGAGCAGCTGGAGCGCTACGGGATCTACGAGCTGCAGGTCCTCGAGGAGGTCCTTCGCCAGCAGAAGATGCGCCGGAAGACGCTCATCGGCATCCGCGACCGGATCCAGCGGAAGATCGGCTATGAGCAGCGCGGCGGGGATCCGCGCGTCTTTCTCGAGGAGTTCTACCGCGCCCAGCGGATCTTCCTGGAGGAGCGGCTCCTCCTCGGGGAGAAGCGCGAGGACAAGCACGCCGCCGACGACGCGCAGCCGTCGCGGGAGGGACGGGGATCGACGGACGAAGGCGACGCGAGGAGCTGAGCGCCCCCGCCCACCTCAGTCGAAGATTGACTCGAGGGACTCTCCGAGGTCGGCGCGGATCCGGCGCAGATCATGGTAGAGGGCGGTGATGCACACCGCGAAGAGAGTCCCCGACAGGACGGTGAAGAGAGCGCTCAGAATGCGGACCCCGAGCACCACCCCCTGCTCCTTGTCAGCCAGCAGTCCCGTCTCGAGCAGCGCGGCCGGGACGCTCAGCAACACCTGAACCATGACCATCAGGAATCCGAGCAGGAGGATCACGAGGCGGGAGCCTCGTGTCAGGGCGAAGCTCCTGTCGATCGCACGGATGGGGCCGAGGCGCTCGTTGAGGAGCGCGGGGCTCGAGACGCAGCTGCAGACAAAGAAGATGACCCCGGGGACGATGAGGATCAGGAACCCGAAGCCGAGCGCCATCGCGACGATGATGTTCGAGACGAAGAGCGCGGGCATCATTGGCGCTGCGCGCCCGAGCGCTCCCCCCAGACCGATCCTCCGCCCCTGCAGCTGCTCGAAGGTGAACACGATCACCGCGGTCGAGTTGATGAAGCCGCCGAAGGTGGCCGCGAACAGGTAGAGGAGGAAACTCTGGGGTGTTGCATCCACCGACCCCACCCCCGCGGCCTCGAGCCCCAGCCACGGACCGAAGCAGAGGAGCGCGAAGGCGGTGAGCGGGAGGGCCCCCCGACCGAAGACCCGGAAGGTGTTCCGCAACACGAGGCCGATGTCGATCATCGGCGGGGCGGGGCGGCTCCGCTTGCGCGTCCTGGCCCCGCGCAGCTCCGGGCCCTCCGGCACCTCGACATCACTCCGCTCGTCGGTCCGCTCAGGATCGGTCGTCATGCGGTGCTCCTTCAGCTCTCCCGGCCCGTGCGCTCACGCTCCGGGCACTCCGGTCCGTGCGCTCTCGTCCCCCGGCTGGGGCCGCGCCGAACCCGCGGACTCAGCCACCCATCGCTCCTCGAGCCGCCTCCAGGTCCTCGATTCCCTCGTCGAGGCGCTCCGCATCGGTCCGGAAGCAGAGGACGCAGATCCGCCCGACGAATCGCCCTGCCACCGTCGCGCCGGAGAGGTGGACGCGACCCCGCGCGTTCACCTCCTCGAGGAGGGCGCGGGTCCGCCGATCCCCCTCCTCCTCGCTCCATCCCGGGTCGCTGGCCCGGAACGGGACGATGGAGAGCTGCGGCTCATCGAGGAGGGTCACTCCGGGCATCGCTCGCAGTCGCTCCGCGGCCCGCAGCGCGAGGGCGCGCTTGTCGGCGATCGCCTCGCGAAACGCCGCGGCTCCGTGGAGCTGGACCGCGAGCCAGAGGGGCAGGCCGCGATACGGGCGCGAGAGCTCCGGGCCGATCCGGCTCGGGTCGTAGTGCTCCGGCGCGGGGAGCTCGGGGAGGTAGCCCGCCGTGACCTCGTGGACCGCCCGAAGATGCGCCTCATCCCGCACGAGGAGCGCACCGGTCCCGTAGGGGAGGAAGAGCCCCTTGTGGGGATCGAGGGTGAGGGAGTCCGCGCCCTCGATCCCGGCGAGGGCCGGGCGCAGCTCGGGAACCAGGCGGAAGAATGCGCCGTAGGCGCCGTCGACGTGATGCCAGAGACCCTCGGACCGGGCGATCGCGCCGATCTCCTCGAGGGGATCGATGGCCCCGGTGTTCGTCGTTCCCGCCGAGCTCACGACAAGGAAGGGACGCAGCCCCGCGTCACGATCCTCCGCGATCGCGGCGCGCAGCGCCTCGGGGCGGAGGCGACGGCGCTCGTCGACCGCGATCCCCCGGACCCGATCCGCCGCGATGCCGGCGAGCCGCGCGCTCTTGTGAACGCAGTGGTGGACATCTTCGGAGGCGTAGAGGACGCCGGCGCGGAGGTCGGGCCCGAGGTGGAGCTCCCGCGCGGTGACGATGGCGGTCAGGTTCGAGGTCGAGCCGCCCGGAGTGAAGAGCCCGGTCGCGCCCTCGGGGAACCCCATCCACTCCCGCAACCACCCGATCGTCCGCCCCTCCAGCTCGACGAGGAAGGGAGCGGGAGCCCAGACTCCGGTGAACCGGTTCAGCGCCGCTCCGAGGAAGTGGCCGATGGCGCTGGTGAAGAGCCCCCCGCCGGGGACATAGGCGAGGTACCCCGGCCCGGTGGTCAGAAAGGAAGCCGGGAGCCACTCGTCGAAGAGCTGATCGAGGAGCGGACCGGGCGGGACCCCGAGCTCCGGCGCCTCCCGCGGCAGCGCGAGGCAGCGCTCGGAGACCCCCTCGTCGAAGGCCCCCCCCGCCGGCAGCGTCGGCGCCTGGACGATGTGCTCGACGAGGCGATCGATGACGCGCGCCGCGAGCTCGCGCATCTGCGGACCATCGAGATCGAGGGGGGGCTGGGCGTGCTCCGTCTCCATGCGCGGATTCTGACCGGGAAGCCGCCGGCGCGGGAGCGAATCGCGCTTCGAGGGGTTGATCTGCTACGATACCGTCGTCCGTCCCCGAACAGGATCACGGAGGAGCCGATGGAGCGCGTCCCCGAGCCGGAGCTGATGAACGAGGAGGAGCAGGCCCGCGCCTACGCCGAGGCGGACTTCGAGGCCCCCCACTCCGCCTTCGTCGACCTGCTGCTGCGCCATCTCCCCCAGCTCCCGGAGTCGGGGGTCGCGGTCGATCTCGGCTGTGGGCCGGGGGACATCACCTTCCGGGTCGCGCGGGCCCTCCCCGGCTGGACGATCATCGGGGTCGACGGAGCGGCCGCCATGCTCCTTCACGGTCAGGAAGACCTGATGCGACAAAGCCTGAGCGAGCGCGTCCGCCTCGTCCATGCCCATCTCCCGGTGAACGCGCTCCCCGCCGCGCCGTTCGACTTCCTCTTCTCGAACAGCCTCCTTCACCACCTCGCCGAGCCGATGGTCCTCTGGGAGACGATCCGCACCTTCGGCAAGCCGGGCGCACCGGTGTTCATCATGGACCTCGCCCGTCCGGAGAGCCGGGAGGAGGCGCGCCGCCTCGTGGAGGAGCACTCGGGGGGGGAGCCGCCGATCCTGAAGAAGGACTTCCACAACTCCCTCCTCGCGGCCTATCGGGTCGAGGAGGTGGAGGAGCAGCTCCGGCGCTCGGGACTGCCGCTGGAGGTCGAGACGGTCAGCGACCGCCACTGGATCGCCCACGGGAGGATCTGAGGCGCCCGGTCCGGAAGCTCCGGCTCTCCGCCGGTTCCCACTTCCGCCGGTTCTCACTTCCTCCAGGTCTCACTTCCTCCAGGTCAGGGGGATGAGGACGACGAGGACCGCGTAGATCTCGAGGCGGCCCAGCAGCATCAGCAGGATGAGCAGGCCCTTCCCCGTGGCGGGGATGTCCGCGAAGTTCTCGGTCGGTCCGACCCCGGCCAGCCCCGGTCCGATGTTCCCGAGGGTCGCCAGCACCGAGCCGAAGGCGGTCAGCAGCGCGGAGTTCTCGGTCTCGAGGCTCGGGAGCTCCCCCACTCTCTCGACCCCGTCCGCGGGACTCGACCCGAGGATCGTCGCCATCAGCAGCACCGAGATGAAGAAGACGACGAGGTAGAGGGAGAGGAACCCCATCACGCGGGCGATCACCGCGCGGTCGATGACCTCACCCCCCATCTTGAGGGGGATGACGGCGTGGGGTCGGACGAGGCGCTTGATCTCCCGCAGCCCGAACTTGAAGAGCAGCATCACCCGGATGCACTTCACTCCCCCGCTCGTGCTCCCCGCGCACCCCCCGAAGACCATCAGCGCCACCAGCAGGACGCGGCACGCGTTCGGCCACCGGTCGAAGTCCGCCGTCGCGAACCCGGTGGTCGACATCACGCCGAGGACCTGGAAGCTCGAGTATCGGACGCACTCGCCGACCGTGTCGTACTTTCCGGGGAAGAGGAGCCGATCGGGGTAGCTCCCCCACCAGAGGAAGGCGGTGACCCCCAGGATCGAGACGAGGACCACCGCGGTGTAGAAGCGGAACTCGGTGTCCTTCAGGTGCAGGAGGCTCCGCCCCATGATCAGGCGGTAGTGCAGCACGAAGTTCGCGCCGGCGATGAACATGAAGAGCGTGATCACCCCATCGATGTACGCGCTGTCGAAGGCGGCGACGCTCGCGTTCCGGGTCGAGAAGCCCCCGGTGGCGAGGGTCGCGAAGGCGTGACAGGTGCCCTCGAAGAACCCCATGACCGGAGTGAGCAGCCCGACGAGGATCAGCGTGAGGAGGAGGTAGAGCATCCAGAGCCACTGGGCGGTGTGGCGGATCCTCGGCATCAGCTTGTCCGCGGTCGGCCCCGGCGCCTCCGCCCGGAGCATCTGATATCCCCCCGCTCCGAGGAAGGGGAGGATCGCGACGGTGAGGACGACGATCCCCATGCCGCCGAGCCAGTTCGTCATCGCCCGCCAGAAGAGCAGGCTGCGGGGCAGCGCCTCGATGTCGGTGAGGATCGAGGCGCCGGTGGTGGTGAAGCCGCTGATCGTCTCGAAGTAGGCATCGAGGTAGCTCGGGATCCCCTGCGGGGTCAGGTGGAAGGGGAGGGCGGCGAAGGCGGAGAGGACCGCCCAGCCGAGTCCGACGATGGCGAACCCCTCCCGCGGACCGAGCTGACCGCGGGAGCCCCGACAGGAGAGGTACGCGGTCCCGCCGAAGCCGAGGCAGGTGGCGATGGCGAGGAGGAAGGCCTCCACCTCGCCCGACTCCTCATGATGGAGCGCCACGCCGAGCGGGATGAGCAGGATCCCTCCGAGGACGAGGACGAGGAGCCCGAGGATGGAGATGAGCGCACGCTTGCGCATCCGGAGCCCCTACCGCTTCCTCGAGAAGAGCTTCTCGACCTTGGAGACCGCCTCGGGGAGGGCGAAGATGATCACGTGGTCCCCGGGGAGGATCGGCGTGTCGCCCCGGGGGGTCACTACAAGGTCGCTCCGCAGGATCGAGCCGACGAGGGAGCCCTTCGGCATCGAGAGCTCCTTCACCGTCCGCCCGGCGACCTCGGAGCTCTCTCCGATGAGGTACTCCCGCGCCTCGGCGCCGCTCTCCCCGATCTGGGAGACCTGCAGCACCCGCCCCCGCCGGATGTGACGCAGGATCGCGTTCACGGTCAGCAGGCGCGGGGTGACGACCACCCCGAGGTCGAGGGTGTTCAGGACCGGCAGGTACGCCGGCTCCTGCGCCTGGACGGCGATGCGATGCACCCCCAGCTTCTGGATGAGCAGGGCGTGCATGAGGTTCGTCTGGTCGTCTCCGGTGAGCGCGAGATAGAAGTCCGCGTTCCCGATGTTGTTCTGCTCCGTGAAGTCGGGGTCCGCGATGTCCCCGTGGAGCACGAGCGCCTTGTCGAGGGACTCGCTCGCCGCCTCCGCCCGCTCGAGGTCCTTGTCGACCATCACCACGGAGCGAAAGCGGGTCTCGAGGCGCCGGGCGAGGGCGACGCCCAGGCGCGTGCATCCCTCGATGACGACCCGCTCCACCGGCTCCTTCTCCGGGTGGACGAGGTCGCGGAACGCGGAGTAGTCCTTGCGCTGGATGAAGGCGTAGACATGGTCGTGAGCCCGCAGCTCGTCGTCTCCCCGGGGGATGACGAGGGTGCCGTTCGGCCGCGCGATCGCCACGATCAGGAACTTGCCGTGCTCGAGGTGCAGATCGCGCAGGGACTTGCCGCAGAGCGTGGACTCGCGGGAGATCTCGTAGCCCCAGAGCAGCAGCTTCCCATCGGCGAACTCGGCGACATCGAGTGCCCCGGGGTTCCTCACGAGGCGCTCGAGGAGATCGGCGGTGGTCGCGATCGGATTGATCACGAAGTCCGCGCCGATGTCGGCCGGGGGCAGGATGGAGTCGGGGGCCGAGAGCTCATCGTCGCGCAGGCGGAGGACGACCTTGCGCGCGCCCATCCGATGGGCGAGCAGGCTGACCACGAGGTTGGTGTTGTCGTGGTTCGTCACCGCGATGACGAGGTCGGCGTTCTCCGCCTTCGCCCGCTGCAGCACCGTCGGCGTGGAGGCGTTCCCGGCGATCGCGAGGACATTCATCTTCTCGTCGATCCGACGGACCAGCTCCGGCCGGGCGTCGACCACGGAGATGTCGTGTCCCTCGACGGAGAGTCGCTCCGCGAGGTGGTACCCGACGACCCCCGCTCCGACGATGATGATGCGCATCGATCTCCGCCCCTCTCCGGGAGGGGGCGGCGGATCGCGCTCCTCCCCGAACGGTGCTGAGGATGCCCCCATCCGGGGCGGAGTTCACGCGGAAGATCGACCTCCGGGCGGATTGTTCCCCCCCTCATTCGCCGAGGGGCGGATGACGGCCTTTTCCCCTCCGGCTATCCTGCTTCCGCCGATCCGGACCCGAGAGCCCGACCCGGGGACACGCCCCGGGAGACCAGACGAGAGGTGCCCGTGCTCCGCTCCCTTCCCTCCCCCCTCGCCCTCCGACGACTCCTCCCGGTCGCGCTCGGTCTCCTCCTCACCCTGACCGCAACAGGAGCGCCCGCCTGCGCCCAGAGCGTCCGCGGGGGGGGCTTCGCCGCCATGGTGAACGGCAGACCGATCACGAACTTCGAGGTCGACCGCGAGGTGGAGGTGCGGATGGTCCAGCTCCGGTCCCGGGCGACCCGCCCCGACCTCGAGGCGCAGCAGGAGCAGATCCGGGCGGCGGTCCTCGACGAGCTCATCAACGAGCGACTCCTCCTCGACCGCTGCGATGCCCTGGACATCCAGGTCCGCCCGGAGCAGATCGACATGGAGGTGGAGCGGCGGATCAGCCAGGCCCGCCTCGCCGGAGATGCCTCGATCGGCGACCCCGCCGACTTCTTCGATCAGTGGGAGGCCCAGTTCGGGCAGAACGAGGAGCGCGCCCGGGAGGACATCGGCAGGACGATCCGGATCCGCATGCTCATCTCCACGATCCATCAGGATCAGTATCTCGGCCCGGCCGAGCTCCGCGCCTACTACCGCAATCATCCGGAGGAGTTCACGACCCCGGCCGTGCACATCTTCCGTCAGATCCTCCTCCCCCTCGCGGATCCCTCCTCGAAGGAGAAGGTCGAGGAGATCAAGGCCGCGCTCGAGGCGGGAGAGAGCTTCGAGGCCCTCGTGCGCCGCTACTCGGAGGGACCGAGACGCGAGCTCGGGGGGCTGTGGGAGCTCACCGATGAGCAGCTCGACGGGATGCTGCTGCCCCTCCCGAAGCTGGTGCGGGAGACGCAGGCGGGAGAGACCTCGCCGCCGATCGCGACCACCACCTACGTCCACGTGATCCGGGTCGAGGAGCACCGGGAGGGCTCGCAGCTCGAGTTCTCCGAGTGTCAGTCGGAGATCCGCAGTCGCCTGCGGGGCGAGCGCCGCCAGGAGGCCCAGAACCGCTTCCAGTCGGAGCTCCTGCGCGACGCCGAGATCCGGATCATCCCGCGGGAGCCCTCACAGCCTTGAGGGACGAAGCCCAGCCTTGAATCGAGACGCGGCTCCCCCCCCGGTTCGGGAGAGGAGCCGCGCCGATCGATCCGGTCCGCCTCCGGGGCTCAGCGGCCCCCGCCGCCCGGGGGCTCCGCGACCGCGCCGCCCTCGGCGGGCTCGGCGGCCTCCTCGGCGGCCTTCTTCTTGTCGACCATCTTCTGGACCTGCGGCGGAAGGCTGAAGGTCCCCTCCGGGGTCTCCGGGTTGAGCTGGACCGACTCGACCTGGATCTCGACCTTCTGGATCGACTGATCGATCGTCGTCTTGAAGGCGAACTTCAGCCCCTCGACCTCGCGCCAGTCGCTCTCGGTCGTCGTCATCGAGATCTTGCCCACCATGGGGGCCTCGATCGTGGCGGTCGTCTTCACCCGGAGATGCGTCGCGCCATCGATGAACCACTTCTCCTCGTTGTCATCGGCATCGATCGCGAGGATGACGATGCACTCCTTCCCATCGACCGTCTCGCGCGCGATGGTGTCGATCGACTTGTAGTCCTCCTTCGTGTGGAGGATCGGCCAGAGGCGCGCGGTGCGCTTCTGCATCTTCGCCATCTCCCCCTCCTGGATCGTCCCGCCCGTCATGGGGTTCGACTCCCAGACCACATCACCGGTCACGCCCTGCTCCATCTTGCCGAAGGGCGGAAGGTCGAGGATGAGGCGGAACTTCCCCTTGCCGCCGTTCCACTCGGTGTAGGTGGCGGTCATCCCCTGGGCGGGCATCGCGAACTTGCCGTCGCTGCGACGGGACGAGACCTTCGCCATCGCCTCCCGGCCACCGAGCGCCTCGATCATCTTCTCGATCACGGCGCCCGCCTCGGGCAGGTCGGCCGCGGGGACCTCCGGGGCATCCTGCGCGGGGAGGGGCGCGATCAGGCTCGCGAGGAAGAGGGCTCCGAGGAGCTTGCGTGCGGTCATCGTGGGTTCCTTTCCGGGGCCGGGCGCCGGCGGGGAGCTCCCCCCACGCCCGGGTCGTTCGACGATCGGTCTCTGGCTCTGACTCACAAGGGGGCGCCGGGGAGTCCTCCCCCGCCGCCGGCCGGGCCCCGCGTCCGGGGGCCCTTCGTTCACTGCTGCCGGATCCACTCGAGGGCCGCGGCGAGGGGGGGGTCGACCCCCTCGAGGAGCCGGCTTCGCTCCGGCCACACCACCTCATCGGGGGCCACCCCCGAGCCCTCGAGGACGCTCCCCCCGGTCGAGACGTAGTTCGCGACCGCGAACTGGAAGCCGTCACCGTTCGGGAGGCGCACGAAGACGGAGGGGAGCGCGGCTCCCGCCGTGTTGCTGCCGAAGAGTCGGGCGCGACCGAGGTCCTGCAACCCCGCCGCCATGATCTCGGAGGTGGAGGCGGAGCCGCCGTCGATGAGGAGGGCGACCGGCCCCCCGAAGACGGTGGCCTGGGGACTGATGTTGAAGTGCATCGACTGGTCACGCATCAGCATCGTCCCGAGGCGCAGGTTCGACTCGTCGACGAGGTGGCCGCAGATCCCGTTCGCCATGAAGCCGATCCCCCCCGGGTTCCCGCGCAGGTCGATGACGAGCCCGCGGAGGTCGGGGTTCTCGTCGAGGAACGCCTCCAGCTCGAGGCGGACCGAGAAGTGGAGGAAGATCCCGAGGCGAAAGAGGCCGATGTCCCCGATCCGGGTGATCTCCCAGTCGACCGCGGTCCGGGGCATGTTCCCGAACGGCTCGGAGATGTGCTTCGGCGGGATGAGCTCGATCGTCACCTCACGGGAGGCATCCCCCTCGGCGAGGAAGGTCACCCGAGCGGTCTCTCCCGGATCCCCCGCGAGGTTCGCGAGGGCCATCCGTCGCAGGACGAGCTCCGCCTCCCCTCCGTCGAGGTGCTCCCGCAGGGCCGCGATCCCCTTCGAGACATCGTGGCCGTCGACCGCGGAGAGGACCCACCCCATCGCCACCCCGGCTCGCTCCGCCGGGGAGCCCGTCACGACCCGGCGAACGATCGCCTGATCGCCGACGACGACGACATCGAAGCCGGGCTGGCCGATGCCGCCCGGATTGCGGGAGGACGCGACCGGCGCTCCGGACTCGCCCCCCGCCGATCCACTCTCCGCGGGGCTGCCATCCGGACCGGATGGGCGGTCGAGCTCGTCGTAGACCTCTCCGGGGATCACCCCGAAGTGGGACTGACCGAGCGACGCGAGGAGCTCCTCCATGGCGGAGCGGGCCTCCCCGTCGGTCCGCGCTGCCGCGACCCTCGGCCGCAGCGTCTCGCGGAGCTCGTCCCACGGCGCGCCGTTCAACTCCGGATCGTAGTGCACATCGCGGATCGTCTCCCAGATCTGATCGAAGGAGGCGAGGTGCGCCTCCACGCGGTCCGGCGTGATCGAGGGAGCGGGAGGGACCTCCGCGACCGCCGCCTCACCCCGGGGGCCGGTCCCCGCGCAGCCGGCGAGACTGGCGAGGACGCCGACGAGGACGCTGCCGAGGAGGAGGTCACACGGAAGGAGCCGAGGCAGGGCTCGACCGACGGAAGTGCGCGGCCGCGGCGAAACGGAAGGAGGAAGCAAGGGAGAGGTCCTTTCGGAGGCGATCTTCGGGGGTGAACCCCGGGGAAGAGCGAGGATCGTACGCGGGCCGACGCAGGACGGCAACGAGACCGGCCGGCCGAAGCAGCGCGGGGGCACCGCGGGGAAGGGGGCGCGGAGCGGAGCCCTGTGCCGCGCAACGGGGCGCACGGAGATCGGAACGGGGGCGGATTCTCGCCGGTCCCGGTACACTCCGCGGCGAAGAGCGGACGGAGGCACGCATCGTGGCGAAACACGGCCCCCCCGGGGCGAAGACCCCTCCGGGCGTGCTCATCGAGGTGTGCGTGACGGGGCTCGCGGGAGCTCGCACGGCCGCGGAGGCGGGGGCGGATCGCCTCGAGCTCTGCGCCGTCCTCCCCGTCGGGGGGACGACCCCTTCGGTGGGGCTGGTGACTTCAGTGCTCGAGGCGGTCGATCTCCCGGTCATCGCCCTGATCCGACCGCGCGAGGGTGGATTCCGGTACCATGCCGCCGACCGGGAGGTGGGCGCGGCCGACATCGCGGCCCTGGCCGCCCTCCGCTCCTCTCGGGGAAGGCAGGTCGCGGGCTTCGCGATCGGGGCCCTCACTGCGGACGGCGCCCTCGACCGCGACCTCCTGCGGGAGTGGCGGGCCATCGCACCCGAACGGGAGTGGTGCCTCCATCGGGCCTTCGATCACGCGCGGGAGCCGCTGGAGGCGCTGGAGAGCGCGATCGACCTCGGGTTCGACCGCATCCTGACCTCGGGGCTCGCCCCCAGTGTCCCGGAGGGGCTCGAGACCCTCGCGCGGCTCGCCGCCGCCGCCGCCGGCCGGATCGAGATCCTGCCCGGGGGTGGAGTCACGGCGGAGGGGGCGGCGCGAATCCTCGCACGGACGGGAGTCCGCTCCCTCCACCTCTCCGCCACGCGATGGGCGCCGGGAGGAATGAACTTCGAGCGCGAGGGGATCTCCCTCGGCTCCGGCGTGGCCTCCGATGAGGCGCGCCACCTCGAGACCGACGGGGAGCGGCTGCGCTCCCTGCGCCGCGCCATCGGCGCGGCCCCGACCGATCGGGCCCCCTCCCCCGCCGGGAGCGAAGGGGAGCCCGACCCGGGCGCAGGCTCGGAAGACGGAGAGCAATGACCGAAGAACCGAACGAGCCGATCAAGATCGAGCCGGACACCTTCGCGATCTCGATCGGGAGCTACACTCGCCAGACCTGGAAGCTCCTGTGGGAGAAGACGCACCTCACCTACGCCGTCTATGGCGAGGACTACGAGACCCAGGCCGAGGCGAAGCTGAACCCCACACCGGAGGCGTGGTCCCAGCTCTGGGCGGTCCTCGATGAGATCGAGGCGTGGGAGTGGGATGCCTACTACTTCGCGAGCGCGGAGGAGGGGAAGGGCACCCTCTGGACGATCGAGATCCTGATGAAGGACGGTCGTCACCTCGACAGCGGCGGCTCGAACAGCTTCCCGGGACTCGCCGAGGCCCTCGCGCGCACGGCCGCGGGCTCCCGCGGCACCCGGCGCCGCGGTCGGCGGGGGGGACGCGGCCCCGCTCCGGCGGAGCCGGAGGCTGTGGTCGAGGGTGCGGAGCCCGATGGCGAGGAGACGCCCTTCGAGACCTTCCTCGAGGCGCTCCGCGCCTTGATCGGAGGTCGGGAGTTCTTCCCCTTCGACCCCGCCGAGATCCAGCAGGAGCTCTCCCGCGAGGAGGTCGATCGCCTCGTCCCTCCCCCCGAGCCTCCCCCCTCCCGCCGCCGCTCCGGCTCCTCCCGCGGCGCGGGGGAGAGATCCGATGGAGAGGAGTCGCGGAGTCGTCGCGGGCGGACCTCCCGCCGCGGTCGCCGGCGCAGCGGCTCCGACAAGGAGTCGAACTCCCTCTCCCGGGTGCGGCGCGGCCGCGGCGCTCGCGGTGGCGACGGAGACCGGGAGAAGGCGGGCGCATCGGGAGCAGACGCGAGAAGTGCCTCTTCCCGGAGTGACGCCCCGAGAGAGAGAGCCTCGGAGGGGAGCGGACGCAGCACCGGGCGCCGAAGAGGGCGTCGCGGGGGGCGGCGTCGCAGCGGAGAGGGGAGCCCCGCCGAGAGGTCCGGAGGCGGATCCGGTTCGCGCCCCCGCGAGTCCGCCGGGAGCGGCGGCGGCGAGGCGGGGGGCGGACCCCGGCGGCGGCGGCGCGGGCGACGCGGCGGTCGCCGCGGAGGCGAGTCCGGGGGCGGCGCCGCGTCGGGCAGCTCCTGACCCGCGCCCGATCGCCGGCTCGGTCGACTCCGACCGAGGACCCTCTCTCCCTCACGCCGTCCGACCATCGTTCCCGCCCACAAGAGACGAAACGAGCCGACTCCCCCCGAGGGGAAGTCGGCTCGCTCGTGTGGTCTTTCCGGTGAGGCCCCCTTCACCGAAGGGGGCGCCCGTCGACGATCTCCTGCGTCCTCAGGACGCGGGAGCCGCCTTCGGGTACTTCACCCGTCAGCCATACGGCTTCGTCTTCGGAGTCGAGACCGCCTTGCCCTCGATCAGCTCGTCGAGCGCCTTGCGGATGTAGTTCGTGTCGTCGTCCTTCTGCATGCGAGGATCATCGTCGATCGCACCTTCGTAGACGATCTTCCCGCCCTTGACGATGTACATGTGCGGGGTGTTGCTGGCCCCGTACGCCCGCCCGACCGAGCCGGTCTCGTCCATGAGGACCGTGTAGTCGATGCCGTGCTTCTCGGCGAAGCTCGCCATCCCCTTGGTGTCGGTCCGGCTGCTCGTGCAGATGCCGATGAAGACGACATCCTTCTTGGCGTAGTCCTTGGCGATCGACTTCATCGTGCCCGCGGCCGCGTGCTTGACGATGTAGGGACAGCCCGGCTCGGTCCACTCGATCACGAGGATCTTGTCCTTGAAGTCCTCCAGCTTGTGGGACTTCCCCTTCAGGTCCTTCAGCTGGAACGCCGGAGCCTTCCGAGGTTCGGACTTCTTCTCCTCGTCCGCGAAGACCCCCACCACGGGGAGCATCACGACGAGGGTCAGGGCCAACAGTCGCTGCATTGCCACTTCCTTTCGAGCGGGAGGGGACCACGGTCCCTCCCGGCTGATGGTCATTGTCACGAGTCTCCCCTCGCAGGGAAGACCGTTCCCGCCGGGGATCGGCGACTCAGGGCTGCCGGCCGGCGGCGGGGGGCGTCTCTCCGGTGATCCGGATGGCGCGCGTCGCGCCCTTCTCTCCCCGCTCGCGCCAGGCGATCACCGCCCCGACCCGGGCCGGATCGAAGAGCTCGCGGTCCCACACCTCGAGGGTGAAGTGGAACCGTGTCTGCCCGCCCCGCGGCTCGACGGTGCCGAGGCCGAGGGTCGCGCCCGGAACGTCAAAGGGGAAGAGCTCGAAGTCTGCGCCCGCGTTCCCCGCCGGACGATCCCACCCCGAGAAGCCGCTCCCCTTGCCTCCCTTGCCGGAGGTCGAGGGCGCGGAGGGGCGCTCGGCGGGCCGCTCCTGCGGTCTCCACTCGAGCTCGACCGTCCAGCCGGTCGGCGGGGACGCGGGGTCGGGCCTGGAAAACGAGGCCCGGTGGGTCGCGGTGAGGTCGGAGGCCTTCCTCGGGAGCTGCGCGCGCGCCCGGTCGAAGAGCGGGCGGGACTCGCTCGGGGACGCGGGCTCGGTCGAGGCGCGGAAGGGAAGCTCGAGGGACGGGGAGCCCTCCCCGATGAGGCAGATCTCCTTGCAGACGAGCCAGGAGAGCTCCGCCCCGAGGGTGATCTTCCCCGACTCCGGAACCTCCGC
>Ga0181573_10000978_pt1 | contig 29266 bp, 17 predicted proteins | sample 101ome_25_FD_148643 | JGI IMG/M metagenome (GOLD analysis project Ga0181573, IMG submission 148643) | Coastal salt marsh microbial communities from the Groves Creek Marsh, Skidaway Island, Georgia - 101409BT metaG (spades assembly) | ecosystem: Environmental > Aquatic > Marine > Intertidal zone...
TCTTCGGTGAGGACCGTCGCGCCGACGTAGAAGATGGGCGCGAAAGCCACCGCCCTCTGGTAGTCGAGGAAGGGTAAACCTCCGTTCTCGGTTCGCGGGGTGTCGACGAACCCCACCGCGAGCCCCGCGGCGAACGTCACGGCCACCACGTTTCGTAACTTGGCGATGAACTGCAGCGAGCAGCGCCAGGCGAAGAGCGCGGTGAGGTACCAGGTGACGCCCACGGGGGACATGAACGGCACCGGATGCGCGGGCGCGGGCTCGAACTCTTTGGAGCCGTAGGTGCCGTAAATCAGGAAGAACGTCTGCCACACGACGTACGGGACCACCAGGGACTCGACCATGCGGCGGGAGCGCGCGGCGAGCCCGGCGCCGTCGTCGTCGGTCGCGCAGCGCAGCAGGCCGCGCGAGCAGATTCCCGAGACCAAGGTGAACGCGGGCATGCCGAGCAGGTTGAGGTACATGTACGTCCCTCTGGCCAGCGCGTACACCCCGAAACGATCCGGCACCACGTCGGGCTGGCACCATGGCCTCCCGCCCGCCTCCTTGTCCAGCACGCTCTTGAAGAAATCCTGGAACGAGTGGTTGAACACCACCGCGCACATGAGCCAAAACTTGCAGTTGTCGAGGTGCGCGTCCCTCGATGTTGACGCCGACGCCGATCCCCCGCGGTTGGCGGACTTGCCGGCGATGAGCGGCGTGGACTCGTCGCCGCCGCGCGACTCGACGTCCGCCATGGTCCGGGCGATGCGCTGAATATCGCCGATACGGCCCTCGAACGCCCCGGTCGCGCCGCGCGGGACTGGGCCGCGCACGATGGAGAAAAAGAAACACCCCCTCCGTGTGATCTCTCTCTCGGCTCGCGGGAACGATCCGGACCTGACTGCTGGAGCGGACCCACCAATTTTGAAGAGGGGCGGCGCACCCTCCGCACCGCGCTTCAGACTCCGAGCGCGGCAGTCGGCATCGGAGAGGCGCGGATCGACTCGTTCACCGCGATCCCAGCGTAGTCGCGCCGTCCAAGCCGGCGACACCGACACGCTCGCAGGGCAACAGCCCCGCCAGATCGTGCCCGGTACCCCCATCCGAGAGGTTTTAAGGGAAAGGCACGCACCAGAGAAGGGAAAGATGGCGGGCGTGGGCGAGGGTCCGCTGGGAACCAAGCTGCACAGCAGCGCCACCAAAGTGTCCTACCCTCGCCCCACGCGCGTAAAAAACAAGGCGCCGGCGCCCACGCAGGTGCGCGCGACTCCGACCGCCCGACCGCTCCCCGCCCCGATTCCCCCTCGCGTTCCCGCCGCTTCGCGCCAGAGACTTGCCCTAGAACATCGCGATCGAACGCTGACCGGACGACCCCCCGCCCACCGCCCCGCGAGCGCAGATCACCGCCGAGCAGATCGTGCGCGAGGCTAAGGAGCGCCAGGAGGAGACCTTCCGCGCACCCAAGCAGAAGATCACGGACGCCGAGGAGCTCGCCGAGTACCGCCTCAAGAAGCGCAAGGAGTTCGAGGATCTCATCCGCCGCGTCTACTGGAACGAATCCGTGTGGGTCAAGTACGCGAAATGGGAGGAGACTCAGAGGGACTTCGCCCGAGCGCGGTCCGTGTGGGAGCGCGCCCTCGACCACAACTACAGGTCGCAGAGCCTGTGGCTCAAGTACGCGGAGATGGAGATGTCGCACAAGTTTGTCAACCACGCGCGAAACGTGTGGGACAGAGCCGTCAATCTCCTGCCGCGGGTCGACCAGTTCTGGTACAAGTACATACACATGGAGGAGATGATGGGCCAGGTGGCCAACGCACGGGCCATATTCGAGCGGTGGATGCAGTGGGAGCCCGACCACAACGGCTGGAACGCGTACATAAAGATGGAGACTCGGTACAAGGAGTGGGCGAGGATCCGGCACATCTACGAGCGGTACGTGCAGTGCCACCCCAGCGTCAAGGCGTGGGTGCGGTGGGCCAAGTTCGAGATGTCCCTCGGGGATGTCGCCCGGTGCAGGGCGGTGTACGAGGACGCCGTGGAGACCATGGAGCGCGAGGTGGACGTCGATCAGCTCTACGTCAAGTTTGCGCAGTTTGAGGAGCTCGTCAAGGAGCCGGAACGCGCCCGCGCCATCTACAAGTACGCGCTGGATAACTTACCCAAGGAGAAGGCGCAGGAGGTGTACAAGGCGTTTACCACGTTCGAGAAGCAGTACGGCGACCGCGGGGCCATCGAGGACGTCATCGTGGGGAAGCAGAGGGTCAAGTACGAGGAGGAGGTTCGAGCCAACCCGACGTCTTACGACTCGTGGTTCGACTACACGCGCATGGAGGAACAGCACGGGGACATCGAGAAGGCGAGGGAGGTGTACGAGCGGGCGATCGCGAACGTCCCGCCGCAGAACGAGAAGCGGTACTGGAAGCGGTACATTTTCCTCTGGATCAATTACGCCCTCTTTGAGGAGATTGACGCGCAGGATCCGGAGCGAACGCGAGAGGTGTACCGCGAGTGCCTGAAGCTGATACCCCACAAGCGGTTCTCGTTCAGCAAGGTTTGGATCATGGCGTCGCAGTTTGAGATTCGGCAGAAACGTCTGGACGCGGCGAGAAAGATCCTCGGGATGGCCATCGGGATGCACCCGAAGGAGAAGATCTTCAAGACGTACATCGACATGGAGATGCAGCTGGGGAACGTCGACCGATGCCGCACCCTGTACGAGAAGGCTCTCGAGCTCAACCCGTTCAACTGCTCCTCCTGGGTCAAGTTCGCGGAGCTGGAGAAGTCGCTCGCGGAGACGGAGCGCGCGAGAGCCATCTTCGAGATTGCCGTCGGCATGGACCAGCTCGACCAGCCCGAGATTCTGTGGAAGGCGTACATCGACTTTGAGACGGAGGAGGGCGAACGGGGACGGTGCAGGGCGCTTTACGAGCGCCTCCTCGAGCGCACGCAGCACGTCAAGGTGTGGATATCCTACGCGCAGTTCGAGCTGCGAGCGATGGCGCTCAACAACGACGACGACGACGAGGAGGAGGGGGAGGAAGAGCCCGAGGCGGCGGCTCAGCGGCGAGCCGCCGCGGAGGCGGCGGCGGCGGCGGCGGACCCGGAGGAGGCGGAGCCGCGACGCGTCGAACGCGCGCGGGGGGTGTACGAGCGCGCGCTCAGATCGCTGAAGGAGAATCAGCCCGACGCGAAGGAGGAGCGGGTGATGCTGCTCGAGGCGTGGCGCGCGTTCGAGGAGGGCGTCGGCGGCGGCGACGACCGCGTGGCGGGAGTGGAGAAGAAGATGCCGCGTCGCGTGAAGCGCAAGCGGCCGATATACACGGAGGACGGGACGCCCGCGGGGCAGGAGGAGTACTACGATTACATCTTCCCGGAGGAGCAGGGCGCGGCGCCCAACCTCAAGATCCTGGAGGCTGCGTACAAGTGGAAGCGCCAGAAGACTGGCGACGAGTAGTCTATTTGCAAGCAGCAAAAAAGCTTTTTCGTCAACCAAAACCCCAAATCGATCCTCCGTCGTCACTAAAAACGCAGCCGGGCAGACGACGAGATCCCGAAATTCCAATTTCCACGGTTCTGACTGACCGAACTCCAGCCTGACCCAATCAGTGAGGCTCATCGAGATCCGCCTGAGTCAGCGACGTGGACTGCACCGTGGCATGGATCGAATCGGAACCTTTTCCGTTAGCGTTTTCGGGCCGCCTTTGTTTTAGTTATCCCGCCGGCGGCGGCCGAATCCCGCGCCATACCGGAGGCGCGACCACGTACGGAGGGTTCGTTGGATCGCGTATTGACTCACAGCCGATTCGAAAGACGGCTCGACTCTTAAAAAGTCGCCCACCCGGTACCCTAGACGCCGCCGCCGCGCCGTCTTCGCCATGCAGACCATCCCCGCTTCGACCCGGGTTCTGTCCAACCAACCCCGTTCAATCCGCATGTTCGGAAGCGGGTCCCAGGTCGCGTCCGGCCCCGCGGGCATCGCCCTTCGCCGGGCGGCGGTCATCGTCGACTCCAGGAGCCGACGCGGCATCCGCGGCCGCGTGGTGACCCGCGCCGCGCAGAGGCCCGAGCCCCCGCGCGCGTTCTCTACGGATCTCTCCGACAACCGGAACCTCGAGAGCCTGATGGAGCGCGAGGCGCAGCCCGCCGTGCAGGTGAGTCCCCCGGCGATCGACCCCTTCCCCGGCCCGCGATCCACGGAGTATCGATTCGAGTCGATGGACAGGCGCGTGGAGTGCGGGACGATACATCCTCGAGTTCCCTCGAGCCCCGTCTCGCGTCCCGGCGCCCCGCGCGCCCCGCCACCTTCGACGCCGGTCGGCACGTCCGTTTCACCTCACCGGCGGAAATGCTCTCCACGGAATTATACTCACCCCGCCCCCTCCCCGCTCACCACAGACCGAGGCCGACCTCAAGCAGAAGCAGGCGGACGCGCGGGCGAACCAGCCCGATAACAACTTCCCCGTCACCACCGGCCAGCTCATCGGCAGCACTCCGCTCCTGGACCTCTCGCAGTACTCGCTCAACGAGAAGGTCAAGATCTTCGCCAAGTGCGAGTACCTCAACCCCTCGGGCTCCATCAAGGACAGGATCGCCCAGCACATCATCGGTCAGGCCGAGGCGAGCGGCGAGTTAAAGCCCGGAATGACGGTCGTCGCCGCCACGAGCGGCAACACCGGCGCGGCGATCGCGATGGCGTGCGCCCTTCGCGGGTACGATTACATCGTCATCACCAACGAGAAGACGTCGAAGGAGAAGGTGGATGCCATGAGGGCGTACGGCGGCGAGGTCATCGTCTCGCCCTCGGGCGTCGCTCCCGACCACCCGGAACACTACCAGAACATCGAGGACCGCCTGTGCGCCGAGAACCCCGGGACGTACTACGGCGTGGATCAGTACAATAACCCGTACAACGCGGAGGCGTACGAGGCTACGCTGGGTCCGGAAATTTGGCGACAGACCTCGGGTGACGTGACGCACTTTGTCGCCGGCGGAAGCACCGGCGGCACGGTCAGCGGCACCGGGCGCTACCTCAAGAGCGAGAACGCGGACGTCCGCGTGGTCATGGCGGACCCCAAGGGTTCCGTCTTTTGGGACCACGTCGTCAAGGGGGTCCCCGCCGACGACGTGTGCGTTTCCAAGAGTTGGGAGATGGAGGGTGTCGGAAAGGACTCCATCCCGGGTTGCTTTGACATCAACGTCATCGACGGCATGGTGCGCGGTAACGACGAGGACGCGTTCGCCATGTGCCGCGAGGTGGCCGCCAACAACGGCCTTCTCCTCGGCGGATCCGCGGGCCTCAACCTCCACGCGGCTCGCGTCCTCTCCGGCGAGGTTGACGACGGCTCGGTCATCGTGACCGTCTTCCCCGACAACGGCGTCAAGTACCTCTCCAAGATTTACAACGACAGCTGGCTCGTGTCCAAGGGCCTGGAGGGCGCCGCCGAAGGGAACGGCGCGGCGTCCCCCGACGTCGACGAGAAGGAGCACGAATCGAGGATTCACTGGAAGCCCGAGATTGTCATCCGGCAGGAGCAAACCGCCGCCGCCGCCGCCTCCGCCGCCGCCGCCGTGGAAGGCCACCACCTCCTCACCGAGGAGCAGACGGAAGCCGAGCTTAGGTTCCTGGAGGACATCGCCCCCAAGCTCGTGCGGTACCACCGCGAATCCATCGGCGGCGCCGAGCGCGTGCACTCGCGACTTCAGAGCCCGGATGATCTCGCGGATACATTCGCCGCCGCGGGGGTGCCCCTGGACCTGGCGGACGGCGCCCCGGTGGACGAACTCGCCCTCGACGCCGCGGTTCAGGCCGTCATGGACAACAGCGTCCGATCCTCGCACCCGCTCTTCCTCAACCAGCTCTACTCCGGCGTCGACCCCGTCGCTCTCGCCGGCGACTGGCTCGCGTCGGCGCTAAACGCCAACGTGCACACCTTCGAGGTTGCGCCGGTGCTCACCGAGATTGAAAAGGCGGTGCTCGCCAAGACGGCGAGGATGTGGCTCCAACCGCTCGGATCCCAGGCCCAAACCCCGCCGCACGACGGGCTCATCGTCCCCGGCGGATCGCTCGCGAACATGTACTCGCTGCTCCTCGCGCGGGATCGCGTCGACCCGGACGCGCGCAACCGGGGAACGTCCATGGAGCTCGTCGCCTTTTGCAGCGAGCAGTCGCACTACTCGTTCCGAAAGTCCGCGATGGTCATGGGCATCGGCATGGACAACATGGTCAAGGTGAAGTGCGACGCCGACGGCGCCATGATCGCCGAGGAACTCGAGAAGGAGGTGCTCGCCGCGAAGGAACGCGGCGCCGTGCCTTTCTACGTGGGCACCACCGCGGGGAGCACCGTGCTCGGCGCCTTTGACGACTACCACGGCTGCGCGGATGTGTGCAAGCGCCACGGACTGTGGATGCACGTCGACGGCGCGTGGGGCGGCGCCGCCGCCCTGAGCCCCGCGCGAAGGGGGGTCCTGGACGGCTTCGAGAAGGCGGACTCGTTCTGCTGGAACCCGCACAAGATGCTGGGTCTGCCCCTGCAGTGCAGCATCTTCGTCACGAAGCAGCCCGGGTCCCTGGCCAAGGCCAACGCGGCCAAGGCTGACTACCTGTTCCAGCCCGATAAGAACAACGCGGGCGCAGATCTCGGCGACCGCACCATCCAGTGCGGCCGTAAGGCTGACGCGCTCAAGATCTGGCTCAGCTGGAAGCACCGCGGCGATAAGGGCTGGTCCGACATGGTGGACAGGTCCTTCGGACTCGCCGAGGAGGTTGAGCGAATGATTCTCGAGCGAGAAAATCGCGACGGGTCCTTTGTCCTCGCCGCTCACGCTCAGTGCGCCAACGTCGGTTTCTGGTACGTTCCCCCCAGGCTTCGACCCTTCAAGCACGCTGGGGCGTCGGCGAACCAGCTCACGGAGATTGGCTTCGTCGCGCCCAAGCTGAAGGATCGCATGCAGCGGGAGGGCGACGCCATGATTGGCTTTCAGCCAATCGATTCCATGAACTTGCCCAACTTTTTCCGCCTCGTGCTGCCCAACAGCCGCCACCTCTCTAAGCAGATGCTGAGCGACATGCTGGACCGCATGGACGAGATGGGCAAGAACCTTTGAGAGATCTGAGTAAAGGGGGACCGAGTATGGGGGTAAATCTGGGACGCACGTCGCGTCCGCCCCTCTGCCACCCTTGGGATCTCTGCAGGTGCGACAATTTTTACGCCCGCCTCTCAAATGATGTGCGCCATCCTAAACAAACGAGGATCGCACGGAGGCCAAACAAGTATTACACTGATAATAGGAGGCGCAAGGACGCGACGGAGGGGTCGTCCCTGCGCGGGAATACTATGCTGACACGGTTGTACTCGTATTTGCTTGCGTGTTTTACGCGCTCTTTATAGCTAAAGCGCCCTGTATTGAATTACCTTCGTAAATAATACTCGACAGCTCGACGTCACCCGGCGATGAGCTCCTCTTCGTCCACCAACTCGAAGAACCCCTCGCGCCCACCTCCCGCCGCGGCGCGATCCTCCAGCTCGCGCCCCTTCGTCTCCAGCGTCATGCACCCCGTCACCCCCGCCCCCGCCAGCATCGCGCCCCCGCACAGCGCCAGCGGCGGCATCGGATAGGACGACGACACCGTGACTCCCGCGACGAACGTCCCAATCGCCGAACCCAACCGACCGCACGCTCCCAGCGCGCCCATGGCCGTCGACCTCACCTCCGTCGGGAACGCCTCGGAGGTGAAGAGGTCCAGGGCGTTCCATCCCCCGACGGACAGCGCGTTGAACGCGCACGCGCTCGCGACGTACAGACGCCCGGCGGCGGCGCGAGAGACGCCTCCGCCGGCGGCCCACGAGACGGCGAGCGCAAACACCGCAATCGCAATCGCCGCCGACGCCATGCACCACGTCAGCGTCGCCCGTCTCCCGACGGAATCGACGAGGAACGCGCTCGCGATGTTACCCGGGAGGTTGGCCCACGCCACCGCGGCGTTCTCCGCGTACACGTTCGTCGACACGTGGCGCTCGTTCGTCGTCGAAGACCCGTCGGCATCGGCCAGTCGCGCAAAGTATTCCGGAAGCCAGAGCATCACGCCGTACCACCCCCACGACAGCGAGAACCACACGAACCCGACGGACGCCGCCCTCGACCTCAGCGGCGGCTCGCACAGGCTCCGCAGCGGCGCGATCCAGGCCCCGAACCCGCCCGGCTTTCGTCGCGCCGCGGCCCCGAGGCGACCGACGGGGGAGGCGCGTGAACTTCCGACCCCGACCTCCACTTGCGCGTCCCGTGGCACTCGCGCTTCCCGCGCGTTCCCCCTCGCGATCCTCCGTATCACCTCCGTCGCTTCCTCGCCGCGTCCGCGCACCGCGAGGAACCTGGGCGACTCCGGCATCCACGCGACGACCCCGAGAAGGCACGCGAGCGCGGGCGCCGCCGAGACGAAGACGAAGGTTCGCCAACCCCGCGTCGGGATGAGCGCCCACCCGATGGACGCCGAGTATATGGACCCCACCATCCACCCCGACGCCAGCGCCACCGTGTGTTTACCCCTCGCGTGGCAGGGCAAGAACTCCGGGAGCGCGGTGAACGCGGCGGTGTTGCATCCGCTCACGCCCACCCCCGCGAGGACGCGACACGTCACGAGGAACCAGAAGGTTCGCGCGGTTCCCGAGGCGAGCGCGAAGAGGGCGTTCACGGCGAGCGCGGTCGCGAGCATCCGCCTCCTGCCGACGCGATCTCCCGCCAAGCCCCACGCGAAGCTACCCAGCAGCGCGCCCGCGAACACCGCGGACGTGAGCGCGCCCTTCTGCGACGCCGACAGCCCAAACTCCGCCCCGGCGGTGGGCAGGATGAGCGCGACGCTGAGCACCTCCACGGCGTCTCCCGCGTTGGCGAGCATGAGGAGCGCCGTGAGCCGGACCTGAAACGCGCCGGCTCCCGCGAGCTCGATCGCGCGCTCCGGGGTGAGGGACTCGACCATGGTCGGCGCGCGCGGCGGGTGGGGGGCGCTCATGGCGTCGCCGCCCCGCGCGCGCGCGACTCGTCGGAGTGCTTGCGACGAGCCGACGAGGTGCGACGAGGTCGGCACCCTTCATCGCGCTTTTTTGGTTATTGCCAAACCCTCGCGCGCGATGGCCGAGACGGCTCGCGCCTCGGAATTCTCCGAGGATGACGAGCGTTTCATGCGGGTGGCGCTCGACGAGGCGGAGGGGGCGCTGGCGCGGTGGGAGGTTCCCGTCGGGTGCGCGGTCGTGCGCGACGGGGAGGTGGTCGCGTCGGGGAGCAACCGCACCAACGAGAAACGCAACGTGCGCCATCCGCCCCGCGTGCCCAACCCGACCCCTAACCTCGTTCGCGTCACCGCCGCGGCGTCTTCCCTCGTCCGATACTCACCCCAAACTTCCCGAACTCTCTTATCCATCGCAGGGCACGAGGCACGCGGAGTTTGAGGCCATCGACGAGCTCCTGGCGCGCCACGGCGGCGACCCCGTCGCCGCGGGGTTCGACCGATGTTCCCTCTACGTCACCGTCGAGCCGTGCATCATGTGCGCGGGGGCGCTGTCGCTGCTGGGGTTCGAGCGGGTGACGTACGGATGCGGAAACGACAAGTTCGGGGGGAACGGGTCGATACTGAGCATACACGACGACGGATGCGCGCCGTGCGTCGAGGAACCCGCGTCGTCGAAGTCCTACGCGGCTAATGGGAAAGTAGCCAACGACGACGCACGCGCGGCGAACACCTATCCGTCCATCGGCGGTCTGTTCGCGGAGGAGGCGATCCGTCTGCTGCAGGACTTCTACATCCGGGGTAACCCCAAGGCGCCCAAGCCTCACAGGCCCCTCGCGCCGGAGTCGGCGGCTCGCGCGGGCGGGTGACGGGGAGGCGAAAAGGGGATGTCCCTTCGATCTTTCCGCGACCTTCCGGTTGCGTAGTCTCTCGTCTATCTATGATCGTGCTAGCTATGATCGTGCTAGCGATGAGCGCGGCGCTCGTCCCACGCGCGGGTCCATCGCGCGTCTTCTTCCGTCGAGATCCGCGTCCTACTTCTCGTCCGCGTCGTCGCTCGCCCTGCTCACCCTGAGCCGCTCCATCTTCGTCACGAAGTCGTCGGCTCTCCGCAGCTTGACGAGGATGGTGGGCTTGAGCCTCTCCTTGTCCGCCTTGCCGTCGTCCGCCTTGTCGGTGGTGGTGGTACCAGTCTCGATGCTAACCGCGGCGGCGAGCCCGTCGGACTTGAGGATCTCGACGACGCTCACGCAGCGCGCGATGGCGGAGCCGACCCCGCGGATCTCCACGTCCTCGCTCTTGGCGAGGAACTTCTTCGCGAGCGAGACGTAGTGGAACAGCGGCTTCTTCTGCGCGCTGACCGAGATGGCCTGGATCTTGTCATCCGCGGGAGCCTCGACCTTGGTGCCGTCAGCCCTGGCGTTCTTAGCCGCCATGATCGTCCCTGTGTGCGTGTGTCTTGTGACGACGCGGCTCGTTGTTGGTTAATTTTCCAGCCGCTGTCGTGTCGTGTGCGCCCCGAAGCAAAGACACCTGACGATGACCGCCGCCCCTCCCCACAGCGCCCCCGCGCGGCGGTCGTCGATGCCGAACAAGAAGAAAAAGTCCGGCCAGGGGGACGGGTACGCGCCCTCCCGGCTCGGGCGCGAGGGCCGACCCGGCGCGGACTCGCCCGCGGGCGCCGACCCGGGCACCCCCGGCGGCGGCGACGGGCGCGCGGGCGACGCGAACGATCATCAGCGGGAACCCGTGCCCGGTTGGAGCGGGCTGGGCGCGCACGCGCCGTGCGATGACGCGACGCGCGTGACGCTGGACCCGAAGATGCCCGTCGCCACCGGCATCGGCGTGCACGTGCACGCGCTCATGTCGCAGCAGCTCATGACGCGCGCGAACCTCGGCGCGGGGGATTGGGTCGCGCTCGCCGTGTGCGAGGGGCCCGAGGCGCTGGGAGACGTCGGGTCGGCATCACGCGGAGGCGCCCCGGGGACGCCGGGGTTCGCCGCCGGCGGAGCCTCCACGCCGCGGACGACGCCGCCTTCGCCGACGCGGCAGGCGGCGCAGGCGCTCGTCGGCCTCTCCATCGCCGACCCGCCCGACCCGCCCGTCGCGCACATCCCGTCGCTGCTCGCCGGAAACGTCAGGCTCGACCCGGACTGCGCGTCGCCTCTCGGCGGCGAGCCCCCGTCCCGCGGCGCGTCCACCGGCGCCGCCGCCGCCGCCGCGGCGGCGGCGACGGGCAAGGTGGGCAGGTTCACCGTCCTGGCGCGCGTGCACCCAAACCCCAAGGCTAACCCCGCCGACGCGGTACAGCTCGCGAGAAAGGTTTGGATGTCGCTCGGGTCGCCCCCCGCGGGGGCGAAGATGCTCTGCTACCCGCTGAACGTCGGCATCACGGACCGGCCCGTCGCCGCGCCCGCGCTCTGCGCGCCCATCGAGGGGGCGCCGTGCGCGGCGAAGGCGACGCTCAGGCTGTGGGCGACCGAGGGGGACGCGGCGAACGCGGCTTGGCTCGAGCGAGGCCTCGGCGGCGACGACGACGACGCCGTCGGATCCAAAAACGCATCCGACGCTGCGGAGCACACCAAGGCGGGAAGGCGACAGCTGTCGGTGCTCGAGTCGCTCGCGAAACGCGCGCTCGACGGGCGCGCGCTGCTCCCCGGGAACCTCGTGCGCCTGCCGCTGCTTGGCGTGAGCGCTTACTTCAGCGTGGTCAACACGGAGGGGCACACCGCGGTTGTGTCGACGGAGACGTCGGTGAGTTTGCGCCCAAAGTCGGGGTTAGCGGACGGGGAGGACGAGGACGACCCGGCCGCGCTGGAATCGGACGATAACGACGGGGACGACGATGATAAGGAGGACGATTCGTCCGACGACGGCGACGGGACCGGGTCGAGGCCGGCGACGCCGGGGGAGAGGATGGCACGTCGAGCCAGTAAACGGAAGGGCGCCGCCGTGCGCTTCGAAGATCTCGGCGGCATCTCCGAGTTTAAGGAGGCGCTCCTCGAGAACGTCGCGCTGCCGCTGACCCGGCCGGAGATCTTCACCGCGTTCGGGATCAAACCCCCGCGAGGGGTGCTGCTGTGGGGACCGCCCGGGACGGGCAAGTCGCGGCTGGCGCGCGCCGCCGCCGCCGCCGCCGGAGCCAACCTCCTCGTCGTGCGCGGCCCCGAGCTCATCGGCCCCGTCGTCGGCGAGTCCGAGGCGGCGTTGCGCGGCGTCTTCAAGGAGGCGGTGCGGACCAGGCCGTGCGTGGTGATGATCGACGAGATCGACTCCATCGCCCCCGCGCGGCGGGGGGGCGACGGGGTGACGGGCGGGGCGAAGGGGGGCGGCGACGAGGACGCCATGTCCAATCGCGTCGTCACCACGCTCCTCTCCATCCTCGACGGCGTGTCCGCCGAGAACCTCGACCTGCACCGGGTGGTGGTGGTGGCCACCACGAACAGGCCGGAGGCGATCGACCGCGCCCTACGCAGGCCGGGAAGGTTCGACAAGGAGATCGAGGTTGGCGTCCCCACGCCCGCGTCGCGGCGCGAGATTTTCGCCATCAAGCTTCGAGACGTCGCGCACGAGCTCACGGATGCCGACGTCGACGAGCTGTCGAAGGGATGCCACGGTTTCGTCGGCGCGGACTGCGCGGCGCTGGTGAACCAGGCGGCGTACCAGGCGCTGAGACGCAGGGTGAAAGAGAAAGAGGCGTGGTGGTGGGAGGAGCGCGCGGGGAAGTTTGCGCCCTTCACGTTCAAAGTCGGCGAGGCGTTGCTGAAAACCGAGGAGCAGATGAGGGAGGACATGATCAGGCAGGACATGCTCTCGCTGTCGTGGGAGGAGCGGATGGAGATGTCTCGCAAGTTCGACCGGAGCGACGCGTGCAAGACTCGGACGGTGACGACGGCCGATTTCGAATTTGCGAAGAAGAGGGTTCGACCGAGCGCGCTGCGGGAGGTGCAGATCGAGGTGCCCAAGGTTTCTTGGGACGACGTCGGCGGCAATCACGAGGTGAAGCAGCTCCTGAAGGAGGCTGTGGAGTGGACGGAGAAGTACCCGGAGGCTATGGCCCGATTGGGGGCGAAACCTCCCAAGGGCGTGCTGCTGTACGGGCCGCCGGGGTGCTCGAAAACCATGCTCGCGAGAGCCGTCGCGTCCGAGTCTGGTCGCAACTTTTTATCGGTGAAGGGCCCCGAGCTTTACAGCAAGTGGGTCGGAGACTCCGAAAAGGCTGTGCGCACCCTGTTCAGACGCGCGAAGACGTCCGCGCCGTCGGTCATATTCATCGACGAGATCGACGGCTTGGTGCAGACGCGGTCGGACGGCGGCAGCGGCGACGGCGGAGTCAACGTGCACGACAGGGTGCTCACGCAGCTGCTCACCGAGATGGACGGGATCGACGCGGCGGGGTCCAAGGTTGCGGTCATCGCCGCGACGAACATGCCGCACCTCATCGACCCGGCGCTGCTCCGCCCCGGGCGCTTCGACCGGCTCCTCTACATCCCCTTGCCGCGGACCCGAAGGACCGGACCGAGATTTTGCGAGTGACGACGAAGAAGATGCCGCTCGCGCCCGACGTCGACCTCGACGCGATGGGGACACAGCTGGCGGGGTACACCGGCGCGGACATCGCCGCGCTGTGCAGGGAGGCCGGCTTGGCGGCGCTGGAGGAGGACATCGACATAACGCACATCCACGCGCGGCACTTCGCGACGTCCGCCGCGAAGACGAAGGCGTCGCCGCCCACGCCTGATTGGCTTCGGGACATCTACGAGAGATTCCGACGAGGGCAGACCAAGGTGCCCAGCTCCCTGAACCTCGAGGCCATGACGTCGCCGCGAGACGAATCCGACGATAAGGGGGGGGTTTAGCTAGCTCTAATGCACTACTCAAAGTCCTATCTTCGCGGCGGTCACCGTGACGCGCTCCCCCTTTGGCCCCCGTCCGCAGAACTCCGCCCTGACGGTGCGCAGGTCCACCTCCACTTGCACTTCGCACTCCCAGCGCTCTGGGGCGTAATCGCAGTACTCGCCCGTCTTTGTGGACACCACCAGGGTGTGCGGAGGTGCGCCGCGCTGGAAAAGCTCCACCCGCAGCTCGTCCATCTGCAGCCCCGCGACGTCGGCCTCGATTAACACGTGACGAACGAGCCCATCCTCGCCTGGGTCGGGACTCTCCACGAAGCACGTCTCGGCGCGGTGCACCTTGATGGGCATCGGGGGCAGGGCGGTGTCCCTCGAGACGCTCTGCATGGCTCCGAGGAGCATCTCGGACATGTCGGCGTTGGTGTGGGTGATGTTCTCGCCGAAAGCGAGCGGAACATCGTCCCCCGGCGCACCCTTTTCCAGCGCCGAGGGTTGCATGTGCCAGTCGACTGTGTCCGTGTCAAGTCAGGGCAGAGGTTCGTTAGAAAAGCTTTTACTTTTGGGAAAATCACGCAACCCACAGATCTAACAGATAGGACGCGGGCCCGGGGAACGATCCAGCATGCCCCCCAAGAAGGCTCGAACGAACGCCAAGGCGCCGGCCGAGGTGTCGAGCCCGACAGAGGCCGCGCCCACAGCCAACCGTCGCGGGCGTAAACCCGCCGGTGCGATCGCTTCTTTCTTCAGTGCAATGACGACTAGACGAGCGACGAAGGTGACCAACGCGGGCGATGCCTCCTCCGATGCGAACGAGCAGCCGCTCTCCGCGACGGTACCCAAGCGCAAGCCGGGAAGGCCCCGGAAAGGTGAGCGAACGCGCGCCCCCGTCGAACTCGAAATCCCCGGTCGGTACCGACGATCAGGCAACCCTCGTTCCCGTGACCTGCGCCGGAGGATGACACCGCGCCGCCCGGCCGTCCGTTCCCATCCGCAGGCACCGCGACGACCCCCGCGACCGAACCCAAACGCCGCGGCCGTCCCCCAAAGACACCAAGAGACGCGGTGACCACCCCGAAGCGAAAGCCGGGCAGGCCCGCGCGCCGGTCCCTTCCCCCGGCCTCGTCGGAGGAGCCGAGGGTGAAGCGCAAATACAACTACACGAAGAAACCGGGCCGACCGCGCAAGTCGTTGGTTACGCCGCCCTCTCGGGTGAAGCGCAAATACAACTACACGAAGAAACCCGGACGCCCGCCCAAGACGCCCACGACGCCCACGACGCCCACGACGCCGGCGACGACGTACACCGGGAAGAAGCGCAAGTACAACTACACGAAGAAACCGGGCCGGCCCCGCAAGAACCCGCTCGCGCCATCCCCGATCGTCGGCGATCGGTTGTTGGCGCTCCTGGACGGCGCGTTGGACGCGCAGACTTCGTCGGAGGTGGAGGAGCGCCGATACGTCTCGCCGCGGGTCGGACGGAACAAGCGCGCGAAGGTGATGACGCCCGCGGAGATGACGCGAGGACGCGGCGGCGGACGCGGCGGCGCGGTCGTCGACGACGGAGGCGGCGTCGGCGTCGGCATCGGCGTCGGCGTCGTCGGCGGCGGCTATTTGGCGGATGACTTTTACGAGGGCGACGCGGATTCGCTGGAGCGCGAGGGTCGAATGGACGCGGTCGTCAAGGTGTTCTGCACGCACACCGAGCCCAACTACAGCTTGCCGTGGCAGCGCAAGCGTCAGTCAGCGTCCACGAGCAGCGGGTTCGTCATACCCGGGCGGAGGGTGCTCACGAACGCGCACAGCGTCGAGCATCACACGCAGGTGAAGCTCAAGAAACGCGGCAGCGACGTCAAGTACGTGGCCAAGGTGCTGGCCATAGGCGTCGAGTGCGACCTCGCGCTCTTGACGGTGGAGGATGATGACTTCTTCGAGGGGATCGCGCCGGTGCAGTTCGGCCCGCTCCCGCACCTATCCGCGCCGGTCAGCGTCATCGGTTACCCCATCGGCGGGGTGGCGATTTCCATAACATCCGGGGTGGTTTCCAGGACGGAGGTTACTAACTACGCTCACGGAGGCATCGATCTGTTGGGTGTCCAGATCGACGCGGCGATCAACTCGGGGAACAGCGGCGGCCCCGCGTTCAACTCAAAGGGCGAGTGCGTGGGGGTGGCGTTTCAGAGTTTGAAGCACGACGACGCCGAGAACATCGGCTACGTCATACCGACGCCCGTCATTCACCATTTCATCACCGACTACGACAGGAACAAAACGTACACGGGGTTCCCCTCGCTGCCGTTCTCGTGGCAGAGGGTGGAATCGCCGGCGATGCGCAAGTGGCTCAAGATGAAGACGGGGCAGAAGGGTGTCCTGATCAGCGCGGTGGAGCCGCTGATGAAGGACAAGATAAACCTGAAGAAAAACGACGTCCTCGTCTCCATCGACGGGACGGACATCGCGAGCGACGGGACCGTGCCGTTCCGCGCAGGCGAGCCCATAACCTTCAACTACCTCGTCAGCGAGAAGTACGTCGGAGAGAGCGCGCAGGTGAGGTACCTCAGGGACGGTAAGATGCAGGAGTGCTCAATCACCTTCAACGCGATGAAGCGTCTGGTGCCCTGGCACATAGAGGGCACGCCGCCCTCCTATTTCATCGCGGGGGGTTTGGTGTTCACCACCGTGTGCGTTCCTTTCCTGAAGAACGAGTACGGCAAGGACTACGACTTTGACGCGCCGGTGAAGCTCCTGGAGAAGTTCTGCCACGGGCGGGTGGAGGAGGAAGGGCAGCAGGTTGTCATATGCGCGCAGGTGCTCGCCGCCGAGGTCAACCGTGGGTATGAGGATCTTCACAACACCATCGTGCAGAGCTTCAACGGCGTGAAGATCTTCAATCTCAAGCAACTGGCGCAGGCGGTGGAATCGAGTAAGGACGAGTTCATGAGGTTCGAGCTGGACCACGAGATATCAGTCGTCATGGACACCAAGGCGGCGAACTCGGCGACAAAGGCAATACTCAAGACGCACGCGATTCCATCCGCCAAATCCGCCGACCTGCGCTGACCTGGGCCGAGAGTGCATTTTGCCGTAGTCGTATTATATTGAGAGTCTAGGAGTTACCACGAATCCCGACCGTAGTCTAACGAGGTTTAATATTCATAAACGGCTGGGCGTCGACTCCAAAGATTAAGTGTTGGTGCACTAAGATTACTGTAGCTAATACCCCTCGTTTGTTCGTCAGCGGGGGGTGTACGAGGCGGCGTCGCGGAGGTCGCGCTGCCACCTGGCCAGCAGAAAATCAGCGAGGGCGTTTTTCTCCACAAACTCGGGCTCTCTCACCGTCGGCTCGACCGCGGCGCGGCGGGACTCGTCGTCGCCGTCGCGGCCGCCGAACAGCACCCTCGCGCGCGCCGCCGCGGTCCTCAAACCCGGGTCGCGCTCCGAGGCGGGCGCGGCGAGCCTCTCCACGACGCTTGACAGCATCGCCGCCGTCGCCCCCGGAGCCTCCGCCTCCAGCTTTGCCAGCGCAGCGGTCACCGCCGCCGCCGCCGCCGCCGCGCCGACGGACCCGCCGCTCCTGCTCGCCGCGAGAGACGCCGCGGGGGACATGACGGACGCGATCGCCGGGGTGGACTTTGCCACCGCGGCGAGGTTCGAGTCCGTCTTCGCGGGCGGAGCCGGAGCCGGAGCCGGAGCCGTTTGCGGCGGGGGTTCAACATTTGGTGCCTTTGGTATATTTGGTGCCTCGTCATCGTCCCCGCGCATCCTCACCGTCGAATCGTAGTCCGCGTCGTCGTCGTCGTCGTCGTCGTCGTCGTCGTCGTCGTCCGCCGCCGCATCGCGTCGCTTGTCAGCCTCGGTCATCCGCGGTGTGTTGTCGTTTGGCTTGTTAAATCGCTTCAGCGTGCCGTCCCCAAAGTCCCAGCTCGGCACTTGTGTGTGCCTCGTCTCGTCGACGCTCGAATCGTCCCCAACGCTCGAGCTCGTCGTGCGATCCACGCGGCCGTGCATGCGCCTGTTCACCCTGTCCGTCAGCTCGTCGCACCGCTCGGGCGCGTTGGCTATGAACCTGTGGTTCACCAGCTGGTTCGCTCGGGGCCGCCTGTCCGGATCTTTCTGCAGGCACGCGGCGACAAACTCCTTGAACGCGTCCGAGAAATTGCCCCCCTCCAACCGGGGAGGCGGGTTCTTCGGTATGAAGAAGAGCACGCGCATGGGGTGCAGGTCGCTGTACGGGGGCGTGCCGTTGGCCGCCTCCATCGCGGTTATGCCCAGCGACCAGATGTCGCATTTGGAGTTGTACCCGTCGGATTCGTGCGCCTGAATCACCTCGGGCGCCATCCAGAAGGGGGTGCCGGTGAACGTCCGCCGCTTGTTCCCGCCGAGAGTTTGGGTCAAGGTTCCCGCGACGCCGAAATCGGCGAGGCGGATCTCGCCCGTCGCGGTGAGCAGCACGTTCGCGCACTTGACGTCTCGGTGGATCTTTCCCTCGCCGTGGAGGTAGTCGAGCGCGTAGAGGAGATCTCTGCAGATGACCGCGCACGCGGACTCGGAGAGCGGGCCGCCGAGGTCATCCTTGATGAGGTCCGCGACGCTCCCGCCCGCCATGTACTCCATCGCGATCGCGAGGCGCGTGGACCCGGGGTCGAGCCAGCAGCCGAGGTACTTGGTCACGAACGGCGAGGAGCACTGCACCAGGTACGAGATCTCGCGCTGGATGTCTTCCACCTCGTCCTCCGCCTCCTCCAGGTCCACGAGCTTGACCGCGACGACATCGTTGGTGAGCTTATCGCGCGCGGTGTGGACGTCGCCCGCGCTGCCGCGGCCGATCCGCGGACCGAGTTCGAACCGCTCGCTCGTCAGCGCCATCCCAAATTGCGAGACTTTTTCTCTGGAAGCTGGTTATCAAAAATTCACCAAAGCTACGCGCCTAAGTTACTTCGTCTCGTTACATTTCTCCACCTCTCTTCTTACCAGTCGAATCTCTTGAGCGTGCTCTCCGCATCCATAAGGTCCTTCTGCACCTTCTTCCGCCTGTAGAAGATTGGGCAGTCCCTGCTCGTGCACAACACGTCCTGGTGCAGCGACCCTTGGCACCGCTGGCACTGTGTCCACAGCCGGTTAAAGTCCCGCTCCAGCGCGTTAACGCTGTTGAGCGCCTTCTGCAGGTGCTCGGGTTCCTTGCCAAGGCAGTGCGTGCACAGCGCGGTGCTCTGCTTCTCGTCGGTGATGCTGCTCCTGCACCCCACGCATGATAAGCGAACCTTGGCGAAGGCCATGATGCCGCCGGCTTTGGCCGTCGGCGTCGGCACCGCGATGGTCCTCGTGTGGTCACCCTTGAGCAACTCGCTCTCCGCCTTGTCCTTACCCATGATGGGCTCGAAGATGCGCAGCAGCGGCTTGGCGAGGAAGTGCTCGAGGTAGTGGTGCGAATCGATCGGGATGTTGTTGTCCATCGCGTAGATGGGATCCTCGGATTTCTCATAGGATTTCGCGTTTTTTGGTCCCTTGATCATGACGTAAGCCACGCGGTCTCCGACTACGGGCGCGGTGACCGGATCGCGAACGGCCATCTTCTTGGCGAGCTCGACGTGTGGGGCGTTGACCGCGTAGTCCTCGGGCGCCTGCGACAATGACTTGGTGATCACCAGCAGCGACATGTCCAGCTTGTTCATGAGCAAGTCGGATATCGTGTTCTTGACGTACGAAATGGCACCCTTGGGGTTGCGGTGGATGAGAATCTTCTCCAGGCAGGTCTCGATAACCTGTCGCACCATCAGGCAGTTATCGCGCCTCACGGTCTCGATGCCCTTGGTGTCCATGTAGTCGTACTTCTCCGTCTTTGTCCACAGCAGGCCCGCGTAGCGCTTCTTGCTGATGAGCAGGTACGGGAAGTACACCTTCTCGAACTCGAGCTTGATTGGCTTTATGAACGTCGCGCTGACGTACTCCGCAGCCTCCTCGCCCAGCTTCATCGCATCCTCCAGCTCCGGGACGTTGAATTTGATCATGACGGAGTCAGTGTCTCCGTAGATGACGTCCGCGTTGGCCTTGTACCCGTTCGCTGTGGTGTACCTCTCCTCCACCATGGCCTTGGTGTGATCGATCATCTCGCGGCCAAAGGCGGTGGTGGATGAGGAAATCTCGAGGCACGGGAGCTGACCCACGGTGGCGCCCGTGAAGCCGTACACGGAGTTGGCGCTCACCTTCAGCGCCAGCTGTCGACCGTCGAGCACAGCCTTCTCCAGCGGATCCTGCGCCTTCTTGAGATCCGCCTTGGCTCGCTTACGCGCGGAGAGGAGCTCCGTCAAAATCTCGGGTAGGATCCCCTTCTCCTTGTGGCTCTTGACGAACGTATCGCCGCACGGGGTCGTGGTAACGTCCTCGGACGCCATCAACTGCACCCTATCGCGCGGCACCAGCGTGCTGTAGCACAGGTTATGCGCCATCATGATCGACGGATACAGGGAAGCGAAATCGAGAGTCGCCACGGGCATCTCGTAGTAACCCGCTTTCGCGTCCAAAACGGTGGCTCCCTCGTACGCGACGCCGCCGTCCGCCTGCTCGCCGCCCCCCCTCTTGGCTATGTGCGGCACCAGAAGCCCGCGCTGCTTCGCCTTGCGCAGAATCTGCGACAGCACCTTGATGGACTGGCCACGAGCTAGGAGGAACGAGAGAGGCACGCCGGTGACCCTCGCCATCTCGATGTAGTTGTACATGTACATCAACTTGTCGAGCAGCCTCTGCGGGAGGTAGGCGTCCTTGAGACAGTACACCGCGAGTCGACGGCGGGTCTCCGCGGTGCCCGCCTGCAGCTCGCTGATGGCGCTGTGGTGCACGTCCTCCTTTTGTTCTCCGAGAAAGTGCGCCGACACCGCGTTGAGCGAGTACGACGACAGCTTGTGGTCCCTCTGCACAGCCTGGAGGAGGTCGAACTGCACGCGGCCCTCGATGGTGATCTCCTTACTGTCCCTGGTGCCGTAAGCCTTCGAGGAGAAGGTGGTGTCCTTCATTCGGATCTTGCTTCCGATCATGCGGCCCCAGTACGCGAAATCCTCCACGTTGAGCCGCTCGGCCCGGTTGATGAGGTACGGGAAATCAAAGTTGACGATGTTGTATCCGATGAGCAGATCCGGGTCCGTGGATCGCAGGAACTTACCCCACGACCGAAGCAGCTCGCGCTCGTCCTTGAAGGACAGCACGTCGGCGCCGACGATCGGCGCGCACGTGTCCAGCGTCCATATAGCCTTGATGATGGGCCTGTCGTCCCCTTGGCACGTCACCATCGTCGCAATCTGGATCACCGGGTCGTGATCCGCGTCGGGGAAGTGACCCTTGCGACCGGCGCACTCGATGTCCACGGAGAGGATGCGGAACGGCGCCAGCTTGGAGTACTGACCCTCGGGGGGGTGCGAGATGACCTGGTCGAATTTGACGTCGCACTCGTACTGGCACATGCTTTGCTTCTGCGACTCGCGGATCGTGTATCCGCCCGCGGGCAGCTCGACCCAGTTACCGCCCACCACGCCGCGGTCCACCATGAATCGCAGAGTGTACAGCACGTTCGACTCGAACGTCTGGAACGTGAGCGAGGTGTGGTGCAGACCGGGCACGGTCACTCCCTGCTTCTCGATGATCCCTCGCGCGGTGGCCACCATGTTGGGCAAGGTCGTGGTCACCTTGACGAAAGTGCTCGTCTTTCCCTCCTGGAAGTACATGAGCGACTGCTTATCGCGGACGATCTCGACGGAGCCGATGAACGTCCCGTTGCCCCGCTGGTTCCCGCCGCGCTGGTTAGCCGCCATGGCGCCGTTCAGGGAGACGCGAAGGGGCTCGCACATCTCGTCTTTGAACGCGTCGGGAACCTTGGCGTAAAAGTAAGGCTCGAAGCCGTGCACGTGGACGCACACGCTGTTGCCCCCCGCGGTCACGCCGAAGATTCGGAGCCGCGCGCTGTCGCCCTGAGCCTTGCGGTCGGGGCCCAGCATGGCGTGCGGCTCTCCGATGACGTAGTCGATGTCGAGCTGCTGGAAGCAGAGGTTGTCCTTGGAGGCGTCGAGGGTCGGCGCGGGCTTGCGCTTCCAGTGCTCCCTCTCCGCGTCGTTCGCGACGTTGACCTGTGAACGCCGCGGGGGGGGGACGCGCGGGTAAGACGCCGTCAGGGATACGGTCGGGTGAAGGGTGATGGGTCGCTCGAGATGGCTGAAAACCCGCAACCCCGCGGTTTGAAAAAAAAGAGGGCACCGACGATCGATCGATGCGGGCGCTCACCTTCTGGTCCATGACGTCGTTGAGGAAGACGTCATCGTCGTCTGGATCCTCGTACTCCTCGGGCAGCTCGGGTTCCGCGTCCATGAAGTCCGCGGAGGGGCCGGCGTACGCGCGCTTGCCGTCGGGACCTTCGCCCCCGCCCGGTCTCTTCACGCCGCTCATGTCGCTATGGCCAGATCGCGGAGTACGTTTTCAAAACTTGTCCCCGGGTGCTCGTTCGCTTCGACCCGTCAACACGCCCTCAACGCTCCAGGAAGCTCGATAGGCTTCGCCGACGCTTCAACGAGTGTCTCTCGCGCGCGGCTCGTGGGTTCGTGCCGCACCGACGCGTGCCAGAGTGACCCGGCGAGCGTCCCTTGGACCGAACGTGTCCTCCAACAAAAAAGTTCCGATACCAGCCAAACCGTCTGTCCGTCGGCGATTCAAAAATTTGCGACCGACCGCTTCAGACGACGCTGGAGCGCGCTGCGTGCCGCAACTTTTTTCCACGCTCTCACCGAAAAAGTTGCCCCGTCCCTGACTGCACAGGAGGCGCGCTCGGCAGTTTCTCATTTGCCAATAAATATCTCGCCCCGCGGTTCGTACTCGTACCACTGTCGCCACGTCTCCCGAACCGGGTAATCGCCCAATCACTCTCGCCGGTCCGTCTTTTGATATTATTCCATTTCCCGTGACTGTGCCTCTCAGCCTGGTCATAGATCCAGGCCGAACCCGAGTTGTGCGTTCGATGGCCTCAGATCGGGAAAGACGGCTCCCCACGCCAATGAAAACGCACGGCGCAATCAGGTTGTCGCGTTTTCATTCGCCCAGCTGGTGCAGATTTTTCGGTCCAAGGGTCGGTTTGGAGGCTTTGAGGCCCAAAGCGAGCTGCGAAAGACTGGCCAACGATGGTTCACAAAGCCAGCCGAGACTGTCTCGAGGAAGAAGTCATCGCACTTTGCATCGCGCCCGACGCAGGTGGGCGGGAAGAGCCGTGTAGCCGGGGAGGGAAGGGTCCTTAGCCGGGTTACTTTGGGGTAGAACCTAGGGGAGGACGCTCGCGGCTGCTCGCGCGGGGGTCCACGCACGGTCGCGGCTCCTCGCAGCGGGCGTCGCGGGAGAGTTCCGGAAGGTGCGCGCCATCGTCCCGTCTCACGTGTTCCCGCCTTTGCCCGATTTTCACCCTCGCGTGCCGCTGTTCTACGCACGGCGCGGCGGATTCGCGGCTGGTTTCGGCGCGCCGAGGCCGCCGAGACCTCCGTCGCGGCGGCGTTCAACTCTGCGGGCGCTCGAACGCGCGGGAATTCGCGCGAGAGGAGGGCACGCGCCGCGCTGCCGGCCGGGCGGGTCCCGGTTTCGCGCCACAATCGGACCCTGGAAAAACTCCGAGAGTCGCGACTCGTGATTTTTAGCGACTCGGGACCCCGCCGGGCGCGGCGACGCGAGGACGGTCGCTCGAGCTCGCGCCCCCGGAGTTCCGTCGGACGGGTCGAACCGCTCGCGGACGACACTTTTGGCGTGTTTCGCGGCCGTCGCGCCGGTCGCGTCCCGCCCGATTGCCGCCGAAATTCGTACTGACCGACCGGTGCCTGTCATCCGCTTTTCCCCTTCCCTGCAGGGTTTCTCTCTCGCGGCCGCTCCGTCGTCGAGGGGTCCCGCGGTTGCGCAGGCCGCCATGGCTTCGGTGAGTCCCCCGCGCCCCGCGCAACCCCACGGATCCCGAAAAAACTCACGTGCGCGGCTCCACGGGCGACCGGGGGTGACCCACGACCGTCGCACGTGCAGCCGTCGCCCGTCTCCGGCGGAGCTCCGAGACCCATCCGGGATGCAATCGGCCCAGCCCACCTTTTGTCGGACGCTCCTCGCTCACGTGCCCCTCGTTTTATTCCTCTTTTTTGGTTTCAGGTTATGGATGTCCCGTCGCACGACGGGCTCCTCCCGGGCATCCCCGGGAAGCGCTGCGCGCACTGCAACACGCAGACGACGCCGCTCTGGCGCAACGGACCGGACGGGCCCAAGACGCTCTGCAACGCGTGCGGAGTGCGCGATAACAGGCGGCACGCCAAGGTGCGCCCCCCGCCCCGCACCCTGAAAAAATCCGTCGCCGCCCCCAGACGACGCTTGGGGGCACTTTTTCTGTTCCGAGAGCCCTCGTCGACCCGCGCCCCCGACTGACCCGCGCGCGCCCTCCCCTCACCCCGCTCCGCAGCAAAACCGCAACGCGAACGCCCGCCCGAGGCCCCGCAAGCCCCAGGCGCGGGAGAACAAGCCCAAGGTGGCGGCCGACGGAACCCCGCTCGTCGGGGGCAATCGCCCCAAGCGAGTCGCCTCGGCGCCCATGTTTCTCGGATCCGAGGAGCTCGAGGCGGGCGGCGGTCGCAGGTCCTCGCGCTGGAACGCGGGGCTGCTCACCAAGCGCGCCAAGCTCGAGGCCCAGCAGCACGCCGCGCAGAAAGCCGCGCGACGCGCGAATAGTCACATGGAGATGGACCTCGACGCCGACGGCAACATCCGGCTGCCGTCCTTCGCCGCGGTGGCCGACTACGACGAGAATTCCATGTCCGGATATAACCCTCCCGCGGGGTACATCCGCGCCAGGCCCCACACGCTCGCGGGGCGGTTCGAACCCAACGGCCCGGCGCCCATGTACACCGCCACGTCGGAAGACAACGCGTGGCTCGCCGCCGTCAACCGCGACCGCGCCGCCGACGCCGACGGCATCATCCGCGAGCGAGAGCTCGAGACCCTCTTCGACGTCTTCGAGGAGGCTTCGTGGCACGCCGGCGCCATGGTGCCGTCCGCGCCCGCCGCGTACGACATCCTGGGGTACGGCGAGACGTCCGTGGCGGAGGCTGAGGCGGCGGTCAAGTCGGCGCGGTCCATGCCCGAGTTTGACCTCTCGTGGGCGGAGGCGGAGGGGGACCTGCTCTCGCCCGCCGCCGGCCGCGCACCCGCGTGGGACGTGTCGCACGACGCGTTCGGCGCCATCGCCAAGGGGTCTAACCCCGATGTCTTAACCCACCCGACACGCGAGGGTGGGTCCGACGTCGTGGATTCGCCCCCGGTCACGCCGACGGGGTCGGTGGAACCCGGCGACTACGCGGGCGTCGGCGCGCCCCGATCAGACCGGGACCCGAGCGAGACGAACGGTCCTAACCCTGATTCGCCCGGGTCGGCTCGGTCGGCCGGGTCCGACGGCTCGGTGGACGCGGCCGCGACCGACGCGTCCGACGCGTCCGACGGCGACGACGACGCCGAGGTGGACGCGGCGGCGGCGGCGGAGGACGACGAATCCGCGGATGGTTTGGGAAACGGGAAGAGCAGTGATCTTGTCACGAGGGGAGGGAAGGTGAGGGCGACGAGGAGCCGCGCGTTAAAGGCAAAGGCGACGCGCGCGACGACCGCCACGAAGAAATCCTCCAAGAAAGTCGTGAACACCTCCCTCAAGAAGGTCAACAGGGGGGCAAGTGAGCTCAGAAAGAAAGGTCCTATCAACAACCCCGCCGAGAAGAACAACGCCAAGCTCGGCGGCGACAAAAACTCAAAACACAACAACAAGCAAACAACAACCAAGTCGACGACGACGACGACGACGACGACGACGACGACGACTGGCAAGGTGGCCAAGCAGCGCGCGCGGGCGCCCGCTCCCAAGCGGATCCCCAACGGTCCCACCTTTGAAGACGCGGACCTCGTGTACGCCTATTACCGCGAGCTGCGGCTTCGCAACGACGGGCGCGCGCTCCTTCCTCGCTTCGAGTGCCCCGCGCCGCCGAGCTACCGCGCCCGCGCGCAGCTCGGCGGTACCAAGGAGGCGTGCGACGACAACGGACAAGACGACGACCGCGCGATTTTCGAACCCGACCAGTACCAATTCGTGCTCGGGTACGAAGGCGTCCGCCGGCAGCAGCGCGAGCGGGCGGCTCGATGCGAGGCCATCGCCGCCGCCGCGCGCCGCCGCCGCCGCCGCGCGTGCTTCAACCCGGCCGCGTCGAAGCGCCGTCGCAAGCAGCAGGCGGCCATGGAGGTGGCCATCGAGGCGCCGCTGACGGTCGTGCACGAACCTCTCTTTGCCGAGCCGGATCCTCTCTACGCCGAGCCGGATCCCGAGCCGGACCGCGACGGGTCGGACGGGTCGGCGGCGTTGGACACCCCGTGCACCGTCTTCAAGATGGAATCCGCGGTGGAATCCGAGTGGGAGTCCGACGACGACGTGCCGCTGGCCACCCTGCACGGCGACCGCGAGCCCACGCTCGCGGAGCTCCTGGCTCGAACTAAGCGAGACGCGGATACGCAGCTCAAGAAGGCGTCAATCGCGCTCGAGAGGCCGTGCCCGACAGTATCGTCGCCGGGTATCCCCGACTCGGTCATGAACCGGCTGTCCAAGGCGGCCAACGAGGTCATGAACAGGATCGTGGGGTTGAAGCCGACGCCGCTGCCGGCGTTTCACATGCATACGCCGGACACCACGCCGCGCAAGCCTCGGAAGGTGCACCGGTTCAAGCCCGTGGAGTTGGACAGCCTCAAGGCTGCGTCCGTCAAGGTGGAGGCGTGACGGGGCTCGAGTTCCGCCCGTGTCTCCTCCCGCGCCGACGCCGATGTTTGTTTGATATCGCAAGTTGTGTATTTATGGAGTGTGTCGAGAAGGAAGAGGGTGACGGTTTCTGGGCTCAGAGACGAAAAAAAAGAGTTAAAAAAAGAGAAGAGGGTGGAGAGGGTGTGTGGGACAGCGCCGACACGTATTACGCCAGGGTATTTACGTCAGGGTTACTTATCAGGGAGGGGATCATCGGCGAGGGTATCGTCGGCGCTGAGGTTAGCAAACGAGGCAAAGGCTGGTGCATGCGGTTTTCATTTCGCCGCTCGCCAGCCCTGGGTGTCGCGCCGGTGTCGCGAGCCCGAATCAATCGCCTTTTTTCAATTCCAAAATCGAACGTGTAAACAACACGCGCTCATCGTCGTCGTCGTTCGCCGCCGCGCGGCTCGCTCACCTCGGCATCGGGGCGATCCTCTGGGGCTTCTTCCCCTCCGCCTCCCCGTCCACCGAATCGATCAGTCGCTTCTCCCCGACTTCCGCGATCGGCGCGGGAACCACCCTCCTCGCGGGTTCCACCGGCGCTGGCGTCACCCTCTTGGGCCCGTCGGCGGTGACCGCCTGTGGCGCGATCCTCTTGGGCCCGTCGGCGGTGACCGCCTGGGGCGCGATCCTCTTGGGCCCGTCGGCGGTGACCGCCTGGGGCGCGATCCTCTTGGGCCCGTCGGCGGTGACCGCCTGGGGCGCGATCCTCTTGGGCCCGTCGGCGGTGACCGCCTGGGGCGCGATCCTCTTGGGCCCGCCCGCCGCCGCGGTCGCCTCAGTCCTCGCCGCCGCCGCCGCCTGCGCCGACGCGGATCTCTCCGCAGCCGCCTTCGCCGCCGCCGCCGCGCGCCTCGCCCTCTCCTCCGCGGACTTGACCCTCCGCTCGGGAAGCACGTGCGCGATGTGCTCGGGAACCTCCTCGGGCGCGAGCGTTTCGCCCAGCTCCGCCTCCGTGAACGTCAGCGCCGAGCAGTACCCGTCGCTGGAGCTCACCACCAGCTTGAGCCCGCACGGGGACCACGCGGCGTCGGTGATGGTGGCGTAGTGCAGACCCGAGACGAACGCCACGGGGGCGTCCGCGGCGGTGTCGTAGACGGCGACGGTGTCGGTGGTGCACACGGCGAAGACGACGCGGTAGGGGAGGTCAAAGTCGGAAGCCGGCTCGACGGCGACGGCCGCATCCGCCGCGGGCTCGGGAGGCGCGCCGCCGTCGCCCGGGATCGCGTCGCCGCCCGGCTGCTGCGCGCCGTCGACCGCCGGTTCGGTTCGCGCGGCGGCCGTTTCCTCCCCGGCGGCCGTTTCCTCCCCGGCGGCCGTTTCCTCGTGACGCGTCCCCTGTGACGCGGCTGGCTCCGGCGCCGGGGTGCGCGGCGCCTCCACCTTGGCCCCTTGTACGCCAATCCTTCGGTACAGACGCGGGGAGAAGCGAACGCACGCCGCGGGGGCGACGCACGGAAGACGAATCGCCGGCCTCGCGAACCTGCCGCGCTGGTAGAGGTAGACGGCGTGTTCCTCGCCGGGTGCCGCCACTCGCGCGCCGCCGCCCTCCTCCCTGTGCAACCCCGCGGGGATCGCGAGGAAGCTCCCGCAGGGCGACCAGGCCAATCGCCGGAAAAACGACTCGAGCGTGTCGTCGTGAAAGAGCAGTCCCTTGACGTTCACCGCGCGCCGCACCTCCTTCTGGCACACCAGCTTCTTGCACCAGCCGCCGAGGTGCGCGGGCTCGACCGGGACGCGCGAGCGCGGGGTGGTGGCGTACACGTTCACCTTTCGATCGCCCGAGGCGGATGCGACGTACTCGCCTTGCGGATCCCACGCGACGCCCTGGACGTAGTGCTCGTGTCCCTCGAGGCGGATCAGCCCGCGACCTGAGGCCTCGCTCCACACGATGGACGAGTTATCGACGGAACCGGTGACGAGCGCGGCGCCCCCGGGCGCCCACGCGAGATCCTGGACGTCGTCGGAGTGCCCGCGGAGGGTGTTCGCCGTCTTCCACGTGGTCGGATCGCCGTGGAGGTTCTTGGTGCCCTCCGGCGCGCGTCTCCACAGGAGGACCTCGCCGGTATCGCCGCCCGACGCGAGGATATCGCCGCCCGGGGAGAATCGGACGACGTTCACCGCCTTGGTGTGCGCGGTGAGAGTCTCCAGGTGCTCCACGTCCGGGTTACCGTCGGCATCCTCCTTCAAGGACCAGAGTTTCACCTCCTTATCGGCGCCACCGGTGACGAGGCGGCCGGTGGCGGGATCGAAGTCGACGGAGAGCACGGGCGCGGGCTTGGGGGCGCCCGCGGTACTCTCCGCCTTCGCGTGCCACAGCACCTGGATGGTCTTGACCTTCATCGTCGTGACCGGCGCGCTCCTTCTGTGATGGGGGCGCCCGCGACTTTCGCCCACTTTTCAAATTTTGTCTGGTATCGAAGTCAAAAAGTTGTTAAAGTTGTTGCTTTCCTCGCGGAACCCACCCTTCGCCGCGACACTCCCTCTCGCGCCCGCGCCCCTTCTCGCCCGAGACACGGTGACGCGACGATGAGCGACATGTCCGCCCCCCACGCCAAGGCCGTAAAGTCCGGGCCGTGGTGCAACACCACCCCCACGCTTCGCCAG
>Ga0181573_10000986_pt1 | contig 29112 bp, 16 predicted proteins | sample 101ome_25_FD_148643 | JGI IMG/M metagenome (GOLD analysis project Ga0181573, IMG submission 148643) | Coastal salt marsh microbial communities from the Groves Creek Marsh, Skidaway Island, Georgia - 101409BT metaG (spades assembly) | ecosystem: Environmental > Aquatic > Marine > Intertidal zone...
CCATTCCGTTCAATCCGATGAGCGCCACGCCCATAACCATCCTCTCGCGCGCGTGACATGGATAGATGTTGAAAATATAGATCTGTATTTTCTACCGGTACATTTACAGCTGACTGATCCGGGGCGCGGCTCACTCCCCTGTCGCGGCTCACTCCCCTCCCGCTATGCGTAACTCTCTAGCGTGCGCCTCGAGCGACTCCACGCTCGCCGTGCTCAGCGGCATCTCGCTGCTCGCCTGGCTGAGGTTCGTCACGTCGTTATCGTCGATGCCCTCCGTCAGCGTCGCATCCGCGCCGGACATCTGTCCAGTCAGCTCCTGTCCCTCGCGGATGGGCATGTAGGTCACGTTCTCCACCCTCTGGAACGTCACGAGCGGCTCCCACGCGCACAGATCCACGCCGATCCGTTCGAAACTCGGGCGTTTGTTCGGATCCGCGTGCCAGCACCGCGTGGCGAGCTGAACCAACGGCCTGAAGGCATTCTCCGCGAATTTCGGCCGGAGGTCGTGCTTGACGACGGCGGCGATGACGTCCACGGCGTCGATACCCGAAAACGGCGTCTCTCCCTGCGCCGCCACCTCCCACAGCAACACCGCGAACGAGTAAACGTCCGTGGCCCGGGATATGAACTTGTCGTTCAGCAGCTCCGGCGCCATGTGCGACACCGTGCCGTTCATGACGTCGAGGGGCACGCGAGCGTGACCGGGCGGGATCCGTCTGGCGATGCCGAAATCGCCGATCTTCGCGCTCCACCTGCAGTTGGTCTCGCTGCTGGGGTGCAGCAAGACGTTGGACGCCTTCAGGTCGTTGTGCACGACGCCGATGGAGTGCAGGTACTTCATTCCCTCCACCACCTGCTTCAGCACGCACAGCTGTGCCGCGGACGACCTGACCTGCTTGGTGGCCGCGACCAGCTCGGGCTGGCGAAGGATATCGCGAAGCGAACCCCCGATGCAAAACTCGGTGATGATGTACGTCTTCCAGCGCGACACGTTGCCGAGGGACGGCTCGTCGTCCGTCTCGCCGTCTTCCCGTGCGGTGGTTTCGGCGATATCCGCCGGGTCGGTCGACGGGCCGGTGTGATCCATGATGTGCGACACCACGTTCCTGTGGGTGCACAACTTTGAAATCTCAACCTCGCGCGTTGCCGTCCTCCCCATCCCCCTCAGCTTGTCTCGCGCCCTATCAGCCGGGGTCCGCTCGTCGCGACTGGTGACGAGATCGCGGGAGAACTTGAGAGACGTCGGGGTCTCGCCCTCGGGGAGCGAGTAGGTCATCTGCTTGATGGCGACGGCGATTGATAACCCATCGTTGTTGAACGCGCCTCTGTACACCTTGGCAAAGCCACCCTCGGCGAAGGGCATATCGTCCAGATAGAGCACGCCCGGGACGTTCTTCTTGTCCACCGCGCGACCCGTGCGTCGTCGCATCGCGGAACCGTCCCCGCCCGCGGAGGTTTCCCGCCTCTCCTTCCTCTCCATGCGCTGAACGTAGTTGGACCTGGGCATCACCACCGGTCCGGACTCGTCCCCAGACTCAGAGTCCAGCGAGCTGCGTCGTCGCCCGTTCGAATCCACCTGGCTGGGCCTGGCGACGCGATCGGGGGAGCGCGCCCTTTGATGCTCGTCTTGATGCTGCTCGTCTTGATCGTCGCCCTCGTGGACCCAGGCGTGGTCGTCTTGCACCGTGAGACCCTGGCACGCGACAACCTTGAAAGCGCGACCGCCGGTTCCGTTGGGCACTGTCATCGAGTCGGCGCGTTGCACCAGCCCGAAGGAGTTCTGCCTCGCGGCGAGCGCCTCTTTCAGGGATTCGATCGACCCCCCTGAAGAAGCGAGCGAGACGATGGATTTGCCGCTGCTCCTCTTCGAGGGCGGCTGACCGGCGCGGGGCATCATCCCGCTCCACGGATCGGGCCTCTGCCACTCGCCGCTTCGCCTCCTGTTACCGTCGAAGCTGTTCCGTCTCGGCTCGTCGATGCTCGCCCTTCTCGATGACGGGGCATCGCCGCGGCCGGATTTTTCCATCTTCTCCAGCGCCGACTCGTTGAGGTGCAGACCCTGCGCGTCCAAGTCCCCTTTCTTTCCGGACCTGAAGAAGCCCCAACCCGAGCTCTTGCCGAAGAACCACGTGAGCTTCTTCTTCTTATTATTCTTCTTCTTCAGCCTGTCCTTCTCGGCGGGGGAGTCGACGACCCACCCCTCCAGATCGTCGAGCGGGACCCCCATCTCGTCCATGTCCGCCCTGGTCTCCGAGACGCTCCTCTCGTCCGTACCCGGGGTCGAGGGATCGCCGCGCCTCGTCGCCGCCGCCGCCTCGCCGCGAAAGTCGATCTTATTCGTGTCATTATTCGCGTCCCTCCTTCGGTCCGCGTCCACCTTCTTGTCGGTGAACCAGATGCCGTCCGCGCTCGGATCCTCCTCCTGCGCCGAACGCCGGCCGGATTGCGCGGATTCCCCGCCGCCGGCTGTGTCCCCGCCGCTCACCGCGCCCTGGTCCCCCGAGTCGCTGTCCTCGCCGCCGTCGATGAGCCGCCCGAGCTCGTCCATCAAGGTCACCTCCGCCTTGAAATCCTCCTCGGTGGGGGTACCCGGTTCGAAGTCGTCGCCTCGCACACCTTTGCCGTTGTACAGCTGCGACACCGTGGTGGTGCGGGTGGCGGACTTGGCGCGCGAGGCGAGCACGCTCTTCGCCGCCGTCCCGTCATCACCGTCGTCAGAGCCGGTTCCGGTGGTTCCGGTGGTTCCGGTGAGACTCATCGACGGCGCGGGCTCGGCCTCGGTCGCGCCCATCGTCCTCCCGTCGTCCGATGTGTGCCCGACGGCGCTTCCCCGAGCGACGCGCCCGGCCGCCGTGAACTTCGGAACCGGGATGGCGACAGCCGCGCCGGGCTTGAACCTGTGGCACTTGATCTCCATCGTCTTGCCCGACGCGGCGCCGTACCCGCGCGGGATGTCGATGATGATGGTGTCTCGCGTGGGATCGAAGTCGTACGGGATGACGGTCTCTAGCGGCATGCCCTCGCGCTCGGTGTCCCGTTCCATCGCGCCACGGTCGCGCGGGAGCGCCTGCGCGATGACCTCCTCGAGGTCGTCCAACTGCTGCACGGAGTCATGCCTGTAGAAGCCCAGGCCCGGGTCGCGGCCTTCGTCGAACCTGTCGCGGAACTCGTCCGCGCTCATCGGCTTACCCAGATCCATCGGGTCATCCTCCTCCATCATGATGCTGTTCATCTCGCCCGAGCCTCGGGAACCCATGCTGTTCATCTCGCCCGCGCCCGGAGATGAAAAAGTGACAAGCCTGCAGCGAATGGGGGGTTCGGATCTGCGGGTGCGGGTTTCTTCCTTCAACGCGCGCGGTGGGACCGATCCTCCCCTGAGTCCTGGATCGGAAGCGACCGGCCTCCGGTCGCCCGCGCCCGCGCGTCTCCCTCTGCGCGAACCCGCGTCCTCCGTCGTTCCCGCAGGGTTCGGATGGGAATTTTCACAAAGGTCGTCTCCGACAGGGCAGGTCATAACAGCACGTCATAGCACTCATAACGCGATGGGGAGCGACAAACAGTTCGGCCCGAGCGGCGACCCGGAGAATGTGTCATATGTCGAACGCCCGAAAATTGCCGTGCGCGCGGGTGTGGTGAAAGTTTCCTACGCGTCATCATTTGCAAAATTGCAATTCGATCGTACCTGGAAACCATAAGATTTTAGAAAAATTTTCCCAATTTTCCGGAGCGCTCCTGAAAATTTCGGGTCCCGTCGAGAACGCCGGTTGGGCACCCTCCCCGCGTCAACGAAAGCAGCGCGAAGGTTCAAAAAGGCCGATCGCCGCCTCTCGTCGCACGGCTCGGTGCACCGAGCGAAAGACGCGCCATGAGCTCCTCGGAGACGCCCGAGCTCATCCTACACAGGTGGCCCGGACGATGGAACCTCCCTTCCCTCTCCCCCGAGTGCATCGCAGTGGAGACCTACTTGCGTTTGGCGGGCCTCCGCTTCGCCGCCGAGGATTGCCGCACGCACTACGCCTCCCCGTCCGGCGCGCTCCCCGCGCTCGACCAGAACCTCGACGTCGTCGGCGGCGCCGTCCCGGGCGACACCAACAGGGATCCCACCGGCGCGCTCGCGAGGCACCGCATCGTCGAGCACCTCAGGCGCAAGGTGTGCGACGTCGACGCCCATCTCGGTCCCGACGATCGCGCCCAACTCGCGGCGTACGTCTCCCTCGTCGAGCACAAGCTCGCGACGGCCACCGCGTGGTACCAGTGGATCGATAAGGACCGGTTCGCGAAACACACCAGGCCCGCGTACGGCGCAGCCTTTCCCGCTCCGCTGTCGCACGTGCTGCCCTGGATGTGGCGCAGGACACAGCTGGCGGGCGCCGCGAGTTTGGACGACGATCGAGTGAGGGACGGCTTGAGCGTCGCGTACGCGTCGCTCGCGTCCAAGCTGGCTTCGACGGGCGGTCCGTACCTGCTGGGCGCCAAGCCGACGAGCGTCGACGCCCTGTTGTTCGCGCATCTCGCGTACCACGCGAGGGCGCCGTGCATGGACGCGGCGCGGGGGATCATGAGGGCGTTCCCGGCGCTCGTCGAGTACGTCGAGCATCTGGAGCGAACGACGTTTCCGAGCACCTCGGACGAGGAGGGTCGGCCCGGCCGAGGCGGATCTGCGCCGGGTGCGTTGGACTCGTCGTCGTGGAGGGAACCGCCGAGCGCCAACGCGAGGGGGCGTCGCAACTGGTGGGGGCGTCGCGAGAGCGGTTTCGGGGGCGACGGGGAGGAGAAGCCGCTGAGCGCGAAGGAACGAAGGTTCAGGCGGCGGAGTCGATGGTCCGTGCTCGTCGCGATTGGCGCCGTCGCGACGTACCTGTTCGCCGGGGACGTGATGACGATCGCGATGGAGGGGATCGAACAGGGAGATGAACCGTCCACGAACGGGGACGACGACGACGACGACGACGGGGTGGAGCCGAACCACGACGAAGATGACGACGAGGGATCGGAGGAGGTTCTCGAGGAGTGATCGGAGTGTTTGTCGAGTGTTTGCGTTCGTTTTGACACGTCTCATCGCCGTTCTTCGCACGTGTTCGACGTCACCTGGTGCGTGCCGTCGAGCTTTTGCCACACCTTGGCCGCGCACACCGTCGTCTCGGACCCCCTCACGGCTTCGTACTTCACGTGCACCATCAGTCCTGCGTCGACGAGGGAAGGGATTTTCAGGGTTGTATCACGAGGGATTTTCAGAGTCGGCATCTGCCGGGCGCCTGTCGGGTGTTGATCGGGCCGGGGCGACGACTGACCTGCGACGACCTGCGTGCGGGCCTCCAGCACATCTCCGAGCTCGTACACCCCCTCGCGCTCGTCCCTCGCTCGGTTCAGCGCGTCCAGCGCCGCGAGGGCGTGCGCCCTGTACAGCGGCAGGTGGGACTCCTCCACCGGGGCGCTCACCCCGCCCGGCATCGAGCTCGGGGGCACCTCCTCCAGCGTTCGTTCCGTCGTGAACGCGGGGTCGGCGCGGGTATCGAGGGGCAGCGATGCGCACAGGAACGCCAGGAGGACGCCCCCGCGGATTCCGGCGGTCATGCCACTCGCGCGGCTTCGTTGTGCGGCACGAACGAGCAAATCTGCACTTTCTTCATCGGTGCTTCCGTTTCAAAGTCATCAAACGGAGTCCGCGCAGGGCGACGGGGACCGACGCCGACGGATCGGGCCGATGGACGAACGCGCGAGCAGGCGCGTGACGACGCTCGCCTCGCACCTCGCGGGCGACTGCGACGTGCGCCTCAATCCGACCGCGGGATCCGGCTCGTTCCGGTCCTGGGGACGAAAGCGCGGTGCCGACGCGATCCTCGGATCGGTCCACCTCGCGCCGGACGTGGCGGAGGCGGTGCGACGCGGTCGACCGGTGGTGGCGCTCGAGTCCACGATCATCTCGCACGGCATGCCCTATCCCGACAACCTCGCCATGGCGCGCGAGGTGGAGGCCATCGTTCGCGCGAACGGCGCCACGCCCGCGACCATCGCCATCATCGACGGCGTGCCCCTCGTCGGACTCACCGACGACCAGCTCGCGCGTCTCGCCGAGCTCGGACCGTCCGCGCGTAAGGTGTCTCGCCGCGACGTCGCGTCGTGCATCGCGAGGGGCGCCACGGGCGCCACCACCGTCAGCGCCACCATGCTCCTCGCGCACAGGGCGGGCGTCGAGGTCTTCGTCACCGGCGGCGTCGGCGGCGTTCACCGCGACGGCCACGTCACCATGGACGTCTCCGCCGACCTCACCGAACTCGGCAAAACCCCGGTGTGCGTGGTGTGCGCCGGGGCCAAGTCCGTGCTCGACATCCCGCGGACGCTCGAGTACCTGGAGACGCAGGGCGCGTGCGTTTTGGGCTACGGCGTGGACGAGTTTCCGGCGTTTTTCACGAGAACGTCGGGGTGCGCGGCGCCGGGGCGGGTGGACTCGCCGCGCGAGGCGGCGGCGGTGGTCAAAGCCGGGCGGAGGCTGGGAATGGGCGGGACGGTGCTCGCGGTGCCCATCCCGGCGGAGCACGAGGCGGACGGCGCCGAGTCCGAGCGGGCGATCGAGCGGGCGCTTGCGGAGGCGCGGGAGAGGGGAATCTCGGGCAACGCGTCCACCCCGTTTCTGCTCAAGCGGATCCGCGAGCTGACCGGAGGTAAGAGCCTGGAGAGTAACGTGGCGCTGGTCAAGAACAACGCGCGGGTGGGGGCGAGGGTGGCGGTGGAGCTGGCGGGTCTCGACGCCAGGAACGAGGACAGGTAAGATTAGGCGGACGGCGGGGGTATCATTCTTTCCGAAAATTTCTTGCGTATTCATCGTGAACGTATTCCCATCACGCGGGCACCTCGCTCTCCTTAGCCTCGGACTTGTCCCCGATCGCCTCGACCGGCTCGACCACCTCTGGGAGTAAGATGTCGATCGTCTCCTCCCCGTCCTTCTCGGTTTCGCCCTCGTTCGTAGCCTCCGCCTCCTTCAGCGTCGCCTCGTCGCCGGCACCACCGGCGGCTGGCTTGTGCTTCGGCGGCGGCGGCGCGGGTTTAACCGCCGGCTCCATCCCCAGCACCGCGCGAATCTCGTCACCCGTCAGCGTCTCCTGCCTGAGCATCTCCGCGGAGAGCGTGTGCAGGTCCGCGGTGTGTTTCGTCAGCAGCTTGGTCACCCGCGCGTGCGAGTCGCGAAGGAGCTGAACCACCTCCTTGTCCACCAGCGCCTCCGTCGCGCGCCTTCCCCCTTTGCTCATGGAGTCCACGTGGACGGGTCCCACGAGCGACGACAGGCCCACCTCGCCGACCATGTACGTCGCCAGCCTGGTGGCCTGCTGCAGGTCGGACAGCGCGCCGGTGGTCACCTCGTCTTTCCCGAAGATCAACTCCTCGGCCACCCTGCCGCCCATGCAGACGTCGAGCCTGGCGAGAAGCTGCTTTCGGGTGATGGACGTCTCGTCCTTATCGGGGAGCTGGGTGACCATGCCGAGCGCGCTTCCGCGCGGAACGATCGTGGCCTTGTGCACGGGCATCGCGCCCGGGGTTCGCAGGGCGACGATGGCGTGTCCAGCCTCGTGGTACGCGGTGAGTCGCTTGGACTCCTCGGTGAGGACGGCGGACTTTCTCTCGACGCCCATGACGATCCTATCCTTGGCCCAGTCGAGAAGCTCGGACGTGATCGTCGTCTCCCCCGTCACCGCCGCCTGCACGCACGCCATGTTCACGAGGTTGAACAGCTCGGCGCCGCTGAAACCGGACGTGCCGCGCGCCAGGGATTCCACGTCGACGTCCGCCTCGACGGGTTTATCGGAGAGGTAGTGCGCGAGAATCTCTCGGCGGCCGCCGATGTCCGGGTTCGGGACGTGAATCAGCCTGTCGAACCGCCCCGGGCGCGTCAGCGCCGGGTCCAGCTGTTCCGGGATGTTCGTCGCGGCGATGACGATGATGCCCTCGTTCTGCTCGAACCCGTCCATCTCGGTCAGGAGCTGGTTCAGCGTCTTCCGACTCTGCGTCTCAAACGCCTTCCGGCTCGTGCCCACCGCGTCAATCTCGTCGATGAAGACGATGCAGGGCGTCTTCTTCTTGGCGGCGCTGAACAATTGCCTAACGCGCTTGCTGCCCACGCCCACGAACATCTCCTCGAACTCGCTGCCCGCGCGGTAAAAGAAGGGCACCCCGGCTTCGCCGGCGACGGCCCTGGCGAGTAACGTCTTACCGGTTCCCGGGGGACCCGACAGCAGGACACCCTTGGGAAGCTTACCCCCGAGCCTGGTGAACAGGTCGGGGTTTTTGAGGTACTCGACAATCTCTTGGAGCTCCTGCTTCGCCTCGTCGCACCCCTTGACGTCGTTGAACGTCTTGACGGACTTTTCGCTGAGCGCCTCCTTGTTGTACTCCTTGGGGTCAAACGAGGACTCCTTCTTCTGCGCCGCCGGGAGCGACGGCTTGGCGTCGCCCGGTAACAAGCCGCCGGTCCTGTTCGGCGTCTGCGAGGACATCGTCAAGGAGGTGGACCCACCCTTGCTGGCGGACACCTTGCCGGCGTACTGCCTCACCGCGCCCATGCCTCCCCACGCGCAGAGACCCAGCGTGCAGTAGAACAAAAAGTTTACCAATCCGTTGTCGCCGCCCTTCGCCCCGGCGCCGCGCGCCGCACCCCCCGCGCCGTCGGAGATGACCACGTGCAGCGGCGCCGCGGCCGATCGACCCGCGGGGAGCTTGGCCACCTCGGCTTTGCCCTTGCTTCGGTTGCTCAAGTCGCGGAGAAAAATCGGGAGTTCGGATTTATCCGCCGCCGCCGTGGCCACCGACTCCATCACGCGCTCGACAGCCTCGTCGCCGCTGAGGCGCAGGTTCTTGTCCTTCATCACCTCGACGCTCATCATGGATATCTGCGACTTGGGCGGCATCTGGACGTCGAACTGCTCGAGCTTGCCCAGCTTGGCCATCGAGTTGAGGTACGCCACCACGGAGCCCGGGCCCGACGCGAAGTCGCGCTCCTCGAACCGCTTGATGACGTCGTCGTACCGCTTGGACGCGTACAGCTCCCGCATCAGCGTGTCCTGCTTGACGAAGTTGCCCGGGGACGCGTCCGCGGCCTCGTAGAGCTGGTCGACGTGTCGCGCCTGCGCGTTGGCGGGGATGGATGCGAACCAGTCGCGGACCCCCTTGGGCACCAGCTTGGCGAGTGGGTTGGGAGACCCCGCTTCGTTCGACCCCGCGTCGGAGTCCTTTCCCTCGGACTCGGACGACGCGTTCTTCGGGCCCGACGACGCCTCGTTTCGCGTCGAAGTCTCCTCGCCCGGTGCGTCCGGCGCCGCGGTTTCCTCCGCGTCGCCGGTTTCCTCGTCTCCTCCGTCGCCCGTGGGGTTCTCAGATCGCGCGTCTCGCGCGGGTGCGTCCGCGTCGACCGCCTCGGAGTCGCTCGCGAGGCCGAGCGGGTCGAAGTCGCCGATCGCGGCGGCTGATTCCGCCTCGATGTCCTTGTCCTTGCCCGCGCGGACCCTCGCGAGCCGCCTGCCTCGGCGGTTCGTCGACGGCGCCTTGGTCGAACCTAAGCCTCGGCGGATCTGGCCCGGACGAGGGTGAAACATCGCCGCGGGGGACGAGGCCGCGCGCGCGGCCGGCGCGCGCCGCGAGGACGCCGCCGGCACAACGCGCGCGGCGCCGAGCGTGCCCACCACCGTAGCCGCGCTCATGTTGTCTGCGCGCGGGGTCGAGCGGAGCGAGCTACCGAGGGGACAATCCTAGCCGCTCGCCTGAAAACAAAAAGTCCCGCTTGATGAGAGATCTTGGGGCTGGCCTGGCCTGCCTGCGAAGGGTCCGCAAGGAAAAAATATGGCCGGACACTGGCTGATGAGGGCTTCGCGGAAGCCGAACCGCCGGAAACGCCTCGAGGCACCGCGCGAACCCCGCGCACGTGGCGCGAGACGAAAGCCGCGGAGCCGATATTGCGCCGCCCCGCTCCCTCACGACGCGTGTCTCGCATCGATCAACCCCCTCGCGAGCGTCGATATCCCGCCCGACATGCCCAAGGACGGCGCCGGCAAGCGAGTGTCGTTCTCCGAGGAGACCCGCACGGCCCCGATGGCGCATGAGAGCGAGACGGGCGTCAGCACCAGACCGGAGCGTTACGGCGCCAGCATCGTCGACGAGCGCCGCGACGCGCTCAGAGACAAACTCAAGTACTTCGAGAGCAAGATCGACGCCTCCGATCCGGCGCAGGTGGCGGCGCTGGAGGAGATGCGCGAGCAGACCGCGGAGGTTGAGCGCATCTCCGGCGTGTGGCACACCAGGGGACTGCCCGGGGTGACCAGGGAGTGGAACGATGCGTTCTACTGCCCCAAGCAGATTGCGCCGCCGTCGTCGCAGGAGACGTTGATGGAATACAAGCGGGTGAAGCGCGAGGAGACGGAGTTCAGGGCGGAAGGGCCGTACTTCAGCAAAGGCAAGCTGCCCCCGCCGCCGGCGTTGCAGGGACTCGAAGAGGAGGAGAAACCGAAGCCCGTGCGGTGATGCGAGCCAAGGACTTGATGGAAGAGGTCAACCGACCGCCAACGCAAAATTTGGAGGAGACGACAGGGAGCCCGACAAATTATGTGATAGCGCCCCCCGAGCCAGAGCCGAGGGCGCGAAGGAGGAGGTATCTTCGTCGCCATGATGAAACTCTCGTTCGGTATGAAGGCCAAGCGGCAGAAGTTCGCCACGCAGCTGGCGGACGACGAAGAGGACGAAGAGGAGAAGGAGCTAAAGCGGCTCAAGTCCGAACGTATGAATTGATCACAAGAGTAAATCGACGGCTCTCAGATCCGTCGAACACCGTCCAAACCCTCGCCCCGATCACCGTCACTGACACACGTCTCGCATCTGATGAAACAGCGGTCAAGGAACCGGAGGATCCGGAGGTGAAGCGCGCCGCGGACAAGCTCGCCGCGTTCGTGGCGGCGAGGGGACGCGCGGCCGAAGAAGGGGCGCGCGCCAAAAATCCCGGCGGCGACACGCCCTTCCGGTTCCTCCACGATAAGACGTGCAACGACTACAGGTACTACGAATCGAAGATCGCGGAGGCGGAAGGCGGGGAGAAATCGGGAGCAGGAGCGTCCACCGCGCCCGCTCCCGCTCAACCCGCCGCCCCCGCGGCGATGACCCCGCCCGGGATCGGCATCCCTCCTCCTCCGCCACCCGACGACTCGCAGCCGAGACGGAGGAGCCGATGGGGGTTGGCGCCGGGGGAACGGGCCACCGAAGCGCCCGCCCAACGGCCAACTTCGGGCTGGGACGCAAGCCCCGCGCCCCAGAGACGAGCACCATCTTCGGACTCTGAGCGAACGGCGGCGGCGGCGGCTTCGGGCGGGCTGGTCGGCGGATCTTTGAGCGGAGCGCCGACGTCGTCGAATCCCGAATCTTCGCCGGACCGACCCAAACCGCGGCGCGACGAGCGCAGGTTCTATCACGACCCGCGCGCGCAGGGACCCGCGGGGATCACCGCCGCGTCCAGGTCCGGGTTCGATCCGGCCACCTCCGGGACGACCTCCGACCAACTTACCGACACGACTGGCGCCCAATCCTCGGGCGGCGTCGTCGGTTTCGACAAGGACGCCGCCGCTCGGGACCCGCTGCGCGCGATGGAGTTTTTCGCGCAGCGCGCGGCGAGGGAGGAGAAGTGGCGCGAGGACAAGCGCGCCGAGCGCGAGCGGTTGGAGCGCGAGCGGTCGGAGCGTAAGGGATTCAGCGACCCCATTCCCGGCGCCGCCCCATCGGGGTCGACGCCGGCTGAGGCGGAGGCGCGGCGAATGGGCGTCAACAGGCCGATCCGTCACGAGGAGATCGACGCCAAGTACGACGCGTTGGGCAGGCGGGGGCATCACATGGATCAGTTCGTGCCCGAACACGAGCGCGTGCGGATGATGGCGGCGGCGGGGGATCCGGCGGCGCAGGCTGCGCAGGCGAAGCAGGCCATCGAGGCGAGGCTCAACGGCGGCGGCGGCGGCGGAGGGGGGGGTGGCGGGTTGGGTTACAATCCCCTCGAGCGCAAGGGCCTGGGAGCCTCGGATCCCACCGCGCCTTCGTCGCAGGACGACATTTACGAGCAGTACAAGAAGCGCATGTCCACGGGGTACAGGTACAGGCCGAACCCGCTGGGTAACCCGCGCAAGCAGTACTACTAGCAGACGAATTAGCGAAGAAAGAATCGTATTATGATAAAATTTACGGCAAGACAGGGTATTGCGGTCGACGCGTCGGTGAATTAGCGGGCGGGCGCGCCCTCGAGCTTCACCATCTGCTCCGGGTCCAGCACCGCGAGCTCTTTCTCGTCCGCATCCTCCATCACGCATCCACCGCCGAAGGAAACCTCGGACTCCCCGGTCACACCCGCCGGCTCCTTCGCCTGGAGCTCCCTCGCCTCCGCGATGACATCCGGCACAATCTTCTTGAGGCCCTTGGTGGGCGCCCCGTACACAGCCTTATCGGTGACCACCTCCGCCGCGAGCTTACCCGCGAGCACGGCACCCTCCATCGAGCCGAGGAACTTCTGGCTCGTCCAGTCGCCCGCGAGGGTGAAGTTGGAGATTGGCGTCGCCTGCGAGGGGCGGTACTTGTTCCGGCCGGGGATGGCCGCGTACACGGACCTGGGCGTCTTGACCACCGCGTGCTTGAGGAGCTTGGCGCCGACGCCGTCGGGGGACTTGGGTCCGATCTCGAGCGGGAAGAGCCTCTCGAGCTCCTTCATGGTCGCCGCCACGATCTCCTCGTTGGACTTGGCGATCCAGTTGGTGTTGCCGCCGGCGATTGGCGAGCACGGCGCGAAGACGAGCTCGAGCATGGACTTCTCCTCGTCGTAGTACTCCTTGCAGGTGGTGGACATGTCGGCGTAGACGGAGAGGAGCGGGGACCTGGAGAAGCAGAGGTGGTCCACGTTCTTGAGCTTACGGTCGAACCAGAGGTGGATGTTGATGACGGGGATGCCCTCGAGCTCCTGGATCTGGTGGAAGAAGGGCATGGTGCTCCACTGCTTGGGCATCATCCTCTTCATGATGTCCACGGGCACCGCGGAGACGTACTCGTCCGCGACGATCTCCTCGCCGGACACCATCTTGAGGCACTTGACGCTGCCGTCGTCGTTGAGCACGAACTCCTTGACGCGCTGCTTCAGCTTGACGTCGCCGCCGCCATCCTTGATGTGGTCCACCATCGGCGCGCAGAGCCTGTCGGGCTGGTTGCCGTCGAGGAAGGCCATCTGCAGTCCGTCGGTCTCGTTGAGGAAACGGTTCATGGCGGTCAACACGACGGTCATGGAGAGCTTATCGGGGTCGATGAAATCGAGCGCCTTGGCCATGGAGATGAACACCTCGTCGTTGATACGATCGGGCATGCCGTACTTGCGCATGAAGTCAAGGACGGAGAGCTCATCCTGCTCGTCGATAAAGTCCTGGCCCTCGATGAGCATGGGGATCAGAGGCGGCGCGGTCTGGAGCTTCTCGCCGAGCGTGAGCATCTTCTGGTTGAGGAGGATGGCGAGGCCGAAGTTCAAGGGCGCGGGGATGCCCTTGACAAAGTCGAAGGTGGTGAACTCACCGGGGAGCTCCTGCATGGCGAAGATCATCTTGTGCACCTTCCACTGGAGGCGGTCCTCGATGTCGAGCTCGGCGAAGAGGTTCATCATGTTGGGGTAGGCGCCGAAGAAGATGTGAAGGCCGGTCTCGATCCAGTCGCCATCCTTGTCCTTCCACGCGGACACCTTGCCGCCGAGCACGTCGCGGCCCTCGAGCACGACGGGCTCGTGGCCCGCGTCGACGAGGTACTTGGCGCACGCCAGGCCGGAGAGGCCGCCGCCCACGATGACCACCTTCTTCTTCTCGCCCATGCCCTTGAGCTCCTTGAGCTTCTTGGAGAGGGCCTCAGCGTCGCGGTAGTTGTCCGTGTTCTTGATCTGCGCGGGCTGGGGGAAGTCCTCGGCGACGACGCGGAGAGGGCGGCGCGACGAAGGGGACGTGGCCGACGGGACCGCGACGCGAGCGCGGACCCTCTGGCCCACCGCCGCGCGGCTGGAGAGCGCCGACATCGCGGGCGCGGAGAGACCGACGACCATCGTGGTGTTGGTGTGTTAGTGCGACGTTCCTTCGGTGAGAAGGCGCGGCGTCGACGAGTGTGGTGACGTCGTCTCAATCGCTCCGCATCGTCTTCACCTTTAGGATAAAAGCGAAAGACGTGTCCGCCGCTGTGATTGGTCGAGCTGTGAAGCGCAATTTCGACGGTTTGTTACCCGAAAATCGCCATGCACGATTTTAACCCATATTGATGACCTCGACGTCCCATGACTGCAGGGAAGGGCTCGTGATTTTTTTTTTATTTCCGCTCGCCCCAACGGTGGGCAGTCACAATCGCACCGCGAGCGGATCCTCGGCTCGACTGCTCGAAAGAAACCTCGCTTCTCTCGGCGGCAGCGGGCATTTTTGGGCGGCGGTGTCGGGGCGGCGGAGAGAGAGAGAGAGAGAGAGATGGACCTCTCCGCGGTGGCCCGGCAGAAGGCGAGGGGTGGACGCGCGGAGCCGGCGAGCCCCAGCGCCACGGCGTCGATGGAGGCGGACGACCACGACTCGGAAGGCAGCGACGACGACCAACCGGATCCCGAGAGCGCGAAGCAGTACGTCAAGCAGTTCGTCAAGAACTCGCTGGACGGGGTGCGGGGCGGGCGGCGAGCGCAGTACTACGAGGTCCTCGAGGCGTTGGACGGCCTCGCGTCCGCGACACCCTCCGGGGACCCGGACAAGCTTCTCATGCTGGAGGTGCTCGGCGAGAACGTGTCGTCGCTCGACGAGCGGCTGCACGAGGAACTGCTGCGGCGCGTCATGGGCACCTCGCTCTGGCTCTGCCACGAGGACATCGCGAGGCTCGTCGTGCAGTTCTGCGTCAACCTGATGAGCACTCACACCGGCTCGATGCTCGCGACGTGCCTCGACATGCTCGTCGAGGCGTTCCTGCCCCCGAGGGCTTACCCCGAAGGACGGTTGGAGGATGAGCTGGACGCGTACATGAGGACGGGGCAGTCGCCGGCCACCAACCGCGCGGACGCGTCGCGGGGCGACGGGGAGGACGTGGACGACGACGAGTCCGGGAAGGGACCGCCGCCTCGGTCCGCGGCGGAGACCACCGCCATGATCGTCGGCGCCATCACCCAGATCCTCACCCTGGTTCCCCTGTCCGCGACTGTGCTCGGGGGCATCTTGCTTCGAAGGCTCCCGCACAAGACGGCCGTCAAGGCTCGGCAGTGCCAGTACCTCCGAGCCGCGTTCGCCTTGGTGGAGACGCCCGCGGGACGGCCCTTACGCGACGGACTGCTGCGGGGCGCGGTGAGACACCTTCTGGACGTGGACGTGGAGATCAGATGGCAGGACATCGCCCCCGACGGCGACCTCTCCGAGGATGACGAGACCGAGGTTGAGGACGAGGAGGACGACGGGAAGGAGAACGGCGCGGGGGGCATATTCGAGCTCGAGGACATCGAGAAGACCATCGAGCAGGAGCTGGTGCGACAGGCGGCGGCGTGGGAGCGCGGCGAGTCCGGCGGATCTTCGGCGAGGCAGGGATCGATTCGGTCGCCGATGCGCCGCGACGGCCGCGACGAGATCGAGGAGCAGATCGACATGATCGACTCCATGATGGAGCTCGTGCTGGCGCACATCGACAGGCGGATAGACTCCGGCGACGGCGTGGCGTTGAACGAGTGCCTGCTGAAGGTGTTCGTCGCCACCCTGCTCCCCGCGCACGAGTCAAAGTTTACGCAGTTTTTGGTGTTTCACGCGTGCGCCCGGGAAGCGGCGGCGAAGTCGACCTCCCCGGCGCTGGGCTTCCCCAACGGCGCGCACGTCGCGGCGATGACGCCGGGGGGGTTCGAATTCGACGGAACCGGCGCGTTGAGCGCGCGGATCGTGGACCAGCTCATCGGACGCGTCACCGACCCGATCGCTCGCCCGGCGCCGAGGCTCGCGTCGGCGGCGTACCTGGCCAGCTTTTTGGCCCGCGCCGCGTGGCTGCGCCCTCCCTTCCTCGCGGCGACGCTGAGGCGGCTGGCGAGCTGGTGCTGGGCTACGGTGGAGAGCGCGACGAGCGGCGCGGGGGTGACGAGCGTGGCGAGGGTGAAGAGCGAGGGACTCTCGCGCGGATTCGGTTCGTCGTTTCAGATCAACGTCGGCGACGAAAACGGCGAGGGCGGCGACGACAACGACGACAATAACGACACAATGTCGGCGACGGACACGGAGCGGGTGGAGTTCGCGAACGCGTCGGCCGCGACGCTCGCGGTGTTCGACAGCGCGTGTCAGACGCTCATGTACGTCCTCTGCTATCGCATGGACGACATAGTGCGGCACGGCGGCGAACCCGCGGAGATTCTTCGGTCCATGCCCCTCCGACAGATCCTCTACTCCCGCCTCCAGCCCCTGCACACCTGCGTCTCCGAGGTGGTGATCGAGTTTTTGGTTCGCGCCGCCGCGGCGGGGATGGAGGGGTTCGATCAGGCGCTCATCGAGCGTCACAAGCGCGAGGACAAGGAGCGCAAGGACCGACCGGACGGGGGCGGCGCGGGGGGCGGTTTCACCGTCGAGGACGTCGCCGCGCGGGCTGCTCCTTTCGAGGGATCGCGCGCCGGATCGCACAACGGCGTCGGCATACGTCGCACGCAGTCGGTGGCGACGCTCGGGAGGGAGGTGGCGGAGGCTGTGAGACACCGCCGGCCGCTCAGGATGTTCTTCCCGTTTGACCCGTACCTCCTGAGACGGTCCTCGGCGCTCCTCCGGCTGCCGCAGAGTTACGTCACATGGCGGGGCAACGCCCGCGACGACGACGATTCTAACGACGGGTTCAGCGACGACGACGACGACGACGACGACGATCTCGCCACCCTGGACTCCGAGCTCGGGTCCGAGGACGTGGGCGAGAGTTCGTCAGACGACGACACCGACCCGAGCGGCGCCGGCCGAAGGGACTCGCTGAGCTCCAGGGGCGCGAAACCCGGAAGCGGCGGCTCGCTGCCAAACTCGCTGGGCTACCCGAACTCGTTGAACCCGAGGCCGAGGAAGCTCACGCGCGGGCTCAGGGGTCCGCAGCCCCTCTTCGGCGGCGTCGGCGGGGGCAACTCCCCGTCGCCCACGAGCGGCGGCGCGGGTTTAGGGTCCGGACCGAACCCGACACCGCCGGGCGCTAACCCCTTCGCCAGGGCGAGCGTCGGCGCGGGTACCTCCCCGGACGCGGTGGTGACGGGTTTCGGCGCGCCCACCGGGGTTGGGGTTGAGACGACGCACGCGCGGGCGTGGGCGGCTGGCGCGGCGGGGACGGGCGTGCATGGGACGGGGGTTGGCTTTGGGCGGGGCGGGAGCGTGAGCCCGACGAAAAAGTCGCCGTCGCCGCTCGGCACGTCGCCGCGTCCCCCGCGACCTCCTCGGCCCTCGTGACGGATGCGTGCGTGTACGCGATTGATGATTCGTAACTGATACTTGTAACACACGACGTCGGTAAGGGTACTAAAAGTTACCTTCGAACCTTCGTACCTTCGTACCTTCGAAGGTGACACCATTTCAAGTCATTTCACGCGTAAGTACCTTCGTAGTTAGTTGACTATGAACTGGCTCGCGCCCGCGAGCGCGTGCGCCGCCCCCTCCACCATATCCTGCTCGACGCCTTCGGTCATTATGTCCGTCTGGTTGAAGAAGACGTTGTACAGGTCGTTGTCCTTGTCCTCGCCCGACGCCGGCTCCGGTCGGACCAGCCTCGCGCCCCCGTCCCCGCCAGCTTTCGACACAAACGGGTGGTAATAGAGAATCTGCCCGCACATCTCCGCGCCGTGCGCCACGCCGTAGTCCACCCAGTCCCCGCTCGCGTCGCTCGTGTCGAACGTGCACGTGATGTACATGACGTCGTCGGGTCCCATCGTGACCGGGGCGACGTCCCTCTCCACCCCGAGCGGCAGGGGATGAAACGACTGATCCGGTCCGTAGCCGCGATACTCGGGAATCACGCCAAACGGCTCCCGTTTCCCGCCCCGAACCAGACCGGTCTCGTACCTCTTGAGCATGTGATGCCCGTGGAGGTGCGCGGCGACGAGCGTCACCTCACCGGCGCCAGCCTCGAAGTCGGGCGCGAGACGATCGCGAAAGGGGCCGACGGTGTAGGAAAACGGCAGCTTCGCCTCCCCCGTCTGCAGCTGCATGTGCGTGTGCATGGCCGCCATGACGCCCAAAGATTTGGGCCGCGACCTGTGCGCCTCGCCCCTCGCTATCTCAAACACGATCCCGCTCGAGTCCGCCCACGGGTTAATCGGCACCGCCTCCTCCATCGGCACGAGGTAGTGCACCTGGTACACCACGTGCGTGATCCCGGTCCCTTTCCCAACCTTCACCGCCGTTCCCTCGGGGGTCCTAAAACCGCTCGCGCCCTTATCGTACGCGTAAATCATCACCCTGCACGGCGCCTTCTTACCCCCTCTTACGCCCTCGTCCTCCTTGTCATTCACGGCGAACGCCCAGACCGCGCACGTGGCACCGAAGAACGTCTCCGGCAACGACTCCGCGCCCGCGTCGCAGCCGAATGCGGTGATGTGGTGCGTCGCCTCGGGACGCGTGGTCACGGGTTCGAATCCGACGATGGACAATTGTTCGTCCAGCGCCCTCGGTATGGCGCGTCGGTGGCAGGCGAAGCCCAGGCGCTGGTCCGGTCCGGCGAGTCGCCCGTTCCCGCGGGGCTTGCCGAAGACCCTGTGGTCCGCGGACACGGCGGGGAGGAGCACGGACCATCGTTCGGTCTCGGCGTCGACCGCCTCGACGTGCGCCATCTCCTCCGCCGCGCCCACGGCGACGGGCCGGTCGGGTCCGTCCACCGTGAGCGTCGAGCGCGGGTCCACGACGGGCCGCACGTCCGCGGGGCGCGGATCGTGCGGTCGCCACCCGCCGCCCCGCGCCGCGCCCCCCTCGCGGCTCGACGCCAGCCCGCCCAGGATGAGGAGGATCAGCGCGACGGACGCGGCGCCCCCGGTCCAGCGGGACGCCGCGGGTTTCCGGCCGCGCGGCGCGGGCGTCGGCTCGTGCTCGAGCTCGAACGGCGCCGGGCGGATCTCGCCGGCCTCCTCGTCCGGTGTGCTCGCCATGGCGCCTCCCCGCGCCCCCGATTTTGGGGTGCCTTATTAGCTTGGCTGGCTCAAGTTTGACACGACGCGGCATCGCCGCTGGCACGTGGGCAACACGTGGGCAAAACAGCAGTGCGGGTTTGGTGCGCGCGTTTGGGGTGCGCGCTACCGGCGGGCCCCCTCCCGCGACGCGATAACTTACACTGGTACTCGGTTACAACATGTTGAATGCTACGCGCCGGGACGGTAATATCCGGGCCCCGCGCGACGCGTCGACCCGCTTCAAGCCGCGCTCATCCCCCCTTTCGCACGTGGCTTGGCGTCCTCCGAAGCCCTCCGGCTTCCCGGGCGGCTTCCCGGGTTGGACGCGATTATTCCTTTCCGTCCCCGCTGCGTCTCCTTGGCTATGAAACCCCAGAACCCCGACCACGCGTCGCGTTCCTCCTTGTCCAGCGTGACCTCATCGCTCGGGTGGTGGCACGACTCGTCGAGAACGGCGATGAGCGCCTCGCCCATCGCGTCGAAGTGCGCGGGCTGGACCCCGTAGGTGAGGTGGCGCTTTCCCAACGCTCTCACGTCTCGCTCCACCTTCTCCAGGTCGTGGAGGTTGGCGATGAGCTCCGTCATCGTGTCGACGAACAGCTTGGCGTGGAGCTTGAAGTGCGCGCTGACGAATAAGGTGCGCGCCTGGTTCCGGAACGGGAACAGGCGGAGCACGGCGGTGTCCCCGGTGAAGAGCTTCCGAAATATCGAGGAGCCCGTTGCCATCGGGTCGTTGCCGTGCGCCGAGAGAAGCGCCGCCCACGACGACTGTATCACCCGCCTCTTCCGCTCGGTCCATCGCCGCCGGAACTTGCTCACGCGCTTAATGCCGAAGATGGCCAGGAACGGCGCGAGGGCCACCATCGCGCTGGACGGGAACGCCTCGTTCCCGATCCCCGCGCGCGCCCAACTTTGATGACAAGTGGGCGCCGTTCAGCTGCCACGTGAGACCCCTTTGTCACTTTTCCTTTTTTTGGGTGACGTTCCACGTGTTTTTTTTGATTTTTTCTGAGTTCGGGCATCGCCGGTCTCTTCGTTGTTGCTCGCGCGCGACCAACTATTACCTGAGGGCGGGCTATTAGGGCATTGCTGCGGGGCGCGTTTGAAGGCGTCGACGATCGTCATGGCCAGCGAACCCCCCGTGACGGAGTCGGTGTCCAAGCTCTCGGAGCTCGATCACGTCCCCGATGCGAGCATCAAGGTGATCGCGCAGCACGTCGGCATCGAGTCCTTAGCGGACGAGGTGGCGCGCGCGCTGGCGCCCGACGTCGAGTACCGATTGAGGGAGGTGATCCAGGACGCGTGCAAGTTCATGCGCCACAGCAAGCGCACCGAGCTCAGCACCGACGACATCAACTCCTCCTTGGTCATGCGACGGTGTGAACCGCTCTACGGCTTCCCCGCGGGCGCCGGGCCCATCCCGTTCCACGAAGTTCCCGGCCACCCGGAGCTGTACATCCCGGAGAACAAGATACTCGACCTCAAGGACATCCTCGCCGCGAAGCTCCCGCGCCCGCCCATCGCCGTGAACGTCGTGCCGCACTGGCTCGCGGTCGAGGGCGTGCAACCGCTCATACCCGAGAATCCCGCGCCCCCGCCCAACGTCGATCGAACCCCGGGCGTCAACCCCACCGAGCACGACAGGCTGTTCCGATCGCCCGTCATCCCCGGAGACGTCAAGCCCCCGCCCGGCGCGACCGCGGTCAAGGCGGAGCAAGGCGGTCAAGGCGGTCAAGGCGCGGTCATGCAACCCGTCGTCGCGCACGAGCTCAGCAAGGAGCTCCAGCTGTACTTCGACCGCATCACCGCCGTCGTGAGGGGCGGCGGCGGCCAAAGCGGCGCCGAGACCCCCGTGCTCAGAGCCGCGCTGGCGTCGCTCGCCACGGACAGCGGCTTGCACCAGCTCCTGCCCTACTTCACCCAGTTCGTGCAGGACGAGGTGGCGACGTCGCTTCGTAACATGCCGCGGCTCAAGGCGCTCGTGGGGATGATCGAGTCGTTGTGCTCCAATCCCGAGATCCACGTGGAGCTCTACCTGCACCAGCTCATGCCGACGCTCATCACGTGCATGGTGGCCAAGCGGCTCAGCGCCGACCCCAACGAGGACCATTGGACCCTGAGGCGATACTCGGCGGAGGTCATGTCCGGCATATGCGCGCGGTTCGGTAGGGACTACCCCACGATACAGCCCCGCATCACCCGCACGCTCCTGCGCGCGATGCTCGACCCGACGAAACCCTTTCCCACGCACTTTGGCGCCGTCTCGGGTTTAGCGGCGCTCGGCCCCCGGGTCACGCGCCTGCTCATCGTCCCAAACCTCAGGGCGTACCTCGAGGTGTTGGAGCCCCACCTGGTGGAAGCCCCCGAGCCGTTACCCCCGGACGGAGGAGCCGTTACTCCCGAGCACGCCAAGAGACGCGCGACGAGCGAGGAGGCGCGAAGGGTGCACGACGCGCTCAAGGAAGCCGTCGGCGCGTGCCTTCACGCCGCTCTCGCCGCGAAGCAGCGCGAGGAACGCGAGCGTAAGGATCCGGAGCGACGCGCGGAGCTGATGAGGAAAGAGTTGGTGGGGGAGAAGGGCGGTAAAGGGAAAGGGAAGGCGGCGCCGGTGCCGGCGAGCGTCGTCAAGGGGTGGACCATCGCCAAGAATACGCTCAGGGTGGACGTGGCGCCCGGGGGTTTGTCGGGAGCCGCGGGGAAGGAGCCGCTCGCCGAGAAGAAATCGACCGCGAGGCGCGGTAAGCGCAAGGGACCCGCGGGTTCGTCCAAGGAGACGGACGACGGGGAAGAAAACGCGGAGGAGCCCGGGTCGGAGGCGGTGGAGCTCGCGATCGATCCGGCCGCGGCGGAGGGTGAGGAGAGCGAGGATCCAGTCGCCGTCGCCGCAAAGGTGGCGGCGGCGGCGGCGCTCCTCGGCGACTGCGTGATGCCGTACGCGTCGAATCCGACCGTCGCGGACACGTTCTTGTGAAGCCGCGACGCTTTTTTAAATTGAGGGTTATCGTCATTGTACACGAAAGAGGGTCTCGACTACGCTATTTCCCTTCTTATGTTGCTACGGGTCAGTAACCAAACATGCTCCAGAACGAGGACTTGCCCTCGCGAGCCTTCAGCTGCTGGCTGAGCCACTCCATCCCCTCCCACAACCCCTCTCCCTTGAGCGCGGACGTTTTGAATATGGCCCACTGCCTGTCCTTGACTCCGTTCAGTCCCAGACCCTCCGTGATCTCAACCTCCGTGGCCGCCTCGGGCAGGTCCTGCTTGTTGGCAAAAATCATGATGATGCAGTTGCGCAGCTCGTCCTCCTCCAGTATACCCTGCAGCTCCTCCTTACTGGTGGGTATCCGCTCCTTATCGCAGCTATCCACCACGTACACTATCGCCGTCGTGTTCGGGTAATAGCACCGCCAGTACGGCCGTATGGAGGTCTGCCCGCCCAGATCCCAAACCTGAAACTTGACATTCTTGAAAGTCACCGTCTCCACGTTGAAGCCGATGGTGGGGATCGTCGAGACCACCGCGCCCACCTGCAGGCGGTACAGGATCGTGGTTTTCCCCGCGTTATCCAGGCCGAGGACGAGGATGCGAGCCTCCTTGTCGCCGAACGCGGCCATCACGCGGGACATCAAGACGCCCATCTCGTCTTTTCGCTTTGTCTTTGCGCCTGAAGGATTCGACGGGTGGGTGGCGGAGACGCGAGGCGGGCGGTCAGGATCGGGCGGGTTCGCGGTCGGGCGCCGGGTGTTCGAGCGTCGCGACGACGCGGTCCATCCATCCGCGGCTCTTCATATCAGGTCTCCAATTAGTTGTTCATTCCTCATGAGTCGAACTCGGAAAGAAACACAACCGTCTGAATCATCAGAAACCGCGGTGCGAGTCGCCGTGTCGATCGGGGGCGGGACGACGATCGGGCGTCGAAGAAAACGGGCCGGGCGCGACGCGCGTTCCTCAGTTCTCCAAGGTGAAAGTTCTCCGCAATGTCACGGACCTAGGTAGAACGAAAGTTTTATTGTTCCTCATCGGAATGCGCGCGTCGCGGTTCGGGCGCGGGTCGATCGGGTCGAAGAAGAGGGTGTTGCGAAACCGCGCGAAGCCTTCCCGGCTCGGAGAGTCAGCGTTTCAGATTAGTTTCAAAGCTGCGCACATGGCATTGGCGTACTTGTTCAAATACCACAGAGAAAACATGGTCATCGTCCTCTCCTCGGGAAGGTTGGTGCGCAACACACCGCGGGCCGGGCTCGGGCGACGCGGGAGGCGCGTCCCCGTCGGGTGCGTGAAGATGAAAATCGTCGATGGCCACCGCACGCACCGTCGGCAAACCTATTCGACGGACGCTCGCCGCGCGGCGCCGCTCCGCGACCTGATACGTGACGATGGGTCCCGCGCCCTCGCTCGGATCGTGCGTGTGCGCGTGTCGTCTGGCGACTGCCGCCGCGACCCTTCAGCCTCGTGCGCGCGTGCGCTGTCAGCTCTGTGAGAGCCGCAACGCAAACCCTCGTTCACGGTCACGTCGCGTCAATTTTCCGCGGTGACGCAGCAAGCCGGGTGGCCCCGTGCGGGTGGGCACTCGCGGCGGCACGGCGGCATGAGCGCGTGCGCGCGAGCGGGAGGGTCGCCGGCGGCGGCACGCGCGGCACGCGCGCGCGCCGGTCCATCGCCTCGGTGCATCGTCGCCCCATCGCGAGGGAGACGCGCGGTGCCGGGCGGTCGTCGCGCGGTGCCGGCTCGACGGCGCGCGTCGTCCGCAGAAGATGCGTCGATCCAGTCCCTCGCCGCCGAGACCTCCCCGTCGTCCCCATCCTCGCCGTCGTCGTCCACGCGCGTCCCCGGCTCCCGGGAGGTCCCATCGTCGCCGTCCTTCTCCTCCGCGACGCGTTCGCTCGACCTCGACGTCGCCGCCCCTCACGCGGACCCGACCGCCAGGGTGTGGTACCTCCCAAACTTCCTCGACGACGACGAATTCGCCGCGGTGCGCGACGGATGCGAGAAACTCCGCAAACGGATGAAGAGCGACCACTCGTTCGCCACCGGGCGGCTCTCCGCGGTGGTCCCGCCGACGTCCGCGGCGTACGCCGCCTTCTGTAACGCTCGGGCGTTACGGAAGCTCCGCGACGCGTCCGGCGTCAAGGACCTCCGCCCGGGCGACTACCCGACGGAGGCGCGGCTGTACCGGCCCGGGTCGTCCATGGCGTGGCACCAAGACGTCGTCCTCTACGAACGTCCCCAGGTGGAGCTCATATACACCGTGGTCAACGACAGCGACGCGAGGACGGAGTGGGTGGGGAGCGACGGCGTTTGTAGAGGTTTGGCGCCGCCGGCAAACTCGGCGTTGGTTTTCGAGGCGGGGGGGGCGTGGCACAGGGTGCGGGCGTCGACGGTTGGGACGAGGACGATCGTCAAGGCGCTGTACGTGGAGAACTTCGCCAAGACGGCGGCGTTCGCGGAGGTGATGGAGGAGGCGCCGTGGAGACGGTGAGGGGGGGGCGCGCGGCGGAGGCGGAGGCGACTAAAATCGGCCGAGGGCGTCGCGAGATGACGAGTAATACAAAGGCAACGTTGAGCACCATCTCGGACTATTTCTTGCACTCCTTGCACATAGAGCGTACACGATCGTGCTCGCAGATTCCAGACCCGCCGCACTCCTTGCACCTATAGCGCTCACGACCGTGCTCGCATATCGATGCCCCGCGACACTCCTTGCACTTAGAGCGCACACGAGCGTGCACGCAGATTGAGGCCCCGCCGCACTCCTTGCACAGATGGCGCTGACGAGCGTGCTCGCAGATTGAGACCCCACTGCACTCCTTGCACCGATAGCGCCTCTTCCCGTGGGGACAACCGCTGCACACCTTGCATCTCGACCGAGGCTTCACCCCGTGTTCGCATGGCCCCTTCGTGCGAGGGGCTCTCTTCCGCTTCGTGCCCTTCTTCGTCGCATCCCCATCATCCGCCTCGACCTCAGCCTTCACGTCATCCGCGCCCTCCATCTCGGCGACGCTCGCGAGCAGCCGGTCGAGGTCGGGCTCCCATACCGTCGTCATCTCCCACCTTCGCCGTAAGATATGAGGCGGAAGATACCTTCGTGAGCTGCTGCGGAGGCACTCGCCTCGGGCGTTCCGATAGAAACTGACAGACAAGCGGGGGCCATTCGTGGACCAATGGTCGAACGAGCGATGTGCTGACGCGTTCGACCCGACGAGAGAGCGACGCGCCCCGTTTCGTCTCACCGAGCCGCGCGGGACCACTCCCCATGGCGCCCCATCGCCGCGCACGCGCGCCCCGCGCCCGCCTCGCCCTCCGGCTCCTCCTCCCGCTCGCGCTCCTCGCGTCTCTTCGAGGGGCGCACGCCGAGGCGGGCGGCGCGCCGGGCGTCGTCGTCGTCGACGACGACGTCGTCGGCGGCGGCGACGACGCTCCGAGGGAGGACGCCACCGTCGAGGAGGGCGGGTTCGCGCGCGCGGGGGACTCGCTCCGCGCGCGCGTCGAGCTCCTCGCCGATCGGTACCGGCACTACTCCGAAGCCGCCGCGGCGAGGTACGCCACCGCGATGGACCCGGCGTCGCTCGAGGAGTGGGTCGAAGACGCCAGGGCGGCGGCGGCCAAGGTGGCGAGCCCGGAGGTTCGGCGAGCGATAAACGACGCGTACAGGCCGGTGTTCTACCCCGACGAAGAACGGGCGGCGTACGACGGATACCACGACGGATACCACGACGACGGATACCACGACGACGGATACGACGACGACACAGCTGGCGACGACGACGACGGCGACGCGTCCTTTTTCCAGCGGTGGGCGCCTCGAAGGACTTGGAAAAACGAAAACAAAGACGAAAACGAAAACGTCGTCGGAGAAACCATCCTCGACGCGATGCGGCTCGCGGCGCGCGGCGCGAAACTCGCCGCTCCCTCCGCGGCGAGCGCCGTGGACGACGCGGCGGGGTCCGTCCGCGACGCGGGATTCGCCGCGGCGTCCGCGGCGCGAGTTTCCTCGAACGCGGAAGGCGAGGTCGAATCCGCTGCGAACCCGGCGTTGTTCGCGACCGACGCGGACGACCGTTACGACCGTTACGACGACGACGACCGTTACGACGACGACGACCGTTACGACGACGACGATGACGACGTCACTGACGGTTCGGATTGGGAGGTATCCGCGGTGAGCGCGTTGCGAGCCGGCGAACGCGTGGCGGCGGCGGCTCGCGCGATGTACGAGGACAACGTCTCCGAGACGCAGCGCGCCGAGGCCGAGGCGTTCGCCCGCCGGTTCGTATCCGAGGCGTTACAACGGACGATGGAGATGCAGGCGAGGGCGCCGCGAGGATGGAGCGTGAGGGTGGATCCGACGGGCGTCGCGTCCGTTCGCGCGAGCGCGTTTCTGGACAACCTCGTCGTCGCTCGGCGCCTCGCGCTGGAGCGAATATCGGCAAACGTGAAAGGGGGGAACGAAGACACCGTCGCGATGGGCGCTGTGGGGGGCGAGAACGCGGAGGAGGCGTTCGAGAGGGCGGTGGTGTCGGAGCTTCGCGCCGCGGAGGCGGTTGAGGCGATGGAGGCGTTTGCGGATCGGGAGGAGGAACGGCGCCGCGGGTGAAAGTTTGGACGCTTTCACGTCTCCGGCGCTTCGTTTGAAGAGCTGGCTGCGGTGACAAATCGCGGGTAAACTGCCGCGAGTCATCTTTCCCGCGAAAACGCGTCGCAGATTAGATCTGACTGCTCGCCAGTCGTCAAACGTGAAAGTTCATCGTTTCTCAACCAATCGCGCGGCAGAATTTTCCACCGGTGCCGTGCGAAACACGTGGATGGCAGTGCCACAAAAAAGCAACCGTCCCTTCCGTGCCACCGGCCCACAGTACTCATCAGTACAGGAAAGGGAGGAGCGCTCCGCGTTACCGCCGCGGCGGCGACGAACGGAATCTCCATCCCGTGACGCGTTCGCGATGTACCAACCGAGGGTGTCACCGAGCTATAACGCGGGCGGCTCGGACTCGCCCGCGACGGGCTCCGATGGAGGATTCGGCGGAGTCTCTGCGACGGCGCTGCTAGTGCCCGAGGCTGAGGGCCCCGACGGTAGCACGCGCGCGCACGTGATCGAGATGCTCAACCAGTCGAGGACCAGGTGGCTCAAGAACACCGAAGTGTGCGACATGCTGCTCAACTACCGATCGTACGGCTTCGCGCTGAGCAAGACGGCGCCCGTGAGGCCACCGGGTGCGTCAGCGTTCAACCGAGTTTCTCAGTCTTTTTTTCCTCCTCTGCTCTTCTGTGCGCGCCCCGTGGGCGATTTTCGGCCTCCGCACGGGGAGCGGGATCGCGCGCGTCACGGCTTGTTTCACCCGCGATCTCGATCGCGCGACACCGTTTCAAGGGCTCGCGTAATCGGGGAAGCGCGCGGCCGCGCGAAACCCGATCGCCGCGCCTCGTCGCCGCGACCCGCGCGCCTAATCTAACCCTAGTCCCCCAAAAGATTCTCACCACCCCGCCCGGCGACGGACGGAAAGAAAAAGAATGAAGACTGACCCACGCCCGCCCTCCTCCGCTCTATACGCAGCCGGCACGATCTTCCTGTTCGACCGCAAGGCCGTCAGGTTCTTCCGTAAGGACGGTCACGACTGGCAGAAGAAGAAGGACGGCAAGACGGTGAGAGAGACGCACGAGAAGCTCAAGGTTGGCAACGTCGAGCTCTTGAACTGCTACTACGCGCACGCCGCAGAGAACGACAGGTTCCAGCGCCGGTGCTACTGGCTCCTCGACAGCGACGAGGGCGTCGTCCTGGTGCATTACCTCGACACCACGCTGGTCGTGGGGGGCAGGGGCGGCGCGAAGGGCGCGGGGCTCTCCGCGCCGGGGTCCGCGCCGGGTTCCAACAGCGGCACCACCGACGGCGAGGACCAGAACGGGTTCCGCAACCTGTTCAGGTATGCCAGCGGCATGTCGCAGTACTCCGGGTCCGGGTACGAGGACGGGAGCATGGGAGGCGTGTCGGGCGCCTCGCCCATGATGCAGTCCCCCGCGCGCCCCGGCCAGTACCACCCGGAGGTTTACCAGCAGTACTCGCAGCAGCAGGCGCTTGGCCAGTACGGCAACCACGGCTACGGCGCCCAGGGTACGCATCACTACCCCCACGGCGACAGCGACCCCCACGCGCTCTACCACGCCGTCCAGGAGCAGTTCAACGGCGGCGCCGAGTCCGAGAGCTGGTTCAACAGCGTGCTCGCCTCCGAGGACGAGGCTGGCGAGGAGAGCGGCCCGGGCGCGGGTCGAGGAGTGAGTCACCGGCGGGTTTCTCAGGGCGCACTCGCCGACGCCGTCGGCCGCGCCGTTCCCGCACGCCAGTCCAGCGGCCGAGCCGTTCCCTTCCGCGAGGGCAGCAATAGGTCCATCCTCAGCCTGGGAAGCGGCCCGCCGCTCGATCACGCGTACTTTGACATGGGCCAGGACGAATCGTCCAACGGGCCCCACTTCGACCTGCTCAAGGAGTTTGCCGTCGATCAGATTGCCGAAGCCCAGGGGATCAAGGTCGAGGGCATGCCCGTCGAGTCCGCGGCCGCGGCGGCCGCGGCGGCCGCCGCCGCCGGTCCCAACATCGGCACCGCGTTCCCCGGCGAGTACAGGAGCGACATCGCGGATGGCGTCACGAGCATGGCGGAGCTCGAGTCCAAGATTGCGTCGCTCAAGGAGACGTTGGTCCGCGTCGCCTCGGTCAACGCGGACGCCAGCCCGGAGCAGGTGGAACGGCTCGAGCAGGACATGGCCGCGCTAGAGCGGGGAGCCGCGGCGATGCGACCCGCGGCGGGCTCGGTCGGCGGCGGCGGCGGCGGCGGCGGGGCTAAACCCGGCCACCGCAGGGGTTCCTCCTTTGGCAGCGGCACCAGGGCGAGGCCGCCGCGCGCCAGGCCCGTCATCTGGGACGGCGACGACAAGGATGAGGACGACGCCGACCGCGAGGACGACGGAGACGACGA
>Ga0181573_10000988_pt1 | contig 29054 bp, 13 predicted proteins | sample 101ome_25_FD_148643 | JGI IMG/M metagenome (GOLD analysis project Ga0181573, IMG submission 148643) | Coastal salt marsh microbial communities from the Groves Creek Marsh, Skidaway Island, Georgia - 101409BT metaG (spades assembly) | ecosystem: Environmental > Aquatic > Marine > Intertidal zone...
TCGGTACCCCGCTGTGCCTGAAGTGCATGAAACCGAGGGACGCCGCCAACCCGCTCGGGGAGGGCGCGCCGGACCTCGACCTCGACTCCGTGGTCCACGTGCGCGCGTTCACCCAGGCCATCGCGGCGGGTCCGCGGACGGTGGCGTCCGCCGCGGAACTTTTCTGCTCTGAGGAGTGCGCGGAATTGGACGCGCAGACCCGAAGCGCGGCGGCGCTGAGGCGCGCGTGCTTCGAACGCGACCGAGGCGTCTGCGCCGAGTGCGGCCTGGACTGCGACGACTTGGTCCGCAGGATCCGCGTGATGCGGTGCCAGGATGACCGCCGCGACGCCGTGCTCGCGGCGTGGCCCGCGATGGGCCAACGGGGCAACGGCGGCCGGCTGAGTAAGCTGGCGCAGACGGCGGCGTCCGGGCACGCGTGGGAGTGCGACCACGTCCGGGCCGTCTACGACGGCGGCGGCGAGTGCACGGTGGACAACTGCCAGACGCTGTGCGTGCTGTGCCACAAGGCGAGGACCGCGGCGCAGGCCAAGGAGAGGGCGGAGAGGCGCAAGGCGGAGAAGGACAAGAAGGAGAAGAAGGGTCAGGGGACGATTCAAGCGGGTTTCGCCGTCGCTCACCTCGCCAACTGCGTGGACCTCACGGCGCTGGAAGGTCTGGACGTGGAGGTGCCGGAGTCCCAAGAGCTCGATGCGGTCGACTGGCGCACCGCGCGAGTCGTCCGAGACGACGATGACGAGCGCGAGGACGAGGACGAGGGGGAGGGCGAAGAAGGGGAGGAAGAGGACGAGGGGGAGGGCGAAGAAGGGGAGGAAGACGACGGCGACCCAGACGCGGACTCCGCGGTGCCCGAAACGGACGACGACGAGGCGGACGAGAACATCGCGCCGACGCAGTCGCCGCGGGTGTTACCGGCGAAGAGGAAAAAGGCGTCGCTCGGCCTCGCGCAATCCGACGAGGAATACTCTAGCTAGCTAGCTAGTGAGACGACAGACACTGTCAGGGAACAACGATACGTCTCAGGGAACAACGACTGACATATATTACACAGAGAGTCCCGCGCGCTTCCGTCGTCTAGAGCTGGTTGATGCGCTTGACCACTGGCCCGTCCCACTGCTTCACCTCGACGTGCCCCGGCGACGGTTCCGGCAACGAATCCGGCGACCTGGGCTCCTCGGGCTCCTCGATGTCCGAACCCAGCTCCACACTCCTCGGCGGCGAGTCGCACCCGACGTTCATCGCCTTGAGCGTGTCCGGAGAGTACGACATCACCGTCTTCACGCTGACGCTAACCTTAACCCCGTCCCCGTCCTCCTCCACGTTCACGTCAACCTCCTCCTTGCCAAACGACTCCAACGTCGGCGCCACCGTCTTGTTAACGCCGCCGAGGTCCGCCTCGCCGATCGCCCTGGCGAAGCGCTCGTAATCGATCTTCCCCTTTGCGTCCGGCCCGCGCAGGTCCGGGTCGGCGACGCACAGGCTCAGCGCCCGCGAGATGGCCGCCTGATCCACCTCCACATCGCACGCCGTCAGCACGCCCCGGATGTCCTCCTCCGACAGCGCTCCAACTTGAGACGCGTCGAGGGACTCGAACGATCGACGCAGTGCGTCGGCGTCGGGCCTCTGGGTCGGGCCCGGGGTCAGCTTACGGGTGAACTGCGCCACGGTCACCGCCTCCGCGCCTTCGGCCATCTCGGCGAAGAGTTTTTCGGCATCCGCGGGGTCGACGGCGCCGAGGCCGACGGATTTGAGCGCGTTTTGAAATCCGTTCAATCCGACCAATCCGTCTTTGCCGGCGTCCAGCAGGCGGCTGTAGTACCAGGTGGCCGACTTCCCGTGCGGAACCTTGGCGCTGAACTTCTCGTGGACGACCGCGAGGAGCTCGTTGGTGGACATCCGTCTCGCAAAGCCGGCGGATGCGAGCTCCGCCGGCGCGACGTAGCTGTTATCGCCGAATTTTTCAGAGACTCCCTCCTTCTCCGCGGCGGCTTCGATCGCGCCCTCCTCAGCCGCGCGAACGATGGACACGATGGACTGGATGTACTTCGTGGGCTCGACCCTGGGGTGCTCTGAGAGGTGGTCACCGACGGATGCGGCGTCGGCGGCGTGGTGCGCGGCGGACGGCGGCAGGTGGACCCTCGCCTCCTTCGCCGCCTGCTCGGCGGCTCGAGTCGCCTCGGACCTCGCCACGGACCCGGGCGTGCCACTCATCTCCTCAACCTCGTTCAAGAGCCCGGTGAGTTCCATGGTGAACCCGGCGATCTTCGCGTCCACCACTCGGGCCTTCTTGGCGGACGCGGTGGGGTAATCCGCCGGGAGAACCTTCGCGATGAAATCCTGGAACGAAATCTTACCCTCACCCGAGGAGTCGTACTTGGCCATGAGGGAATCCACATCCTCCGGCCGGCTGAGCACCAGGTGGAAGTGGTGCAGGGCCTCGACCATGGCGTCGCGGTCGATGAAGCCCTTGTTCTGCTTGTCGAAGATCTGGAACGCCTTTCGCTGTTCCTTCGCGCCCCCCGCTGACTTCGCCGCGAGCTTCTCGCGCAGAATCTCCTCCGCGTCATCCGCGGACACCGTCTTCGGCGCCGCGACGGGCGGTGCCTTACCCTTCTTGAGCTCCTTCAGCTCCCGGCCGAACCCGTCGATGAAATCCCGCTTCGCCTTTTGCACCGCGGCGTCGGAGAGGTACTTCTGGTGTTCGATCACCGCGTCTTTCAACGAGTCGGCGGGGATGAGACCCTCGCGACATTCGTCGCTCAGTTCCCTGATCCGTCGCACGAGCTCGGGGTCCGCGTCGGGGCCGAGCACGTCCCTGGCGTCGGCGAAGAGGAGGGTGCCGCCTTTGGAGGCGGCGGCGGCGGCGAGCGCCTCGCCGGGGCCCGAAAACTTGGCCGAGAACCCGTCCCGGATCTTAGCCTCCGTGTCGGGGTCGATGCCGACGCGGATATCCTCGGGCACAAAGCCGGCGACAAAGCCGGCGAAGGTCATGCGTCCCGTGGCAGGGTCCGCGTTCGCCGCGAAGAGCGCGGAGAGGACGTCCGCGGGTGGGACGATGAGAAAGTTGGCGAGGACGGCTCGAAATTCCGACTCGTTCACGGCGCCGTCCCCGTCGGCGTCAAACGAGTTAAACGCCCGACGCAACGCCGCCGAGCCCCCTTCGAACTTCTGGGCAATCTTGTCGACGATGAGCTCGCGCATCGCGGCGACGTCCCCGCCGTACGTGGCGACGTCCCTCGCGGGCTTGGGCTTTCCGTGGAGGCTCCGTGGAGGCGTTTCTAGTAACGCATCGTCGTCGTCGCCGAGGTTCGTCGCCCCGGGAAAGCCCATCACGGCGTCGAGGAAGGTTCGGTGGTCCACGAGGCCCCTGCCGCCGGGATCCAGCCTGGTCATCACCGCCGCCACGGCGTCGTCCGTTGCGCTCACGTTGAACCTGCGCATCACCGCGGCTATCGCCACCGAGTCGATCTTTCCGGACTTGTCCGCCGCGAGTTTAAACGCTCGCTGCGCCGCTCGAGCGTCGCCCTCGCCCGACGCGAGGATCTTCTCGCGGAGTAGGTCGAAGAGCGACACCTTGCGCCCCGCGACGGAGTACACGGGCACCTGCACCTTGCGCGTCGGGGTCTTCCGCGGGCTCGGGGCGGGCGGCTCGCGCGTCGGATGCGGCGGGGTGCCGGGCCTCTCCGGATGATTCTCATCGCCGACGCCAATCTCAATCGCGTCGGCGCCGTCGACAAAGTGCGCGTGCCTCTCCTTCTTTCCCCCGTGCCGCCGCTTGGTTCGCGCCGCCTCGCGCTTGGCGGCAGCCTCAACGGCGCGCGCGATGCGTTCCTCCTCGGCCTTGGCCTCGGCGACGCGCCTTCGTTCCTCGCGGATCCTCTCTCGCGCGGCATCCTTGGACCACGGCTGGTCGGGATGGGGCGGACGAACCCGCGGGGGAGCGCCGCTTGGGGGCGAACCTTTCAGGATGGGCGCGCCCTCGGGGCGCTTGAAGTTGCCGTATCGGTCCAGCCTGACGGGCGTGACGTCCTGGGGTTGGGTGACGGGTGAGACGGACGGTGAGAGGTGCGGGGCGATCGGATGCGTTTTCCGGGGCGGTCCGTCAACGTTTAAATGGCGTTCAGCGCACCGCGCGACGACGAACACCGGTCGCGGGTGATGGAGGGTGCGGGATTTCGCGCGTTTGAGCGCACCTCGACGGCGGGCGCGGTCGTGAACGGCGCGTGCGCGGCCTCGATCTTGTCTTTGGCGGCCTTCTCGTAGGCTTTCGCGGAGCGCTCGCGCTGGCGCTCCTCAGCGTTTCCGAGCCTGACCTTGCGCTCCTCGCTGACGACGATGAGGTTGCGCCTGCGCTCGAGCCGCGGGTCCTTGCCGGTGACCTTTGCCCAAGGGGGCACGCCGCCGAACGACATGATGGGACCTACGACCGAGAAGTCGGCTCCTTCACGAAGAGCTCGGCTCCTTCACGCCGGGGCGGTCGGTAGTGATGCGAGCTGCGCCGGTGGGCAGATTTGAACGTGAGAACCAACGGTCACGCAGCGGGTCTGGCAGTCTGGCCGGTCCCCGAGCAGCCGAGAGGACGGGAGAAAAAGAACCTCGCGGCTCGGGGGGTCGCCACACAGCTGTGACGCCGGTTGCGTCGGAGGACGGCGGGTCGTGCGAGATGTCGATGTTCGGAGAGGATAAAGAGAGCGAATACGGCCATGTGAAGAAGGTGGGGAGCCCGCGTGCGCTCCCGCGCCGCGCCCCAGACCCGCGACCCAACCCTACATCCAGATCCAGATTTCCCTAACAACGAAAAATGAGCCCTCCCCCTGACGCCTTCCCGTTGCTCTCTCCTCCACCGAACGTTTCGCAGGTGTCCGGCCCCGTTGTGGTGGCGGACAACATGTACGGTGCGGCGATGTACGAGCTCGTCCGCGTCGGCGGCGACCAGCTCATTGGCGAGATCATCCGCCTCGAGGGCGAGACCGCGACGATCCAGTGCTACGAGGAAACCTCGGGGCTCACCGTGGGAGACCCCGTGCAGCGCTCGCGGCAGCCGCTGTCCGTGGACTTGGGACCGGGTGTCATGGGAAACATCTTCGACGGGATTCAGCGACCCCTGAAGACCATCGCGGACGTGTGCGGTGACTGCTTCATCCCCAGGGGAATCAACGTGCCCGCGCTGGACCTGAAGCACGCGTGGGAATTCAATCACCCGACGGGCAAGAACGGAGCGTTCAAGGTCGGCGACCTCATATCCGGCGGCGACATCTTCGGCATCGTCCCGGAGAACAACCTCATCGAGCACAGGATCATGCTCCCGCCCAACGCGCGCGGGCGGATCACCTACATCGCCCCCCCCGGCGAGTACGACCTTCGGGACAAGGTCATCGAGCTGGAGTTCAACGGGGTTAAGAAATCGTACACGATGCTGCAGCAGTGGCCCGTGCGAGCCGCCAGGCCCGTGGCCGAGAAGCTCCCGGCGAATCACCCGCTCCTGACCGGGCAGAGGGTCCTGGACGTGATGTTCCCGTCGGTGCTCGGAGGCACGTGCGCCATACCCGGAGCCTTTGGCTGCGGCAAGACGGTCATCTCGCAGGCGCTGTCCAAGTACTCCAACAGCGACGGCATCGTGTACGTGGGATGCGGCGAGCGCGGGAACGAGATGGCGGAGGTTCTCGCCGAGTTCCCCGAGCTGACGATGACGTTACCCGACGGAACCGAGGAGAGCATCATGAAGCGGACGACGCTGGTGGCCAACACGTCCAACATGCCCGTCGCCGCGAGAGAGGCGTCCATCTACACCGGCATCACCCTCGCCGAGTACTTCCGCGACCAGGGGTACAACATCTCCATGATGGCCGACTCCACGTCGCGATGGGCGGAGGCTTTGCGCGAGATCTCCGGGCGCCTGGCCGAGATGCCCGCGGACTCGGGCTATCCGGCGTATTTGGGCGCCAGGCTGGCGAGCTTCTACGAGCGGGCGGGGCGGGTGCGGTGCCTGGGCTCCCCGGGCCGCGAGGGCTCCGTCACCATCGTCGGCGCGGTGTCACCCCCGGGGGGCGACTTTTCGGATCCCGTCACGTCCGCGACGTTGGGCATCGTGCAGGTGTTCTGGGGCTTGGACAAGAAGCTGGCGCAGCGCAAGCACTTCCCGTCCGTCAACTGGCTCATCTCGTACAGCAAGTACAACAACGCGCTGGAACCCTTCTACGAGAAGACCGACCCGGAGTTTCTCAGCCTGAGGGCGAAGGCTCGCGAGGTTCTGCAAAAGGAGGACGAGCTCAACGAGATTGTGCAGCTCGTCGGCAAGGATTCGCTGGCGGAGTCGGACAAGATCACCCTCGAGACGGCCAAGTTCCTGAAGGAGGATTTCCTGCAGCAGAACTCGTTCACCGCCTACGACAAGTACTGTCCCTTCTACAAGTCCGCCGGGATGCTCCGAAACATCGTCAGGTTTCACGACTTCGCAAACGCCGCGGTGGAAAAGACGGCAAACGCCGACGGCGCCAAGATCACCTACAACGTCGTCCGCGCGCGGATGGGCGACCTGATGTACAGGATCGCGAGTCAGAAGTTCGAGGATCCGGCGACGGGGGAGGAGGCGGTGACGCACAGGCTGGACGAGCTCGGGCGCGACCTGGCGGCGGCGTTCCGGCAGCTCGAGGACGAGTTCAGGTGAGAACCCGGGCGAATGGAGGAATTGTTAGTTTTGTTCCGCCCGCGGGACGACGCGACGCGGACAAACGGGAACTAGACGATGTCGAATAGCGAACTCTCTCCGAACGTTCACGAAACCGCAGCCGCCCGCCGCCGACGCGCGTCCAGGGACGTGTACGTGTTGCCGGGCACCCGAGGATCATTCGCGCCGAAAGTCACACGTCCACGGCGCCGACTCCCGAGACGGAAAAACCGGCGTGGTCCACCGCCGCGAGCGCCGATCGAAGCGCCCTCTGTCGTTCCCCGAAGGCCTCGTCCGTGAGCGCGAGCGATGGCTCGTCGCCCTTGACCGGCACCGAGAACGGCAGGTCGATCCAGCTCTTACATCCGCCGTACTTTTCCAGGTCCGGCGGCAGCGCGTGCACGCGCGGCGCCGGGAGTTTCTTGGCTCGAAGCTCGAGCACGGTGATCGGGGTGTCGGGCTTCCACGAGAGCCTGGACTCGAGGACGTCGCGGGACCAGACGTGGTGGTCGCTGAGCGCGTCCAACACGCTGACGTCGTGCGTCACCCACGCGCCCGTCACCTCGGCGACGACGGAGATGGGCACCTCCTCGCCTCGTTTCATGTCCGGGACCTTGGCGTCGACAAACTTCTTCGAAGCCTCCGTCGAGACGGTCCCATCCAACTCCTTGGGGTGGTACACGGTGGGAAACAGCCCGAACTGCCTCGACTCGAGCTTGAACCCGCCCTTGCCGTCCTTCAGGCCGCCCTTGCGGAAGATGACCGTCTGCTCCCCCTCGGCCAGGGCGTTGACCACCGCGCCCCACTCCTTCAACGCGCGCCGGGTCTCCACCGCGTTGAGCTCCTTCTCCTTCATCTCGTCGACGCTGGCGCACGCGCCGCGGTCGTCGCACACGAACGCCGCGGGATCCGCCTTCTCCGCGGCGGACGCGCGCGCGACGTGGACGCGGCGAGTCGCGCGGTGGGTGGGGGTGTCGACGCGGCACCCGGCGCGCGGGGGCGCCGGGCGGAGCCGAAGCGCGGAAGCGGCGACGCAGGCGGCCATCGCGGAAATGGCGGGCGAACGGGCGTGCTGACGCGGCTCGACCCAACCGCGCTTTCCGATTCGTGGGCAACCCCAAACAGCGCCGAACCCTGACACTGTTTGCGCGTGTAAGATTAGAGCAGTTCAGGAGCGGCGGGGGAGTCGAAGGGTGCCGTCGAAATCCCATTCTCGTGTTTTTTGAGCCAGCCAGTCCACTTGGCATAGCACTAGCTCGGACTTTCTCGGCACAGACGCACCCCGCGCGCGATGGCTCTTCGACACGCGGCTCAGCGCCTGGCGCAGCGCGCCGCGCCCCTCGCGGGCCAGGCGGCTCGCCCGTTGCTCATCCCCTTCTACCGCCACATGGCCTCCGACGCCAACCTCCTGAAGACGGCTCTGTACGACTTCCACCTCGAGATGGGCGGCAAGATGGTGCGTCGCGTCCCTGCCTGTTTGAAGGGGCGCCCGTGATCCGAGGGCGGTGCACGCGAGTTCGAGCAAGCCCCCTCTCGGGTTTTCGATCCGTCGAGGCGTTCGGGGGATGTGAACGCGTCGATCGGGATTCATCCTCGGCCGCCGGGTCCGCGCCATCGCCCCGAACCGCGCGACACGGACCTTCGATCGCCGCGCTTCCCCCTTCACCGAGGGAAAAAAACACCGGATAAACGGGCGGATAACGGAAAGCCCGGCGGGGCCGATCGGAGACGTCCCCGTCCAGGCTCGCTTTCGTCTCGGCGGCCCCTCTGTTCACGCGCGTTTCCTTCATTGACTGACCGATCCGACCCCAACCCCCGAATCCAACCCCCAAATCCAGGTCCCCTTCGCGGGCCACAGCATGCCCATCCAGTACAAGGACAGCATCATGGAGGCCACCCAGCACTGCCGCAGCAAGGCTTCCATCTTCGACGTCTCTCACATGCTCGGCTCGTCCATGCGCGGTAAGGACGCGATCGAGTTCGTCGAGTCCATCGTCGTCGGCGACATCCGCGGCCTGAAGAACGGCACCGGAACCCTCTCCGTGGTGACCAACGACAAGGGCGGCATCATCGACGACACCGTGGTGACCAAGGTGAACGACGAGGATGTGTACATCGTGCTCAACGGCGCGTGCAGCGAGAAGGACCAGGCGCACATCAACAAGCACCTGAAGGCGTTCAAGGCCAAGGGTAAGGACTGCGAGTTCATCGTCCACGGTGACCGCTCCCTGCTCGCGTTCCAGGGTCCCAAGGCTGTCGACGTGCTCCAGCCGCTGACGGACATCGACCTCGGCAAGCTGTACTTTGGGATGTTCACCGAGACGTCAATCGCGGGCAAGCCCGTGTGGCTTACCCGCACGGGGTACACCGGCGAGGACGGCTTCGAGATCTCTCTCAAGAAGACCGACACCGTCGCCCTCACGAAGAAGCTCCTCGAGAACCCCGACGCCCGCATGTGCGGCCTCGGCGCGCGCGATTCCCTCCGCCTGGAGGCGGGTCTGTGCCTCTACGGCAACGACCTCAACGAAGAAATCGGCCCCATCCAAGCCGGCTTGACCTGGACCATCGGCAAGTCCCGCCGCGAGAAGTGCGATTTCGTCGGCGGCGACGTCATCAAGGCGCAGCTCGCGGATCCCAAAACCGTCACCAAGCGACGCATCGGCCTCAAGGTTGGCAAAGGTGCGCCCGCGCGAGCGGGGTCCAAGATCCTCTCATCCGACGGCGTCGAGGTGGGCGAGGTGACCAGCGGCGGATTCTCGCCCGTGCTCCAGGAAAACATCGCCATGGGGTACGTGCTCAAGTCCCACGCCAAGGCGGGCACGGAGCTGCAGGTGGAGACGCGCGGAAGGAAGAGCGAGGCGGTCGCGACCAAGATGCCCTTCGTCACCTGCCACTACCACCGCCCGGCGTGAGCGTCGTCCAACGCGATACGCACGGCCCTTATAAAGAGTTAAAGGTAATAAACAGGCTCGGAGGTGTACACGTGCGTTCGTTCGTTTCGGTTTACAACAAGAGCGCGCCGGTCCGGTACGTGGACACGTGGCCGGCGCGGTCGACAACGGCTATGTCAACACGTCGCGCCCCAAGGTCGACTCGCGAGTCAACCCGCGGTGGATGCGCGAAGAAAAATAACGTGCGCGCCCGTCGGCAACTGGGCTCGCCCCGAGCGTCACGATATTCCGTATCCGCAGCACTCCGCGCACTGCTCCAGCGCGGTCCCCAGGCATCTGGTGCACTTCTGGTGCTTGGGGTACTGCAGCTCTCCGACGCCGCCGCACAGAACACACCTGCACACCCCCCGCCCTCTGCACCGCTCGCACCTTCCCACGGTTTTGTCAAACTCCATTATCGCCGCGCTCACGTGCTTGCGCACGGTGTCGAGGTTCACCCCGAGGTCCGTCTCCGTCTTTTGCAGGCACCGTAAGGTCTCCTGCAGCATCGCCTTGGTGCTCCAGTCCATCCTCGGCGGCTCCACCGGTCACCGGCAGGACGCTGGGAGGCGGGAATGAATTTGCTATCCCAGCCGAGTCATCATCGATTCGGTTTCACGCGCGGCATGTCTCTCCACGGCGTGTTTGGGGACATTTCTCGTGCCCGAAGGTTGGAACCCGAAACCGTCGTTTGGCGAGTTGGGGAGCTGAGTTTTGCGCGCCAAAAACCTCGCGAGAGGAAGGGCCCGGTGGACCACTTGCCAAGTCGCGGATGTATCGTGCTGGAAAGGTTATTCAATCCGTTGCGACAATGACGGGCATCTCTCTCACCGCCGGCTTCGCCAACGGCGCGCTCGCCAAGCAGGTGCGCCTCCGTAACCCGCGCGCCCCGCGAGATCACCGCCTGACAACGCAGATTTCTCGGCGATCTTTGAAAAAATAACCGCGCGACGTGTCTCCGCCCCGAGCTGACCACCCACCGTCCTCCCGCTCCTTTTCCGATGATCCAGGGTCTCAGGGTCGCCAACCGTGCGATCCACCGCCGCACTCCCGCCGCGATCGTCGCGTCGACCGCCAACAACGGCACCGGCGACGACTCGTCCCTCACCGGCGGGTCCGCCAGCTTCAGCACCTCCTCCTCCGCGGGCGCCCCCAAGTCCTCCGTGGCCGCCAGGCTCCTCGCGCAGTCCGCCGCGAAGACCGTCGCGACCAAGGGATCATCCACCAAGGCCGCGGCCAAGAAGCCCGCCGTCAAGGCCAAGGCCTCCGCGGAGCCCAAGGCGTCCAAGGCGGACGACGCCAAGCCCGCCATGACCCCGGAGGAGATCGCGGTGAGGGACGCCAAGAAGAAGGCCCTGGACCGCGTGCTCGGCGAGATCGACGCCAACTTCGGCAAGGGGTCCATCATGAAGCTCGGCGAGGCGTCGCAGGCCAAGGTCGCCACCTTTCCCTCCGGCGCGATGACCCTCGACATCGCGCTCGGCGGCGGCATGCCCCGAGGACGCATCGTCGAGGTGTACGGCCCCGAGTCATCCGGCAAGACGACTCTCGCGCTGCACGCCATGGCGGAGATGCAGAAACTCGGCGGGACCGTCGCGCTCATCGACGCGGAGCACGCGTTCGATCCGGAGTACTCCCAGCGCCTCGGACTCGACGTCGACGACGTCGTGGTGTGCCAGCCCGAGACTGGCGAGATGGCGCTCGAGGTTGTGGACACCCTGGTCAGGTCGTCCGCCGTCGATCTCATCGTCGTGGACTCCGTCGCGGCGCTCGTGCCGCGGTCAGAGATCGAGGGCGAGATCGGCATGGTTCAGGTGGGCGCTCACGCCAGGCTCATGTCCCAGGCGCTCCGCAAGATCAACGTCAACGCCGCCAAGGCGGGCGTGACGATCATCTTCCTCAACCAGCTCCGCAGCAAAGTCGGCGTCATCTACGGCAACCCCGAGATCACCACCGGCGGCAACGCGCTCAAGTTCTACGCGTCCGTCAGACTCGACATCCGCCGCAAGGAGGTCATCCGCGGCAAAGCCGGCGCCGACGACGAGGGCGTCCGCGTCAAGGTGAAGGTGGCCAAGAACAAGATCGCGCCTCCGTACAAGACGGCGGAATTCGACATGCTGTTCGGCCGCGGCATCTCCCGCGACGGATGCATGCTCGACGCCGCGGACGAGCTCGGGGTGATCACCAGGCGCGGCGCGTGGTACTCCTACGGCGAGGAGCGCCTCGGCCAGGGACGGGAGAAGGCTGCGGAGTTCCTCGACGCCAACCCCGAGATCAAGAAGCAGGTCGAGGAAGACGTCCGCAGGGTCGTCGCCGAGCGTCTCGCGGGGGCGTACGGGGCGACCCCCAACTCGCCGTCCGCCGCGAAGGCCGAGCCGGTGCTCGGCGCGTTCGCGGGGTCCAGGACCAGCGAGCTGTTCGACGACGCCGGGGATGAAGATCTCAGGGAGGGCTTGGAGGGCATCGTGGAATTCGACGACGACGACGTCGCCGCGCGCTGATTCCGTCCCGGCTGGCCTGCTTGGGGGCGGGATGTTTTTAACTCTCACGTGATGAAGGAGCTGATGAACGACAGGCGCGTCGCGGAGGGTCGGATGGGGAGTCGCGTCGACTTTCGAGACTGAGATGTCGTAGAGGGTCCTGGCGCTGGCCCCGAAATACCTGAATTTTGCTGTAGATGACACTGATACGCACATACAAACGCGTGTCCAATTTACCATTGGAGGTGCATGGAGACAGTTGCATCCTCTCTTTTCCCGAACGTGAGCGAAAATAACCGTTGGTGCCTGCCAAAATAAACGCCCGACTCTCCCCACCGACGCACTTTGCACGAGCGCGAGGAGTCGTATCCGTGCCGCGATGTTCGGCCGCGACGCCCCGAGGCGTAGCGCGCGCCTATCGCCGCCCGGCGCCGGCGCTCCCAGCGGCGCCTCAGTCGCCAAGGGAGACATTGCGCCCGTCGCCAAGGAGCCTGATTTCAGGACGCCCGGAAAGAGCCTCGCCAATCGCGCCCCGTGGAGGTCCCCGGGTGCCGCGCTTCGCGACCGCGACCGCGAGAATAACTACGTCAGCGCCAGGAAGAAGGCGGTCAGGAAGCTTTCGGCCAGGAGCCCCGCGACGGCGGCGATGGCGAGCGGCGCCAACCGCAACGGCCGGCCCAGATTCACCCCCGCCGAGATGAGGACCCCTTCCGTTACCCCGTCCAAGAACGACCACGACGACCGCGACGACGAGACGAAGACGACCGAGACGGAGTCGCGACAGGAGCGCACCCCGCTCGCGGACCTCGCGTCCGTCCCGGTCACCACCGTCCTCCTCACCCCGCCGTCCACGAGGTCCAGGTCACGAGCCGCCGAGGCCGACGACGCGAAAGCCGCGGCGGCGAGCGAGGCGGACGCCAAAGCCGCCATGCCCCCGCCCCCGCCGAAACCGCGCGTCTCGCCGCTGGCGAACGTCACGACGAACCCGTTCCTTCCTGACGACGAGGCGACGATGAAGGTTCCGGCGCTGGCGCCGTACAACGCGGCGTTCGAGGCGCTGCAGATGGGAACCGCGGCGGCGTCGACGAGTGACGAGCCAAACGACGATCCGGATGACGACGACGACGACGAGCCTGAGGAGCCGGCGGGTCATCGCGACCCGGAGCCCTCAGCGTCCCCGGCGCTGAGCCTCTTCGCCCCCACGGAGGTTGGCGACGACTCTGTGCTCATCGCGGACGCGGACGCGGACGGATCTATCTTCGGCGGGGACCGATCGACAATGGACGGCGACCGATCGATGAACCTCGAGAACGGGGACGACGATCTCCCGACGCCCACCACCACCTCCGCCTTTGACGCCGCGCTCGACATCGCCGCCGCGACGGTCGCCATCCCGGCGTTCTCCGCGGACACGCCCGGCGAGACCACCGGCTCGCGGCGCGCCTCGAAGACGCCCTCGCGGGATATTCTCGACCAAAGTCCGAAGAGTCCGAAGAGTCCGCCGCCGCTCGCGGAGGATGGGGGCATTTCGGCGAATGAAATCTCCACCGGGTTTCTCGGTCCCGCCGCGCTCGTCGCCGCGGGATCTACGCTGAAGGAGATGCTCGCCGAGGCGGCCGGCCAGCTCGCGGTCCCCGACGACGACGCCGAGGAGGACCCCGAGCTCGACCCGACGCTCGGCAAGCCGGCGGCTGGTACCGACGCCGCGAGTTCGCCCCGGGCATTCGGAGGGCACTCGGAGGAAGGCGGTCGAGTTCCCGCGGGCGCCGTGCTCGACGCCATCGCGCACCCTCAAGATCGACCCGTCCCGGAATCGGCCGCCGTCTCCGCGCCGTCTCCCATCGCGGCGTTGTCCCCGCCGACGCTGGAGCCGGCGGCGGCGACGAGAGAAGAAGTAGACGCCTTCGCAGAAAAGGCCTTTGACGAGAGCCCTCTGCGACAGCAGCAGCCAGCCGCGACGCCGTCGCCGGTGCGAAGGTCCCCGCGACTCGCCGCGATGCGGACGGCTTCGTTCACGCCGGCTTCCCCCGCGGTTGTCGAGCTCGACGCGGCTCCCACCGCCGCCGAGCGAAGAGCCGCGGAGCTCCAGGCGCTCGTGGAGCGTCAGGCGATGGAGCTGCTGGAGCAACGCGAGGCTCTGGAGCGCCAGCAGATTATGATGAGGTCCGAGGCTTCGAGGCAGGCGGCGCAGCTCGAGGCCCAGCGGGAGGCGATGATGAACCAGAAGCGGCAGATGGAGAACGAAGCGCGGCTGGCGTTTCAGAGGGCGGAGGTCGCGGCGCAGGAGCAGGCGCGCATGCGAGCCGAGTTCCAGGCGCAACTCGAGGCGCGCCGCGCGGAGGAGGACGCCACCCGCGCCAGGCTCGCGGCCATGGCATCGGAGGCGGCCGCGGCGAAGGAAGAGGCGGCGAGGGCCGCGCGAGCCGCGGCGGAGGCGGCGAGGCGTCAACCGCCCGCGCCGAGTCCCTTTCCACTCGATGCGGTAAAGTCGGTTGAGGATGAGCTTCGCGCGTGCCGCGAGGAGCTGGGGAGGCGGAGCGCGGAGTCGGCGGCGGTGTCACAACGCATGCAGACGCTCCAGCGGGAGGAGACCGAGCTGTTCAACCGCGCGGCCGAGCTGCAGAGGAGGATGCTCGAGATGGTGATCAAGGGGAATCCGAAGATTTCCCCCGCGGCGGCGGCGGCGCTCGTGCAACCGCTGATTTCATCCGTCTCTTCCGGAGTCGCTTCCGGAGCGTCCGCGATGCCGCCGCCGCCGCCGAGGATGATGGACGTGGACCTGTCCCTCGCGCGCCCCGGCGAGGTCGTCGACGCCATCGCCGCCGCCGCGGAGATGGTGCTCCAGCCCCGGCAGCCGACGATGCCGATGGTGTCGATGGATTCTCTCCCCGCCGCCGCCGCCGCGACGCCGAGCGCGCGCGCGGCACCGTCCCTCACGCCCCTCGCGCCCATGAGCGCGGGCGTCGCGCGGGCCATGGAGGCGGCCGTCGCTCCGTCCGTGGTGGACGAGGACGGGTTCATCGTCATGGACCAATACGCCGCGAACTACGGGGCGTCGAAAAAGATGCCCATCGCCGACGCGGCGAGAGTCGGCGACGTCGGGAACGGAGTCTTCATGACGCCGGCGATGACCCCTCCCGCCGCGCGGGCGCTCGAGATGGCGTCGGCCGCGGCGGACGCGTGTCCCGCGCTGGTCATGACCCCCTCCCGTGACTCCGCGTCCAAGAAAAACCGCCCGGAAACTGCGGGCATCGCCACCCGCAGACACGCCTCGCAAATCGTGGAACTGCGCAAGGAGGTTGTCAACCTCCAGTTCCTCGGGGGACACGAAGGCGGGACGAGCGCGGGGATGCTGATGGCGGCGACCAAAGACGGCGCCGTCCGTCTCTTCGCTCCGGGATCCAGGCGCGCGGCCGCCATGATCCGGGGACCCAAGCAAGGCCTCGCCGCCGCCGTCGCCGCGGGCACCGAGGCTTTCATCGCCGCCGCGGGGCGGGACGCGCACGTGGCTCGCCACGACCTCGCCACCGGCCGCGAGCTGGGCGTCCTCCTCCCCACGATGGACGGCGTCCAGGGACCCGAGCTCACGTGTATCCGGGGCGGGGGCGCGTCCGGCGGGCCGGTCGTCGTCGCCGCGGGCGAGGGGGGCGACGTCTTCCTGTGGGACGTCAGGGCGGCGCCGCGGGTGGCGAGCCGGCGATCGTCCCTCGTCGGCGCGGCGGCTACGCCGGCGATGACGATGCACGTCCCCGGCGCCTCGCGAACCCTCTCCCTCTCCCTCAGCGACGCCCTCGGCGGCGGCGCTCACGGCACAGCCCCGGCGTCCCTCGCGTTGGTCGCGTCCAACGGCGGCCGGGTCTTTGACCTTCGAGCGCCGGGGCGGCCGGCGAGGCTCGCCCCGGCGGAGAGCGGTCAGCGGTGGGTCGCGTGCGCGCACGCGGGTCGCTCCGACGACGTCCTCACGCTCAGCGCGCAGGGGGACCTCGCGACGTGGCGGTGCGCGGGTGGGTTGGTGGGAGGAGGTGCGACTACCGGGTTGAACTACCGGATCGCCGGGCCCGTCCTGCGCGAAGTCGCCGCGTCGTCGGGCGTGGGCGCTCGCGCGGTGCTTTCGACGTCTGCGCCGGTGGACGGGATCGACGGCGTCACGGCGCTGACGACGACGGGGGAGACCGGGGACGGGTTCAGGGTGTTCGACGCTTCCACCGGTGACGTCGTCGCCGAGTGGGGCGGCGACGGCGAGCGAACGGACGTCGGGGTCGGCGCGATGACGTCGGGGTCGACGACGATGATGACGGCCGGGGTCGGGGGCTGGCGTCGGTCTGGACGAGACGACGAGACGCGCCCGTCGATCACCGCCGCCGGGTGGGGATGCGGGGCCACGGACGGGGCGTTCGGGGGGTCCTCGTTCGCGGTTGGCACGAGCGACGGCGTCGTGCGCGTGTACGGACCGGGCGCGTGACGTGAACCGACGGATAGACCCGAAGAGGTCCACAGAATAATATAGCGAGGGTGTTAAATAACGAGAGTGTCGACGTCATTTTTCCGCGGACGACGCCGCCTCGGTTTTCTGCGAGGCGACGCAATTTTCTGTGGAAACGTGGGACAATTTCGGGTGACCCGCGAAGGAACGTTCCCAATTCCTTGTCAAAACGCCGTCGAACCCGAAACGACGAGTAAAACCCCCCGTACAAATCCGAAATCCAGAAACCAATTTTTTCTCCACGTTTTTGGTTTTTCTCCACGTTTTTGGTTTTCCCCGTTTTTCTCCACACGTTCTTGTGTCTCAGATCCTCTCAGATCCTTTCAGGTAGGATCAGGACCTTTCAGATTCCTTTCAGAGCAGAACTTTCAGAGAAATTCGAAAAGATCTAGCGTTCAACACGCGCCGCGAAGCCTGGCCGAGTCTGTCCCGGGGGCGCGGCGACGGCGTGTCTGCGCTCGCGCGACCGTCGAGATCCCCCGGCGCGACCGGATTTCGGATCTCAGACACCCGGATCCATGGCTTCGATCGTCGATGAGAGGAGGCACCTCGGCCTAGCGCCCCGCTTCCTCCGCAAAGTGTGAGTCGCGGCTTCCATCCTCTGGCGACAAAAAGAAGAACTCAAATCCCCACATGAACCCGGTGGCCATCGCCCCGACTTTCGCCCCTGACGCGCGCCTCGACCGGCCACATCCCGCAGGTTCGCGTTCCTGGAGGAGGAGAGATACAAGGATGCCATCTCCTGGTCCGATGACGGCAAGCAGTTCACCATCCACGACGTAAACAGGTTCACCACGGACGTGCTGCCGGAGCACTTCTCGCACACAAACTTCAGCAGCTTCGTGAGGCAGCTCAACTCCTACGTGAGTCCCCGCGCCAATCCGCCCCGACCCCCGCCTGGACCGACCGCGGATTTCTTTTCACCTCGTCGTCGGTATCATCACCGCATCCCGCAGCCCTACGCCCCCCCCCCGGGGATTGGCGCATGACCGGCCCCCGCCTTCCCGATGGTCTTGGTCGTCACCCAACCGCTAGCGAGAGGGGCAGACGAGACGAGACAGACGACAAAAACACGCGACGTCTCGACGGACGATAAAAACAGTTTTTGTGTTTCATCTCAACGCAGATCACTCCTGACATCCCCCGCCCCACCTGACATCACAGGGCTTCCGAAAGGTCGATCAGGGTAGCTGGAGCTTCGCCAACCCTGGATTCTTCAGGGGGGGGTTGGACAACCTCAAGTTCATCGAGCGCAAAGGACTGGGCGTCGGTCGGGGCAGGGGTCGAGGGAGTGCGCACGGGTACGCGGGTAGGGGTGCTTACGGACACCTCGGCCTGATGGCGGGCACCCCCGCGCTGGGGTTAAACGTCGGCGCCGGAGCCATGGACGGGCACCTGCTCCAGGATCCTTACCGGCAAGATACCTTCGAGGCGACCGTCACCCGCGAGCTCCGGCTGTCCAGGATCGAGATGGCGAATCTCATGCACCGGCTCACCTCGGTGGAGAAGGTCCAGGAGCAACTTCTCGGCATCCTCATCAACCAACAGACGACGATGCTCAACGGCGCCTCCGTCACCACCGCGGCCTCCTCCATCCCCGCCACCTCCATCCCCACCTCCGCATCCACGTCTACCTCGCTCCCGGCGTCCGTTTTCTCCGCGCTCACGGGCGCCGCGGCGGCGATGGCGGCCATCGGCGGCGTGCACGGATCGATCGGGCCAAGCGGGATCAACGTCAGAGGCGGCGGTGTTTTGCCCGCGCAACTGCAGCAGCACCTGAATCAGCAGCAGGCGCAGCAACTGCACCTGAATCAGCAGCAGGCGCAGCAACTGCAGCAACTGCAGCAACTGCAGTCGCAGCAGCAGCTCGATTTGGGCGGTATCACCATAAGGGAGGCGCCGTTGATGCAGAGCCAAGCCGCCGCGCCCCTCGCCCCCAAGCCGGAGCTGGCGCCGGCCCCGCCGGTCAAGCCCAACGACCCGGCGTCGCAACCCCTGGCGAACATCTCCGGTCTGTCGGGTGCTCCCCACCTCGCGGGCGTCAATCCCCTCCTGGGCCTCGGGGTCGACCCGGGGGGCGGGGGAGGCGGAGGAACCGGGTTAGCCGGCGGCGGTTTGGCGAGCGGCGGCGGTTTGGCGACGGCGGCGGGGCTCAACCTCGGGGGACTGGGCTCTGGGCTCGCGGGGCAGCCCGGTCTTCTGTATCCGCGCCAGCCGTGAGGAGACATGTATAGACGTATAGACGTATTAGCCAGCGGTTTCAAATAGACTCGTACATAGCCGGCAGTTTCAAATGGACTCGCCGCGGTGGACGGAGGACGACGGTGCTGTTCCGTTCCCGCGTCAAACGTCCTCTTTTTTTCGCGAGCAGTGGGCACCTGACTTTTAGCCGTGCTTCGGTTCGCCCGCGACCGGACGGCAGACGCCGGGGCACCGAAAGTCGGTCGACCCGACACGATGCTCAGATCCGCGACGTCCCGCGTCGCATCCATGGGCCCCCGCGCTGTCGTTTCCATCCACGCGCGCGCCCTCGCCGCCCCACTCGCGGCCGACGCCGTCGCCGGCGCATTTGGGGGTGATTTTAACAACGGCCGCGGAGGGGGCGCCCTCACCTCGCCCGGGCTGGACGACAACCCCGTCCGCCGGCGTTTTCCCGCGGGTATCCACACGACCAGCCTCGCGGCATCCTCCTCGTCCTCGTCGTCGGAGCTCCTCCCGGTTCGACCCGAGCTCCTCCCGGCGACGAGCGACGACGCCAACGGACTGGTCCGAGGCATGTCCCCGGCGCAGAGAACCACCATGCTCTCGGCGCTCCTCCGCGCGGAACACGGAGACGAATCCGTCGTGCTCACCCGCGGTGGATCCGCGCGTCGTCTCTCCGCGGGACAGATGGAAGCCCTGTTCACCGCCGCGGACGCGGACGGTAGCGGCCGCGTCGACCGCGCCGAGTTTGACAAGTTCCTCCGCTCCAGATTCTTCCTCGACCTCCACCCGAGGCACCCGATGCCGCTCCTGGACCACGTGGACGACCAACAGATCGACGAGCTCCACAACAACGGCGCGTCGACATCCGCGACCCCCGTGTCCAGGGACGTCCTGATGGCGGTCTTCATGGCCCAGGCCATACCCTTCGTCGGATTCGGCTTCATGGACAACATGATCATGATCGCCGCGGGGGAGTACATCGAGCGGAGCATCGGCGCCACCTTGGCTCTGTCCACCATGGCCGCCGCGGGGCTGGGTAACTTGCTCTCGGACATCGTGGGCGTGGCGACGAGCAACAAGATCGAGGCTTACGCGGAGAGGGCCGGGTTCAAATCCCCGGTGCTGACCGCGGCGCAGGAGGCGACCAGGGGGCCGAGGATGGCCAAGGTGATGGGCGCGATCATCGGCATATCCGTCGGTTGCGTGCTGGGGATGTTCCCGCTGATGTTCTTCGACGCCGACGAGGTGGCACACGAGAAGGAGCGGGAGGAGGAGAAGCTGGCGCTGGCGAGGGCCGCAAAAGCCGGGTGAGTGACGACACCCCCGATCAAAGCCGGGTGAGTGACGACACCCCCGATCGTGCCGTCATCGTCGGATGCCCGCGTAGCCGTAGCGGCGAGAGGCGTCAACCTCGATTCGACGCTCAAAGTTGATGCCTTCGCTATATAAATCTAGACTAGTAGTCGTGCTATGAGGGGTGGGCCGGCCGAGCTTTCGGCGCCCGATGTCCCTTCACTATGTGCAGTTCCTATGCAGTTGCAGCGCGAGCGTGGGCCGCCACGTCTTGTCTTCGCGGCGCCCAAGTGCGAGTCCCGGCGCCCAGCCCCTCATAATAATGAGGGGCGGGCCAGCCGGGTATGCGTACAGTGGTATATCCACGTGCTAACGTGTCGCGTGACGTGTTAACGCGACGAGAGTAACTCCGTGCTCCGTCTCGCCTCTTCCTCCTCCTCCTCTTCGCCCCGTGTTCGATATCATGATTCAATCTCATCAGTCCGGCGGTTCCGTTCCGTCCTCGATTTCATCCCGGTTTCGTTTCCGCCGGTTTCCGGTCGAGCCGGGGACTTGCCCCGGTCCGACCAAACCCTCCTCATCTTCCCCCCCACCCTCCTCCGGAGACGCGGTCGGGGGTTCATTCGGGTGGGGGGTTCCCGCGCCGACGTTCGCCCCGGGCGCATTCCCGTCGACGCGGTCTCCCCCGCGAGCTTTGTTCCCCGCCGCGAGCTTCGTTCTCCTCCCGGCTCGTCGCCCGCGTTCCCTCCGCCAGCCGTGCGCCGTCTCCACGCCCCGCGCGGCGAACCAGCACACCCGGTCGAAGATCCGGGGGTTACGCTGAGTCTCGGCACCCCCGTCGGCACCCCCGTCGGCACCCTCCGTTTCTTCGGGTCCCTCGTCGAGCGGCACGGGCTCCAACGGGGCGTACGTCTGCAGCGCGAGATGCACCGTCTCCCGCTGACCGTCGTCGTACCGCACGGCGTGAGCGCCGTGGTGCCCGACGTTCCCCCCGACGTTGTGAAAGCGCTCGACGGTGCACGGATAGCACGCGCCGTCCGCGGGCCACCAGACGAGCGCCCGGGTACCCGCGAGGTTGGCCCCGCCGATCGCCTCGCCCCGAGCCGCGAGCCAGTCCTCGAGGGGCACGGCTTCGACGGCTTCAACGGCTTCGGCGTCGGGGGGACCCTGAACGACCTCCACGCGGCGCATCCAGCGCCTCTGAGCCACGAGCTCGGTCTGCTCGGACGCCAGGTGGACAAACTCCGCGCCGGACACCGGGCACTGCGGCCGGTCGTCGGCCCCGTGAGCCCCGTAAGCCCCGTAAGCCCCGGCGAACGTCGCGAGCGCCGACGTATGAGCCGAATGAGCCGAATGAGCCGAATGAGCCGTATGAGCCGGCCGGATGAGCCGAACCGCGCCAATCTCCCGCGTGTACGTGGCGTCCACGTGCACCTCCAGGAGCCCCAGCGTCGTGAACCGCCGCTCGGAACCCACCCCGGACGCACCGCCGGAACGCACGCGCAGCAGAACCGTCTCGGCGCGGTGCTCGCCCCGCCGTTTGGGTCGCTCCGGGGCGATGTTCGCGGATACCTCGCTCGGGTGGAACCATCTCGGGGCGACGTCGTCGTGAGGGATGGGTTCCGGCGGCTCGTCCTCGTTCCACGCGACGAGCCGCCCATCGTCGTCCTCGACCTCGTCCCCGCCGCGGGGGGTGGATCGCGACCCGTCTCCGGCACCACCCGCGAAGACGCAATTCGGCCGAAACGGTGACTCGCCGAGGAAAACGGCGACGTCAGACTCGGACAGCGCCGTCGCGGCGCCCGCGCCCTTCGCCTCGGCGTGGGACGCGTATCGCGCCAGGAGCCCCGCGGCGGCGGCGCACGCGGCTCGCTCGCCGGTTCCGACGCAAGCGACGCGACCGGGTGCGGGAAGGAGGGGCGACGGGGGTCGCGACTGTCGCGTTTGGCGAGGCTCGGGCCGGTCGTCACGCGAATCGTCACGCGAATCGTCGTCGTCGTGCGAATCGTCGTCGCGTGAATCGTCGTCGTCGTGCAAATCGTGGGGCGTCGACGCGGCGGCGATCCCGCGAAGGACTCGCGCGAGGTCGCGAGCGCCGTCGGGTCCGTACGCCGCCGCGACGCGCCGGTACCTCGAATCAACCGGTCTCTCGTCCCCGCCGTCGTCGAACCACGGCGGCTCCGAGGCGTCTGGGGCGGCGGCGACGAAAAAGGCAAAGGACCTCCCCGCGTCGAGGGACGCGGGAACCACGCGGTACGTCCACACCGTCCCGTCGACGCGGCGCTCGCGGCACACGGGGGTGAGCGCCAGCGGGCGGGCGCCGGTCTCCTGCCTCGACGCGTACGCGTAACGAGTCGGAACTTTTTCTTCCCGGAGCCGTTCCCCCCCCCAAGAGGTTTTCGCCGCCGCCGCCGCCGCGGAGCGCACCCCGCCGAGGTCCAGCTCCACCGCCACGCGGAGGAGCGACAGGAGCCGCGCGCATCGGTCGCGGGCGCTCATCGCCGCGTACGATTCGGAAGCTCTCGTCCCACCGGGAGGCGGAGGAGGCGGAGGAGGAGGAGAAGGAGGCGGGGCCGGGGCCGGGGCTGGGACCAGGGCTGGGGCCGGGGCCGGGGCCGGGGCCGGGGCCGGGGCTGGGACCGGGGCTGTGGCGGCCCGCGCCGGGGGTTGATCCGCTCCTCGGGGTTGACTCCAGGTTCCGTCCCGAGCGGCGGCGATCCTGCGTCTTCGCGCCAGGAACTCCTCCACAGCCGCCGGGAAGTTCGCTTGGCTCACCACGTCGGACCACGCCCCCCAGTCGACGACGCAACCGGGCAGGAGCTTCGACATCGTCTCCCTGAGCAGGCTCGCGTGCGCGCAGGCGAGGAAGGTGCCGGCGCCTCCCCCCGACCCCAGGAGCTCCCGGTCGAGGTCCTCGACCCTCAGCATGAGCGCCGCGGGGACGCCCTGGGGCTGGCCGGACCCGCCGGCGGTTGGCTCGTAGTACCCGAAGAGCGACAGGGAAACCCCGCGGCGGGCGTTGACGACGCGGGTGACAAAGTCCATGAACGACGCGTGTTCCCGCGAGTCGAGGCCGTGCGCCGGCGACCCCGGACCCCCCTCGGCGAGGAGTCTCTCGCGCATCTCGTCCAGATCAACGTAAGACGGCGAAGGACGCCTCGACGATATTGACGGCGCCAGCGGGGACGGCGCCGCGCCGGATCCCTCGTCGGGGGGCGGAAGCATGCGGATCAGCAGGAGGTCCCGGTCGGGAACGTGGTGAAGCGACCCAACCGCGGTCACCTTCGACGTGACCACCCCGGCCTCGAGGGACGCGTCTGACCCGGGCCTCCTCCGACTGTCCCGGCCCCAGCCCCGGCCCCGGCGCCCGGTGTCGGAACCGAGGCGCTCGAGGATGGCCTCGATCCTCTCCCTCGCGTTGGACGTCCGACGCCGCGCCCCGCCCCACCCGCCGTCCACGCGGACGGCGCCGGCTCCGTCCCGCCACATGGTCTCCTGCCAGTGCCGATCCCCTCTCTTCTTGTCCCTTTTTCCCTTTACGCCGCCGCCGCCGCGCTTGACCTTGACGATCAGCGCGGTGGCCCGCCAATCCGCCCTGCGAACGGTCCACCCGATCAACTCGCGCGTCAGCTCGCGCCACAGCCCCCGACCCCGCGCGTGCGGGAGCGTGACGATGAACGGCATCTCGACGTATCGGCCGAGGATTCCCTCCCCGGGCGCGGGCCTAATCACCGCAGCCGCCAAAAGCTGCGCGTCGTCGAGACCCCGCAGGCAAGCCACCTCGAAGGGTTTAGGGTTTGGGCGCAGCGTCCGGCGCGTCTCGTCGTCCACGGATCGATTCTCGTCGGGGAACATGGCGCGTCGAAGCGACTCGACCTCGTTTGGATCGACCGCCGCCGCGATGGCGTCGCGTTCGCCGTCGGTCAACTCGGCGACGGCGCAACACGAAAAAACAAACCGCCCCCCGAGACGGTTCGTATCTTCGACCGTTTTCAGCCGTTCCTTTTGCAAAGACGAACCGGGCGCACCTCGGCCGACTCGGCGCACCTCGGCGGGACCGCGGGTCGGCGGTGGTGGTTCAGGGTTTAGGTGCGAGGGACGGAACGGGGGCGGCTGCGGCCAATCGATCTCGTCGACGGCGACGCCAAAGGGACGCCGCGCTCGGAGTTTCGGGAGGAGTTTCGGCTCGCCGCGCGGCTTTCCCCGGGTTCCGATCGGATTCCTCTCGGATTCCGCGAAACCTCCGCTCCCGGCGCCGCCGGCGAGCGCCGGCCGAGTCGTCTCGCGTCGCTCTCGAACCTCCGCCGGCGATCGGAACAGCCGCGGGAGGGGCGGCGGGAACGCCCAGTTCGCACTCGGGGATTCACCCGGGTTTCGCCTCGCCGGCGCCGCCGGGACCCCCCTGAGAGCCTCGGCCGCGCGCTCGCACTCGGCGCGGCCGCTCAGCATGGACTCCCACAGCTGTCGGAGCAGCGCGGAGGCTCCGTTCCTGACGTCGGGGGACGCCGTCAGCGCGTTGATCTGGTCCCTCGCGGCGACGACGGCTCTCTCCTCTCGATTTTGACTCGTCGATTTTGACCTCGTCGACCCTCCCTGGACGGACGGTCGTCCGAGGGTTCCGGGACTTCCGGACCTCGAATTCCGCGTAAACTCCGCCCGACGAGGAGGACGACGAGAGGACCCTCTCGCGACACCCTCGTTCGCGTCGCCCCACGGTTCGAGCTTTTCCTCATCGCCGGTATTCATCGACGGCGTCATTCGCGGGTCATCCGTCTCGGGAGCGGACTCGTCGTCCGTCGGGCCCGGGCCGCCCCTCTTCCGTTTGTTCCGTGGGTTCGAGTCGAGGGTTCGAGGGTTCGAGTCCACGGGGGCGAAGAACGTCGGCAACGGCGCCGACCACGGCTTCCACCTTGTTCCGCTTTCTTCTTCCTCTTCTCCCTTTTGCCCGTGCGGGGAACCCCATCGTCTCCCATCGTCCCCATCGTTCCCGCCCCACTCGGTCCGCACCCGCGGGTCCGGCACGAGCACCGGCACCCTTCGCGTCGGATCCAACCGGTGCTTGGACCGGGCCGGGGCCGGCGCGGGCTCGGTCCGGGGATTCACCGCGTGCCTCAAGCCCGTCAGGACCCTCCACGCCACCCCGACGCAAGTCGGAACCACCGAATTACCCACCGCCCTGCACCGGTCCATCTGCCGAGCCACCCCGAGCGCCACCTGCGACCCCGCGCTCCACCCACCCGGTGACTCACCGCCCGGTGACCCACCGCCCGGGTGCCACGACGCCCAACGGTCGTGGCGTCGGAGGTGCGCCGAGGGATCGAGCACGTCACCGTCGAGGCAGGTCCAACCCGAGGGGAGGCCCATGAGCCACTCGGAGAAGGCGGGATTGAGGTGGAGCCTGGGTCGGTCGCCCGGGGACTCGGCGTAGCCCCGGCCGCGGGGCTGCCGGGGACGAGCCGGGGCCACGTCGCCGTGGAGCGCCCGCAGCTCTCGCACGGCGACGTGCACGCTGAGCGGGAGCGCCACGGAGGTTTCCATCTCGTTACCGTCGACAGCGCGGGGCGTGGGCCAGCGCTCGCGGCGGCGGGGAGGATGCCGCTCCGGGCGCGTCGGAAGCGGCAAGGCAGCTTCGGGGTCTTCGTCGTCGAAGCGTCCGGATATCGTCGGGTGATCGTCGTCGTCGGCGTCGGCGGCGTCGTGTTTGTTTCGAAGTCTGGGCTCGTCGAGGTCGTCGCCGCTTTCCTCCCCGAGGGGGAGCGAGCGCGACGAGCGGGTCTCTCGCGTCGCGTTCAGTCTCGGTACGTCGAACGCATCGTCAGTCGTCGTCGTACCGGGCCGGTCGTCGACCCTCTCCGCCTCCTCTTCTAAGTCCAATTCCTTCACTAACGAGTCAACGACGTCGTCCACGACTTTGTCGTCAGAGTTCTTCTCCCGATCCTCCCCGTTCGCCTCGCCCGTCTCGGCACTCGTCCGGCGGCTGGCGCCCGGGTCCCTCGTCCGCTTCGTCCGGTTCATCGCGGTACCTCGCGGCGCGTCGTCGTGCGAGACAGAACCAGCGTCGTCGCTCGTGGGGCGCTCCCACATCAGCGGCTGCCACGCACATCCATCGACAATCATACCCTGCCTGATGCAGAGCCTGCACGACTCGCTCAATGCCGCGGTGGAGGATGTCGGCGACGTTCTCGAGCAGGACGTAAGTCGCGCGGGTTTCCTGTGCCAGGCGTACGACTTCGAAGAAAAGGCGAGACTGCTCTCCCTCCAGGCCGCGTCCAGTTCCGAGATCGCTGACATCCGGGCATGGAAACCCGGCGGCGATGATGTCGACGGGCCTCGACCCGGGGATGTCCCACGCGGTGAGGGTGCGGACGTCGTCCCAGATCGGGGCGGCGGGAAGGTGTCCGGAATGCATTCGTGCTGCGATGCGTCCGTCGGTGGACGTCGGGGGGCGGGGGCGAGTCAGCCGGGGGGCGGAGCGTCGGACCGGACCCGGGGCTGGGTACGATTTGTTCGGGTACTCGGTCTCGCCGAGGGTGCAATCCGTGAAGATTTCGGAGGGGTTCGAGGCTGCGGCGGGGCGGGACAAGAAGACTCATCTCACCTTTGAGAACCTCGACGCAAAAGGGGTCGATCCTATGGAGACGAAGGGGTAGAGATGGGCTCAGCGGGGTCGTCCGGGTCGCGTCGCGACGCGCGGGTCCGGGTTAACTGTTTTACGTGAAAGTGCTTATCTCGCCCGACAAAAAGCGCGCGATGTCGGTCGGGTGCTCCTCTTCGGGGGTGAGGGGTCGGGTGGGTCCTCGAGGAAATGCCGGGCCCGGGACGCACTCGCAGTATACGATCCAGTGGATCCATCTCTTGAGCGAGAACTCGATGCCGCCGATGCCGGTGAATAGACCCTGCGTGCCAGGGGAAGGCGTGAGTCAGATTGGTCTTGTCAGGCGTTTAACATTACAGGAGGGGCCGCACCATCCCATTTAGCTTCGCTTCTCCCTGAAAATCATTTAGGAGGTCATGGGCACCCTCCATAGCACGGCGAGGTCCTCCCGGGTATGGACCCCGGGGGGCGCTCGCTGGGACGCTCTCGGTGTCTCGCGATACGGCCGACAGGCGACGCGGACCCCGCAAAAAAGCGCAAAAAGGGAAGAAGAAAAATCGGAGAGAGGAGCGGGAGAGGGCAAAATCTGATACGCCATCACGCGGTTGAGATAACTGATTTTCCATAGGAACGAGATCAGATTCGGGAAACGAAGTCGGGTGATGCCTTGAACCCTGGTTGACCCCTCCTTTCAAGCGAAGAAAAAAAGATACTCTCTGCGTCAGCGTAGATTGCGTCCAAAGCGCTCTGGACCGTGGAAAATGTTTCCGAATTCGGTGTGGGGTGCCCACAGGGTATTTAGTCTCCAGTTTTCCTGAAATTACGAACCGTCGGGCAACAAAAAAAACTCACGCGAAAAAGCGTTGAATCCTCCCGAAAACTCGCGAGGAGCGTGACGGACCTCCGAGTCCCGGGCCCTCGCGGCCCCCCCCCCCCGCGCGGCGCGCGCGCTCAATCGAACGAGCATCCCCGGTCGCACTTGTACCTCGCGTCGTCTTTTCTCACCAGCGCCGACAAATCCGTGCCGAATCCCTTGCAGATGGGCTCGGACGTGTAGAAACCCGGCCGCGCGCGGTGCTCGGCGCGGACCGGATTGTCGTCCCGTCCGGGGTTTGCCCGCGCGAACATGTAAACCGAGCGAGGGGGCGTCCCTCCGACCCTCGTCCGCCCGTCGCTCGCCTCCACGGACGCGGCGCGCAGCGCATTCACGCGACGTCTCAGCTCGCACCCGTACCCCCCGTCCTCCCTCCCCTTGGAGGCGTTGTCACCGTCGCATCCCGCCCACGCCTCCGCCTGCGTCCGCCGAACCAAATCGTGCGCCCACACATCGTTGGGAGCCGTAGCCGCCACCACCGCCGCGTCGTCGTCGTCGTCGGCACCCTCGGCACCCTCGGCACCACCATCGGCACCGTCGGCACCCTCGGCCAGCGTCCACCGCCTTCTCCGCCTTCTCCCCGCTCCGTGTCGGTGCTTGGTGTTGGACCTCACGTACTCGAGGTGCTGAAACCCGACGACGTCGGCGAGCCGGAGCCAAAACGCGTCAAACTCGGACGCGATCCCGACGACGTCCACGTCACGCACGATCCGTTCGAACCGCGCCCTGTCCCCGAGGGTCACCTTGCACGTCTCGTCCAGCGCGCGTTCGCCAAGTCGTTTACCCGTCGTCTGGTCCACGTCGAATACAGGACGGCGAAGCGCCGGCACGCACCTGTCGCCGAGCGCCTCGCGAAGCTGCAGGTCCGGGACGCGGCGCGCCCACTCCGCGAACGAATCGCCCCACGCGCCGGGCCCCTGGTCCGGCCCCGTCGTGGGATCCTTCTCCTGCTCCTTCCTGATGTAATACTCGTAGAAGCTGCGGTATTGTTCCGTCGGGTCGCGGAAGAGCATGGACGAGGAGATCTCGCATCCGAGGTGCGAGTGCGTGGCGCGGAGGTCGCGAAGGTCTCGCAGCACGACGTCCTCGAACGCCCGCGTGGCGCCCCACTCGTTTCGAATCTCCACGATGATTCGCGGGCCCTCGCCCGACTTGATCCTCGCCGGATCCACGGCGGCGTCCTTGAACCGTCTCACCACCTCTCGCCAGTCCTTCTCCCTGAAGCCGTAGTGACACATCGGGAGAAACTCAAAGTCCCCCATGGCCACCTGCTTGTCGAAGATGAAGCGGACGGTGGTACCCGCCGCCTTGCTCACGTGTCGAAACACGTGCAGCGAGCATCCGGGAAGCTCCCTGGTGCGCAACGCCGCGGAACTGCCGTTGTGCGGGGAGTAGCCCGCGGTGGGATACCGCCCGGGCATCGACGCGGGGGACGGAGCCCCGTCGTCGTCGTCGTCCATCGCGATCGTGGGAGCGTCGGCGGGGGGATCGCGCTCGGGAGATGCGGCGGCCGGGACGGACGACCCG
>Ga0181573_10000991_pt1 | contig 29015 bp, 19 predicted proteins | sample 101ome_25_FD_148643 | JGI IMG/M metagenome (GOLD analysis project Ga0181573, IMG submission 148643) | Coastal salt marsh microbial communities from the Groves Creek Marsh, Skidaway Island, Georgia - 101409BT metaG (spades assembly) | ecosystem: Environmental > Aquatic > Marine > Intertidal zone...
GCGCTGAGACAATTTGAGCAGACGCTCTCGCCAGAGACGCTCTATAAGCTCGAGGAGAGGCAGGCGACGGTGGAGCGATTGTTCGACATGAGCGAGCAGGAGATTGGTAGCATGCTCAGGCTCAACACGGCCGTCGGCAGGAAGGTCCGGGGATGCCTAGAGTCCCTGCCACACCTCACGATGGAGGCAACGGTTCAGCCGATCACTCGCAGCGTCCTGCGGGTCACTGTCGCGCTCACCCCCGAGTTCAAATGGAGGGACGCAGTGCACGGGGGCCTTCAGCGTTGGCTCGTGTGGGTTGAGGATCCCGTCAACGAGCACATATACCACAACGAGACGTTCATGCTCAGCAAGAAGCTGCACGGCGAGGGGAAACAACACCTGGCGTTTACCATCCCGATCTTTGAGCCGGTTCCCCCACAGTATTTCCTTCGCGCAACTTCGGAGTCCTGGCTTGGGTGCGAGACGTTTTTGGAGCTGAACTTCAATGAATTAGTGTTACCCGATAGGGGACCCGCGCACACGGAGCTGCTTGACCTACCACCAGTGCCCAGGCAGGCGCTGTATCCACCCGAGAACCCAGAGCTCGGCAGAAAGGAATTCTTTGACCTCTACGAGGGCAAGTTCGACTTTTTCAACAAGGTCCAGACGCAGGCGTTCAACACACTGTTCCATTCCGAATCTAACGTGCTGCTCGGCGCGCCCACGGGTTCCGGTAAGACGATCAGCGCGGAGCTCGCGATGATGGCGGCGTTCAGGGACCACCCAGGAGGTAAGATTATCTACATAGCACCGCTCAAGGCGCTGGTCAGGGAGCGTATCGAGGACTGGAAAGGGAAGCTGTGCAAGGTTCTCAACAAAAAGCTCGTGGAGCTGACGGGCGACTACACGCCGGACATGCGCGCGCTTCAGGGCGCAGACATCATCGTGTGCACCCCGGAGAAGTGGGACGGCATCTCGCGTCAGTGGCAGGCCAGGTCGTACGTCACCAAGGTTTCGTTGGTGGTGATTGATGAGATCCACCTGCTCGGCGCCGACCGCGGGCCAATCCTCGAGGTGATCGTGAGCCGCATGAGATTCATATCCACTCGCACCGAGCGACCGGTACGAATCGTTGGCCTTTCGACGGCGCTGGCCAACGCGAACGATCTCGCGGACTGGCTCGGCATTGAGAAGCAGGAGGGACCAAAGAGCGGCCTCTTCAACTTCAAGCCGTCGGTGCGACCGGTGCCGCTGGAGTGTCACATACAGGGTTACCCCGGAAAGTTCTACTGCCCGCGGATGATGACCATGAACAAGCCAACGTACGCCGCGATCCGCACGCACTCTCCGGAGAAACCCGCCCTCGTGTTCGTGTCGTCCAGGCGGCAAACCAGGCTGACCGCCATTGACCTTATAGCGTATGCTGCCGCGGATGAGCGACCAGACACCTTCGTGCACATGGACCCATACGAGATGGAGATGCACTTGGCCAAGGTCAAATCACCCGAGCTGCGGCATACGCTTCAGTTCGGCGTCGGGCTGCATCACGCGGGCCTGGCCCCCGAGGACAGAGCACTCTGCGAGGAGCTCTTCCTCAAGTGCAAGATCCAGGTGCTTGTTTGCACGTCGACTCTTGCGTGGGGGGTGAACCTGCCTGCGCACCTCGTCGTGATCAAGGGTACCGAGTTTTACGACGGCAAGACCCGCCGATACGTGGACTTTCCTATCACAGACGTGCTTCAGATGATGGGCCGCGCCGGCAGGCCCCAGTTCGACACCAGCGCCGTCGCAGTGATCATGGTGCATGAGCCAAAGAAGGCGTTTTACAAGAAGTTCTTGTACGAACCCTTTCCCGTGGAATCATCCCTCGCAGATCAGCTCCCGGACCACTTCAACGCCGAGGTGGTCGCGGGCACTATTCGCTCCAAGCAAGACGCAGTGGACTACCTGACGTGGACCTATTTTTTCCGCAGGCTCGTCAAGAACCCGTCCTATTACGACTTGGAGAGCGTGGAGCACGACGCTCTGAACGCGTTTTTATCGCGGCTGGTGGAGAACGCGCTTGCGCAGCTGGAGGATGCGCAGTGTCTCACGATCGGCGAGGACGACAGCCTGGAGCCCGCGACGATGGGGCGCATCGCGAGCTTTTACTACCTTCAGCACCCCTCAGTCGCGCTGTTCGCATCCAGTCTGGGCCCGGATACCTCTCTGGAGCAGCTTCTGGGCATCCTCTGCGGCGTGGCAGAGTACGACGAGCTCCCCGTGCGTCACAACGAGGACAAGGTGAACGCCGAGCTGGCTCGGCAGGTCGAGGACGCGGGTGGGTTTAAGGTGGACGCTCGGCTCGCGGACGATCCCCACACAAAGGCTAATTTGCTGTTCCAGGCGCACTTCCTTCGGATGCAGCTGCCGATGAGCGACTACGTCACCGACGCAAAGGGTGTGCTGGATCAGGCGGTGAGGATCCTTCAGGCGATAATCGACGTGTGCGCCGAGTCCGGCTGGCTCGCGACGTGCCTGCACGCAATGAATTTGATGCAGATGGTCATGCAGGGACGGTTCATAACCGATCCCAGCTGTATGTCGGTGCCTGGCGTGGACGAACAAAAAGCCGCGTCGCTGTCTGGGTCGGGATACGAAGCCTTGCCGCAGCTCGTGGACGCGTGCGTCAACAAGGAGGCCGCCGCGAGGAAGGCGCTCACAAACGCCGGTTTAAAGCCGAGGCAGGTGGACGAGGCTGTGAATCACTGCCAACGAATGCCGCTCATCGACATCGACGCGAAGCTGTCCAAAAACGGCACCGAGGTTGAGGTCAATCTGCGCCGCGCGTCAAAGTCTGCGGGTGGGGGAGGTAAAGGAGGCGGCCGAGGTTCCGCGCCCCGAGCGATACTGCCGAGGTACCCCAAGGTCGAGGAGGAGGGGTGGTGGCTGATCCTCGGCGACAGGAACAACCGCGAGCTCCTCTCGCTCAAGCGCGTCGGCTTCGGGCAGAGTGCGAGGGCCAAGCTGGCGGTGGACCGGTCCGCAAACGCCGTCTTCGACCCGGACCTTTACGTGTACCTCATCAGCGACTGCTACGTGGGACTCGACCAGGAGGTGGAGGTTGCGAGGGGTGTCGGGGCGGGGGTTGCGGAGGATGCGGAGGAGGAGGATGACGAGCGAGGGTTCTGGCTCTCACCGGAGCAAGTCGCGGCGAGACTCGTGGCGAGGGCGGCGGAGGATACCGATTCGGACGAGGACTTTTGGGAGATGCCCGACGCCGCCGCGCCGGCGGGGGAGAGATACTCGGCGGTGATGGCGACGAAGATGCCCGTGGAGGAGGACCCGTTCTTCTGGGAGAACGAGCGCGAGTATCTGGACGCAAAGTAGGAAAACAAATCATTCTTTTTGAAAGTAGAACCATCAGTAGCGAGGTCCACCGTGGATCATCTCTTCGCATGCTGTGACCAAACCGCCGCACTCCACGTTCAGCTCCTCCTCCTGCCGTTTTTCCTCCGCCTTGAGGAAGGCCTCGAGTGTCCACTTCGCACCCTGTGGGAGCATGTCCACCTCGGTCGCGACGATATCCTGCTCGGGATCGCCCGATGGGGCGCTGCCCCAGTACTTGGCCCACGGCTTTGCCGGCCGCCACGTGGAGCCAGTCTCCATGAAGCACATCGCCTGTAGTTCATCCTCCAGCGAGAAGCTGTCCATGTCCTCGACGAACATACGTACGCCCTTGCAGTGTGGCGGGTTGGTCATGGGGATCTCGGCGAACCTGTTGTCCTGCACTTGGCCCTTCTTGTACTGCTGCTCATTTGTCGTCGGCTGCCGCTTGACCAGGCAGATCATCAACACGTTGTAAGGCTCATTTGTGATGGGGTGGATCTCTCGGTCGAGACTCCACGCGGTCTCCTCGGGTAAGAGATAGTGGGGCACCCCCGGGTGCTTCTGCTTCTCGTTAGGATCGACGCCCGGGCGCCAGAACGTGCGCGTGAGGCCGTCTATCTCGTTCAGAACGTTGACGGTGAGTCCGTACTCGTCCACCCTGACGTCACAGTCGGAGCCCTCGATCCAAAAAGGGAGCTCGATCTCGAGCACTGCTTCCGTGCTGGACTCCTCCATCTTGTATGGCTGCCGCAGGCACCTGGCGTAGAACGGGTCGCCGTCGAAAAGTCGCGTCCACGTCTGACCGGGCTCAGCCTTTGTCACGGAGATGAGCATCTTGGTCCGCATCTGCGTCTGCAGCGTGTCAACCGGGCACTTCTCGTCAATCGGGAACGCAAACCGGCGCTCAAGAACAGGCGCCGAATCCTCAGCCTGGACGCGCAGCACGGCGTAGTGCCCGCCGCCGATCTCCATGTGGACCCGTTTATCCTCGAACCCCGTTGGAACGTGCACGGCGATGTACACCTTCCGTTCGGTCTGCGCCCAGGCGTAATACCGGGACAGCCGGTGGTCGTATCGCCTGACGTGGTGCGGGAGAGTTCCGTTGAAGTCGCAGGGCTTGGCTCCGAGTCCGTAGATTTCCGCGGCGGCCTCCTTGAAGGCGCGCGCCTCCGCGAGTTCGATGTCGTTGCGGTAGTTGGGATCCTCGAGCTGACGCTCTCTGCCGTCTTCCAAGGTCTTGGTCTCGAGCTCCTTCTCGGCGATTCTTCTCGCCATCGATCCCGGCGCGTTTTGCACGGGGTAGTGCAGACCGAACTGCCCCTTCCAGTGCATCTTGCGCGTGCAAAAGTCGCAGAATCGGCAGTCACAGACGTAGCAGGTTTTGTTCGAAGGCCGCCCGCACACCTCGCACAGAACGACGAGCTGCCGCCCCGGATCGAGGTCCAGCCCGAGCCGCTCGAGATCGTCGAGGATCAAATCTTCGCCGCCGCGGGCTCGAGGGGTGACGCCCCGGATGTAGGTGAACTCGAACTCGCGCGCGAGAAGGTCGTATGTCGCCCTGCGCTGCGGGTCGGACAGCGTCTCAAACGCGAGCTGAACCTTCGCGAAGGTCATCGCGTCGCCGCCCTTGTCCGGATGATGCTCGCGCGCGGCGGCTCGGTACGCCGATTTGATCTCAGCCGCGGTCGCGTCGCGTCCGATCCCGAGCGCGACGTAGTGCGCGTCGCCGCGGATGTCCTCGACCTGCGACCACGGGTCGTCGCGCCTCGGGCGAGGGTCATCGCCGTTATCGCCGTCGTTGCCGTTCATTTCCCTCTCTCGCACCGGGGAACGAGGCGAGCACGGCGCGAGTGGAGGATGGCGAAGGCGCCGAGACCCGCGTCCAGTCTTCACCACCCAGAGCCTCGGGGCGACCGAGACTCGATTTCGCGTGCGTTTTCGGCGCAGTCCCCGAAAAACGCTCGACGGGGTGGTGGAAGACAGGACGCGACCGCTCCTGGACCGACCTTGAATATAGACCGACCACCAGACCCAGAACCTTGAATAAAATATCGCCCTTTCGGGTGCCAGCACGGCACAAATATCAAAACAAGGAATCTCAAAATCGGAAACTTCGTTCGCTTTTTCGGCCCAGCCTTCGCGATATCCGTACATTGCATTTAGTCTTTGTTTTCCTCAAATTCGTCACGAGATTTTTTTGCGGATATTCCCGGGCTCAAAACCCATCCTCGATCTGTTGAAGTGGACTTCCGGAGCCTCTCATCGCGCGCCACCTGGTGCAACTGACGTGTAAATGTAGGTCGGATGACCAATATTTTTTTTCGTTGCCGTATGGGCAAACAGTCACGCCCCCCCCCGTTTCACCCCGTTTTTCGGTCCTTCTAGTCGGCCGGACGTTACGGCGCTAAAAGCGATCACGCGGTTGAGCATCCGTCTGACCCCCGCAAAGCGCGGCGCGCGGGTTCGCGCGACGTCGGAAGAGGTTTTCGGATCACCCGGGTGGGTCCTCCGGAACCTCGGGTAGACGCATGGGCCCGACGCCCGCCCGGATGGGCGGTCCGTGCCCACCCCCGGCGACGGGCCTTCCGCGCGTCTCGGAGGAGGGCGAGCTCACGGACGAGGCCGATTGCCTGACGTGCGACGAGGCGAGCCTGTGCGAGCCGGCGTGCTCGCGCGGAAGCGAGGGATCCGGCGCGCCGGGTGGGCGCTCGGCGTCCGCCGCGAGAACCTCAGAGTCCCTCCACATCGTGGAAAAGGTCAAACCTGTCCATCTCGTACCCCCGGCGCCGGGTTTCCGAGCCCCGGCCGGTGGTTCGGGAATGCACCAACCAACTCTCCCGCGAAGCAAACCCGGAAGTCTCGGGTTTCGGTCCAAGACCTTCAAGTTTCGCAGCAGCAGCGTGGACAGCGGCCTCTACATGCTCGAGAACCGCGCGACGACCGCGGCGAGCGGATACGCCATGCTCATGCCGCTCGCCTTACGGGTCATGGAGAAGATAAGGTAAGCGCTCGTATCGGTTCGTCGACGTCGTGCGCCTCACCGCGCGTGTTTTACGTCCCGCGGCTCGTTTTCCCATCACCGGGAAATCGCGCCAAAAGCTCCTCCGCGGTTTTTTTCCCAACCCCCAGCAGCTGGCTGAGTTTTCCACCCCCGCCCCGCCTCCTCCAGGCTCGACGGATGGCGGTGCATGCCCAAGGTGGAGTCCGACCTGTGGTGGTGCGCGCACTCGCACCCCATGTCCACCTCCGGTCCGCCCCCGCCGGTCACCACCGAGCTGATGCGCGTCGGGCAGAGGCTGCTCATCGGCATCAGGTCCCCCGCGAAACGCCCCACCGCTTCGGACGCCAGCCCCACGAGCTCGAGGCAAGGGACCGTGCACGACGTGATCAACGCCGCTGTGGAGCGCGCGCAGAGCTTCGCGCCCGCGAGGGTGGAGGCGTTCGGCCGCATCCTCGCGCCGGCCAACTGGGTGACGATCGATCGGCTCTCCGAATCATCCGAGGTGCGCGTCCGAGCATCCCGTTCCCCTCCCCCCCCCCCCCCCCCCCCCCCCCCCCCCCCCCCCCCCCCCCCCCCGCGCGCGCGTCGCTCCCGGATCCGATCGCGCCTTTTTCGTGCCTTTTCTCGCGCCTTTTCGCTCGGCCCGGGACGGGCGCGATTTTCCGACCGAACGCGCGACGCCCTCGCCCTCGATCGCCCGCTGAACGATCGCGTTCCGTTCCCTTCCGATGTAATTTCGCAGGGAAAGATGGTGGTCTGGTCCCCCGACGACGATGACGTCCCCGGCGCGGGCTTCGTGGTGACTCCCGCCGAGGCTGCGGCCAAGATGCTTTTCGGGGCGGACGAGGCCCCGCGCATGGTCTCCGCGCTCACCGCGGGGCTCGCGGCGACGGAGCAGAAACACGCGCACGCCTCAACCCCAAACGCGGGCCAACGGCGTAAATCCCTGGACGGGGACGATCGCCCGCGACCGCCGCGGCTGGCCAGGCACGCGAGCTTCACCTCGTGGGACTGGAACGGCAGCGGCCAGTCGTCCGGGGAGGGATGCTGCGTCGAGTCCAACGCGCTCGCCGTCGGCGCCGAGGCGGAGGTATCGATGGCGCCCGGCGCGCTGGGCCTGCCCCGCCGCGGTAGAAGGGCCAACGCGACGCCGCCGCTGCCCACGATCCGCTCCCCGGTCGCGGTGGCGAAGCGGAGGAGGGTGTCCGAGGGCGAGATGGCTGAAAACGATCACGGTCACCCGACCTCCTCGTCACCCGTCGTTCACCCGAGCTCCCCGATCGTCATAAGCGCCAAGAAGAAATCTCCGCCGCGGCAATGCATGGACAACGCATCCGTGGATGACGACGGACCGTCGCACGTCGAGCTGGCGAGGGAGAGGGACGCGGAGGAGGAGCGAAGGCGCCGGCGAGAGGAGCGACGCGACGGCGAGAGCGAAACCATCAAGGCGCTCCGGCGGCAGTGGGAGACGATGAAGGGCGGCACGATGAGGGCCGGCACCCCACCACCCGCGGGGGGCACGAGGCCCGAGCGCGCGCGAGACGACGGCGACGGGGATACGCCGCCGCCGAAGATGGTTCGCCGGCGCGCGCCCAACCTCAAGCAGCGGCTCTCCGAGGTGCTCATCCCGGTGCTCGACCCAATGCGAAACTGGAACTTCAACAAGCGCGTCACCGGCCTGAACCTGTCGAACGCGTCCATCGGGCCCGAGGGAGCCAAGTTTCTGGCGTCCGCGCTGCACGGGAGGCGGAACGCGGACGGGACGTGGGTGTTCAACAGCGTGCTTCGATCGCTGAATCTGGAGTTTAACTCCATCGGAGACGAGGGCGCCGTCGCGCTCTTCGAGGCTCTGGCGCCGCGGTGGGTCACCGACGGCGCGGACGACGCATCGGACGTGTCGGGCCACAGTGGATTCGACCGGGACGAGTGGATGCGATCGACGGCTCCGGCGTCCACGCCGACTCGGTCGGACGGCGCGTGGGTGTGCAACACGGCTATGCAGGAGCTCAACCTGAATTTTTGCGACATCGGGCCCTCGGGCGCGGCGGCGCTCGCGAGGGTGCTCGCGCCGCGCGTCGGGCCCGAGGGCGGGTGGGTGTTCTGCAGCGGAGTCACGTCCGTGTCCATGTTCCACAACCACATCGGTCCGGAGGGTGCGAGGCTGCTGGGCGACGCGCTCGCCCCGCGGAGGCAACCGAAAACCGGCGAGCACGTCTTCAACCCCGTCTTCAGGGCTCTCAACGTCGGGAGGAACCAGCTCGGGGACCAGGGGCTCGCGCACATAGCGCGCGCGTTCGCCCCGAAGCGGTCTCCTTCGAGCGGTCACTGGGACTTCAACCCCACGTTCACCCACCTCCACGCCAACCAGAACAGCTGCATGCACCAGGAGGGACCGCTCGCCGTCGGCGCCGCGCTCTCGCCCCGTCCGAACCCCGACGGCGGGTGGGCGTTTGCCCATAGCCTCTCCACCCTGCACCTCGCCAACGTGCATCTCGACGAAGAGGGGGGCAGGGCGATCGCCGGGATCATCGCGCCGAGGCAGAACGCCAGCACGGGCGTTTGGGTGTTCCCGTCCAACCTGAAGGTGCTCAACCTGTCTCGCACCGGGCTCGGGGACACGGGCGCGTGCCACATCGCCGAGGCGCTCCTGCCCAGGTGGTCCCCGCTCGCGCAGCTGGGCGGCGGCGGCGCATGCGGTCGGTGGCTGTTCAACTCGAAACTGCGAGAGTTGCACCTGGGCGGCGCCACGATCGGCCCGGGCGGCGCCAAGGCTCTCGCCCGAGCTCTCACCCCGCAGCGCAACAACGACTTCCTCGCCGACGTCAAGGTCGAGTCGCAGTGGGCGTTCAACACCGCGCTGCGAATCCTTGACCTGCGCGATAACCAAATCGGAAGCGAGGGCATGGAAGCCATCGCCGCGATGCTCGAGCCCGTCCAGGTCGAGACGGACTTTGGCGCGCAGAGCCCAAACTCGGGTTCGTCCACGCCCGGCGCCTTCAACCCGAACGTTTTTTTCAACCCCGTCGCCCCCGCCGACGTCAACGGTAACGGCTCGGCGACGAGAACGGCCGGCACCGCCCTGCCGATATCGACGCGGTGGATCCCCGGCGGCGGCGGCCTCACCGTCCTCAACCTGGAGTTCAACGACGCGGGGCCCGAGGGGATCTGCCACATCGCGAGGGCTCTGACCCCACGGTGGTGCGCGGGGCTTCCGCCGAGCCGCGTCGGGCAGGCCGACTCCGGCCGGTCCTCCCCACTGGAGTACCCGCCCGGGCTCGGCACCCGGGGCCCAGGCGAGGGGCGGGGGTGGGGCTCGCCCAACAGCAGCAACGCGTCGTCGCCGGGTGCGACGCCCTACGGCTCGAGGCCGTCCTCCGCGAGGGGTGGGCGCGGCGGGTTTATCAACCCGGCCCGGTCGCGCCCGAGCTCCGCGGGGGCATCCGGGCCGACGTCGCGAAGGTCGAGCTTCGGTACCAACGCCATCGCCAACGGGCTCGCGGTGCCCAAGGCTGTGGACGAGCTGGCGTGCACCGGCGTCGGCGGGGACGACTGCGCGTGCGGCACGTGCCGAGGCGTGTGGACCAACGGCGGCCGGTGGACCGACGGCGAAAAGACGTTCTCGTCGGCTCAACTCGGCGACGGATACTGGGTCGCCAACCGCGCGTTGCGGGGTCTCGCCGTGGGCGGAAACCGCATGGGCGACGAGGGCGCCGCGGCGTTAGCGACGGCCATCGAGCCCCGGATGAACAGCGACGGTTCGTGGACCACCCCGGCGCTTCGCGCTCTCGACGCCAAGGAGAACGGCATCGGCACCGAGGGCCTCCTGGCGCTGGCCAGGGCCGTTGAGCCCAAGTGCGGCCGGTGCCTCCGCGGCAGGGCCAGCAGGCTCAACTCCACCGACTCCCTCGCGTCCATGGACGGTGAGTGCAGGTCGCTGAGCCGGCCCGGGAGCACGCACGGCGCCTCGCTCCTGTCCTCGGTGCTCCTCAACAACGCCGCCAACGCCGCCGGCGACGTCGCCGGTCTGATGAACCAATGGGGCCTCGGCGGGAACTCCCCGGCGGACAGCCCGCGGAGCTTCTCGCCCACGTCCGACGGCGAGCGAGGCTCGCCGTTCCCCGGGGGCTCACCGAGGGTTGGGTCCCCCACGGGCGAGTGCGCTTTCGAGATTCACAGCGCGCTGTGCAGGCTCGACCTGCTTCACAACGACACCAGCGCCGACTTGAAGGCTGTGTTCCAGCATCTCAAGTCCACGGGCTCGCAGTGCGACGTGACCATCTGATGAGCGCGACTGAATCAAGTCTGCGACTCGGCTCTTGTTCTTTTATCCGCGACATGTACCAGCACCAGTGGGGTATTTTCCGGGACGGCCGCTTGCCGACCCGCTTATTGACCCAGCTTTTGAACAATAACGTTGTATTGTACCTCTAAATGACATCGTCGATCGTCTATGTATCCTAGCTACTACTCGCCCCGGCGCACGCCGTCCGGCAGCTCCGCCAGTATCTCCCAGAAATCCTCCGCGTGTTCACCGTGCGGATTGGACACCCTGTCCGGCGCCATCCGCTGCGCAAAGTCCGCGTCCAGGATCGCCGTGATGTCCCCCAAGGGCACCGTCTTTGGCCCCCGTGTGTACGTCGCCTCCAGCCACACGCCGGTCTCCTCCTCCTGGAACAGTGGCTGACACACGCACATCCCGTCGCTGGCTCGCACGGACTCCACCTTGCCGACGCTGAGCCCGTCGCCGTCCCTGAACACCACCACGTCCCACTCGACGATGACGTCGTTCGCCTCCTCCCCGGGCGACGCGTGGGTGGGGTTGGGTGCGGGGCGCGCGGTGCGACTGAATCGCGCCGGGCGCGCCGGGGAGGCGAGACTGCGACCGGAGGTGCCCGGACGGGCGGCGGTGCGAGCGCCCGTGAACACAGCCGACATGGGTCCGCGCGGGGACGACTGAAGATCGGATAGGGCTGGTCGACTGGAGTTGGTGCCCAAGTGTTAACAGTGCGTGCCTTCCGTGATGAAATGTAGCACTGACGAGATCTGGGGAGGACCACAGTTCACCCCTTAGAGTCGGGATGGCCGGTCAGGATCGATGGGAGCGCGCTGTGCTCAGCGGTCAGTCCGCGATCGCTACGGCCCTCATATGCATCGTCGTGCTCGTGACCCTGCCGCTCCTGAAGATGCTGGTCAGGCTCGGGGCCCTTGTGGGTCTGGCGAGTTTATACATCAACAACCCTTGCCGAGATCCCTCCACGCACCACAAGGCATGGGAGATGCTCCTGGCGGAGCGCAGACGACGCATCGGGGAGAGAAACGCAAAGGACGTGAGTAACCTCAACGTCATATCGCTCATCAAGAACGCCGTAAATGACACCACGGGCCTGATATCCGGCCAGCGGGTAATGTGCGACTTCGTGTTCTTCTCATTCGCGTACATAGACAGCGAGTCGGGGGTAGACGCCGAGTACTTCGCGTTGGGGGCGATGGGCAGTTGGAGGATCGTGGAGATGGCGGTTCTGAGGAGGCTGGCGACTAGTTTAGCGATGGGTTTAGACGGGATGGCATCGGGGATGGGGGGTGACGGAGGGACAGGCAGCAGGGCAGAGCCTCAGGGTTGAGAGAAATTGTTGCTCGTGTCCATAACGCACAGGTGTATGGGAGAAATGGAAAATTAGACCATGATTTCTTGAGTTATCGTTCGCGACCTTAAATGTCGAGGTCCCCCCGAGTCAAGAAAACTCGGGACGGCCGCGTCTAAAACGTTCATACCACGCCGCGTCCGCTGGACGCAGGTCGGTGCCCGGGCGCGGTCGTTGACATCGCGTACGACTCGATACGTCAGCACGCCGCGAGCGAATCGTCGAGGTCTACCGGGCACGCAAGCCCGTCCGCTGGATTCGCATCTCGGTGTGATAATTAAAAAGAGCGTTTCGGGGGAACCTCCAGCCCGAGACGAACGATGCCAGTGTTCGGCGTCAGCGTGCAGGATGCGTGCAGGGAGAGCGGCGGCCTGCCGAGAGTAGTCGCGGAGACCATTGCATGGCTTGATGCGCATGGTGAGTGGACGTTCATCGTCTGGGGATGTCCTCCGCTCGACCCGATTCAGTTCCCCCCGCCCAGATCCCGCTTTTGGTCCCCACGCCTCGCTGACCCTCCCCACCCCGTTCAACCTCGAATTCCCCCTCGCAGTCGGCGTCAAGCCCGCGGAGAACATGTTCAAAGTTCGCGGAGACCACAACAAGATCCAGGAGTGCCGCATCAGGTACGACAGGGGCGAGGTGATGCCTCTGAAGGGATGCGCCGACGCACACACCGTAGCTGGCGTGCTCAAGCTCTACCTCGCCTCCCTCCCGGAGCCGCTTCTCACCTTCCGCCTGTACGACTCCCTCCTCGCGGTGGCGGCGATGCCCTCGAGGTCCAGGCGGGTTCTCGCCCTCGGATCGCTGCTCGACTCCCTCGACGTCAGCGCCAAGCGGACGCTCTCCGCCGTCTCCGCGTTTCTTCGAAGGTGCGCCCAGGCCAACGCGAGGTGCGCCCAGGCCGAGAGGGCGCACGCGGACGAGACCGCCACCCTCGCGCGCTGCGTCAGGGACATCTCGACCGCGTTTAGCCCGCTCCTTCTGCGCTTGCGCGGCGCCCAGAGAGACGCGGCGGCGCTCGCCGAGGATACCGCTCGCGCCGACCACGTCGTCGAGCTCCTCGTCGAACACCACGCCGAGATTATCGGTCTCAACAGGCACAAGCACAGGCTGCAGGGCGCGGGAACGGACCCGGGGGACGGACGCGAGGTGACGTCCAGGAAAGGCGGCGGCTTGGGTGCGAGCGATAACGGGCGCAACGCGCACGGGGACGAACGCGCGCGCGTCGCCGCGGCGTCCCTCGGGAAGGAAAACGCGAGCGACGGCGGCGCCAAAACCTTTCAGACTCGGACGGCAAAGGACGAGGAGAGCTCGAGCTCGAAGAAGGAGAGATCGAAGGAGGAGAGCTCGAACGCGCACGTCGCGAGGCGCCCGGTCGCGACGGTGGACGTGCATCTCGCGGATGACTTCGCGGACGTCGCGATGGACGGGCTGATTGACGAGTTCGTGGGGTGGAGCGTGGGAGGTTTGATGGGCGGCGACGACCTGTTCACCGCCGAGATTGATCGAGCCGCGGGCAGCGCTCTCGAGGTGCTCTACAAGGGGGGCATACATCGCATGCCCCCGGACGAGCTCGCCGCGGAGAAGCAGCACATCAAGCGACGGTTGCGATCGTTCGATAACCACGTGGCAGCGTGCAGCGGGAGGAAGGCGACCAAGGAGGACAAGAGGCACCTCCGGCCCCTCTACCTCCGGCTGGCGCACGTGAAACGGCAAATCGGAGTATTGGAGCAGTCAGGCGCGGGTCAGCACGGGGCGCAGAGGGGGACCGCGAGAACTTAGGGATACCTGAGGTGGATCGAATCCAGTTGAGTTAACAATGTAAGGGTTTTAGGACCGTGCCGTGCTCGCCCCCGCGTCCCCCGGGTGCCGTCGGAGACGTGGTCTTTCCCCCCGTCTTTCCACTCACTCGACCTCGATGTCCAGGGGAATCATAACCGCGTTCGCGCCCGTCGTGTCCAGCTTTGGGAACTTGGTGGACTCCGGGATCTTCCTCCGCACGACGTCCTGCGCGCCCCATTCGGTCAGAAGCTCGGCCACCGCGTCCAGCTGCTCCATGTACGCCGCCTCTGTGAGCGGGAACGACTTCTGCCCCACGTGCTTCCACATTATCTGTAGGTAGAGCTGCAGCTTGTTGAACTGATCCCGCCGCTGGTGTATGCGGGTGTCGTACATCTTGCCCCACTTGTTCAGCACCAGCAGCCTGAGCTCCTCGCCGTCCATCGGTGATCCCTCCTCGCCGACGATGCCGCTCGCCGTGGGGATCGTCCCAACCTCTTCCGCGTCCGAGGCCCCATCCTCGCTCGCCATCTGAGCCTCCAGGAAGGAGAACAGGTCGTCGTCGTCATCGTTACCCGCGCAGACCGCCAGGGACGCACCCCGACGTCGAGTGCGATCGCCGAGCGCGCGTCCCGCGCCGATCGCGCCCCTCCCGCGCCCGGCCACGGCCCTTCGTCGAGCGGAGCCCAACGCACGGCGACCCCCCGTCACCGTGACGGTCGTCAGCCCGGCGCGCATCATCGCGACGGACATCGGCTACCGGAGACCCGCGCGGGACTACGGCGAAGGTGTCTGTTGAGCGTACCTCACTCCTCTCCGCACGTCTATCGACGGTGGGCGTGCGTGTGTGCGCGATCAGCCGAGTCTTATCGCGTCATCTTGTAATTATTTTTCCGGTGTGAGGAGTCGTCTTCGTGAGTGAGAAAATTCAGTTTCAAGGACGCTCCTGCTTCCCTCCTGCTACCCGCCAAAGACGGCGACGCTGACGCCCGCGGCGACCGCTATGGCGGCCCCGACACCCGCCAACGCCCCCACCGGCATCTGATTCACGATATTCTGGTCGAACCCCGGGTCGTTCAGCGCCCGCCGCGCGTACGCCACGATCCCCCACGCCGCGGCGAGCGCCAGCAAAAGGCAATTCTCAACCACCCGCCGCGACAGCGGGTGCCACGGGTCCGGGTCGTCCCGACGCGCCACGCGCGGCGGGAAGGGCTTTTCCCCGGCGCCCGGGGATACGTCATCGCCGCCGCCGCCTCCTCCTCTTTCGCCGCGGTGCCCCGCGGACCGCCCCAAGTCCACCCCTCGCTCGCCCCGCGCCGCCCCGGGGGATGAGGATGATCGATCCGACCCGCCTCGGTACCAGCGCGACCCGACGCCCGGGACGAATGCGTCGACGACGCGAATAACCTGGACGCCCACCCACGCGACAAACGCGGGAACCGCCTCCTCGTCGTCCACCGCGTTATGCATCGCGTGCGATAGCATGTGCGACGCCATGGACAGGTTCCTTGGCACCCCGACGCCGTGCGCGTGCGCCCACGCCAGCGCGACGGTGCCCTCGGCGAAACCCGCGGCGGATGCCTCGGCGTAGTGAAACACGATCGCCTCCTCCGGGGACAGTCCCGAGGGGGGAACGACGTTACGGTCGAGCCTGACGCGGCGCAGGCCCAAACCTTCCTTATCCTGCGCCTCCTCGGCGTCGAGCCAGCCGCGAGACGCGAGCCAGCCGGCGTCGCCAAACTCCCCGCATCGCTCGCATTCAAACCCCGACGACCTCCACGGACCTTCGCCCTCGGACCTCGGGGTGGCGCGAAGCCGGTCCCACCGCGCGTTCCCCAGGTCCACGTGCGATTCGTGGTTACCCATGCGGACGCTTCGCTCCAGCATCGCGATCGCGCGGTCCACGTGGTCGTCGCGGTCGTACCCGGCGCGCTTGGCGAGCAGCCAACCCGCGTTGGCCGCGGCGCTCTCGCACCCTTGCTCGGCGAGGAGCGCGTACCTGACCAGCGCGCCCCACGGGTCCGGCGCCGATGAAACCACCTCGCCCGCGTCATCGCCCGCCTCCACTGTCATCGCCCCGCCGTCGAGTACGCTCATCGCGTCCTCCTGCTCCGACGTCCACCCGCTGCGCTCGTCGATGAACACGCGGAAGTAGTGCGCGGCGACGGCGCAATCGGGTTCCGTCCCCGCGCCGGCTCTGTGCGCGGTCGCGATTGCGAGGGGCGCTCGCCAGTGCCCAGCCTCGTTCGCCCCCGCGTACAGCTCCAGCGCGCGCGTTTCGTTCTTCGGGACGTCAAGACCCTGCGCGTGCATCGACGCGAGGTTGAACTGCGAGTCCGGGTCGCCCCGTTCCGCGCCGCGCTCGAAGTGCTCGCGCGCTGCGGTGAGGTTCTTCGTCCCTCCGTGCCCGTTAAACGCCAGCACGCCGAGGCCGTTGTGCGCCGCGGGCAGATCCTTCGCCGCGGCGGCTTCGAACCGCCTCTTCGCCTCGGTGAAGTTCCGCGGGACGGACATGCCCCTCATGTGCATGTACCCGAGGTTGAACTGCGCGAGCTCGTCCCCCTGGTTCGCCGCCGCCTCAAACTCCCGAAGCGCCGCCGCCTCGTCGCGATCCATTCCCCTCCCGAGCAGCCGGCGGTACCCCACGTGCCTCTGCGCCTCGGCAACGCCCCGCGCCGCCATGTCCTCCTCCATCAGTATCTGCTCGTCGCCGTCCTCCATCTCCTGCGCGCTCACCCACCCGGCGTCCCTCTCGCGATCACGCAGCCGCCCGGGCTCCCGGGGTAGCGCGAAATCGCCGGCGGACTCGGCGTCCCCCGCAACGTCGTCGGCGATTTTCGCCAGCATCTTAACAGCCGTCTCGCAGTCGGCTCCGTTCTCCGTCTCCGGCGGCGCGCCCCGGCCGAAGAGCACGCGGTCGGCGATGGCGATCGACGCCTCGCGACTGCCCATCTCCGCCGCCAGCGCGAGGGCGTCGCGAGACCACCGCGACGGGGAAGGGGACGCGTCTGGGGATGCCGTCGCGACGAGCCGCGCGTCTTTTAGGCCCGCGTCTGTCAACGCCGCGAGGACGAAGAGCGCGTCGGCGATCGGGGCCCAGCGCGCCGGCGTATGGGTTGACCCTAACCCTAACCCGCCCGCCGCATCCACCGCCGCCTTGTGCGCGCTCATCGCCGACCGCACCGCGTCGGTGATGAGCCTCTTGGCGTCGGCGACTAACGCGGCGACGGGAGCCGGGACGTCCGTCGGGTCGCCCGGTTTCGGGTCGGATCCGGGCAAGCCGACGGCGCGGGCGATGGCGCGGCCGACGTATCCCACCCCCGCGTGCTCCGCGCGCTCGAAATCGAACGTGATGTTCACCCTCGACGCGTCCCCGGGGATGCGGTCGAGGGTGAGGTACGCGTGGGTCTCGAGTTCGTCGGCGGCGGCTCGGCCGTTGAAGTCGGCGTACGCGAGTTTCACGGCGGATCTGATGGCGTCTCGCGCGGCGTCGAGGTCGCGTCGCGCGTCCGCGGCGAGCCTCTCCGCGCCGCCTACGCCGCGGCCGGTGACCTCGATCACCTCCTCCATGGACGGCGCCTTGGACGCGAGCTCGAACATGCCGACCAGCGCGCCCTCCGCGTCCCGGTGCTCCACGCCGCCGAGGTACAGGAGGCGCTCGAGCTCGTCCAGCCGGCGCCTCAGCTCCTCGCCGTCGTCCGCCTCCTCTCCATCATCGTCCGCGGCGTCGTCGGTCTGATCCGTCGCGATCGGGTACTCTTCGCGAACGGGCGAAGCGTCGACGGCGCCCCCGTTCCCCCCGAACCCCAGAGCCGCGGTCACCTCGGGATCCTCCGCGCGGACCGACCCGACGATCGTGGAGATCGCCGCGAGCGCTGCGAGGACGGCGACGAGGCGCGGGAGGGCGCGGGGTCGACCTCCCCTGGGGCGCGGGCGCGACGCCATGGTCCCCCGTGGACCTTACACCCGAAGCTAGCGGGTTCGCGGGTGCGCTATCCCTAAACTGCGCGCGGCAGCACTGTCGGGTCGGGCACGTGAAAGCCTAACACTTATGTCGTGCTCTATGTCGCCTATGCTCTATTCACAATGTGTATACCTACATGTTTTTGCCGCCAGGGCACCGTGCGGGATCCGCTCTGAGGGACGGTGGCCCTCTCGCGCCCGTCGACGGAAAGAATTGAAAAAACACAACACGCTCGCCCTGAAGACACAACACACGACGCGCTCTCAAGCAGCCTCGGTGATGACCCCGTCCATCCCGGAGTGAACGAGCTTATCAACCTCGTCCTGGAACTTCTGGCACACTTCCGTGGACAGCCCCCGGCGCCACGATTGGAACGGAATCGCCCCCTTCAATCCGCCCTGTTCGTACTCCCGCCGCAGCCTCGTCTCCAGCAGCTTCTTCTTCGTCGCCCGGAGCGCGGCTTCGGCGTCCTCCGCGTTGTCTCCCGCGGGGGTCAACGCGGAACCCTTCCGCTTGTGCGACTTGCGCGCCGCGACCGGCGTCATTCCCGCCGCGTTCCCGCCGTCGGCGGTCGTCCCGTTCGCCGCCGCCCTCAGCGCGTTTTGCGCGTCGGTGGCGCCCTGCACCGTCGGATCGTCCCCGTCGCCGTCGCCCTCCGAGTTTTGCGACAGGAGGTTCGACGACGACGGCTCACCCATCCCGGAGTGTGTCCCTTCGCCGCCGGCGGACTTGGACGAGCCCCGCCGGTACTTACCCCGGGTGTACGTGACGTCCAGCTTGTCCAGAGACATCCCGGCCCCGTTGGCGTTGGGAACGAAGTAGGCGATGGCACCCTCGGGGGGGGGCTCGCCGGGCGCCAGCGCCACGAGCCGGCCCGCGGAGAGGTTGACGGACACCCGCGCCTCCACCGACGATTGATTCTTCGTCTGCTTTTCCAACACCTGGCGGAGCTTGCGCTCAGCCTTCTCCGTGCGCTTCTCGAGGTTGGCCATCTTCGCCTTCTCCTCCTTCTGCTCCCACTTGACGTGCTTCTTCATGTGGCGGTCCAGGTCGAGCCGCGTCATGTACGTCATGCCGCAGTTGGGCACCTCGCACTTAAACGGCCGCTCGAGAGTGTGTAGCGCCTTGATGTGAACCTTGAGCGCGTTTCTGGAGCTCAAGGCTTTGCCGCAGGTGGGGCACTCGAACGGTTTCAAGCCGCTGTGGGTCTTCTCGTGGCTTTTGAGGTCTCCCGAGCTGTAGAACGCCTTCCCGCACCCTTCAACCTTGCACACAAAAGGCCGCTCGCCGGTGTGCACCTTGCGGATGTGGATCGCCTTCTGCGTCGCGTGCTTGAACGACCGCCCGCAGCCGTACGGGCACGGGATGTGGCCGGTGGAATAGGGCGTGGATATCTTCGTCACCACGTTGTTCACGATCTTGCGCCTATTTTTTTCGAGGGGAGAACGGGCAGGGTGGTCAGTGGCGGGTCGTCTCATTTTGGCTTTGACCCCACGAACTGATTCGTGTCTTTCAGGGAACCTTCGTTCGCGATGATGGGTGGCGGGGGAACGCGCGATGGTTCTTTAGGTCACTCACCCGCTGATGTACGTCATCATATTGTCGCTCCCGACGCCGTCGGCGCCCGCGGGGGTCGCGGCGTTGGGCTGCACCTGCAGCTGCGCGGCCCGGGCCTGGGCGTCGTTGAACAACGAGTTGCTCATCTGCTGGGGCAATGGGACCCCATGCGGGGCGAAGCCCGGTATGAGGACGGAAGGGCCCGTCATCCTGCATTCATCGGGATGGGTGGTCAGAACACACGGTCATAAACGCGTGGCGCGCGTCGCGGTGGGGCGATACGACGCGGAACGACCAGGCGCCGGTGTCGGTCACGCGTCTTAGAGGGAAGGACAAGGGAGGAGATTCGCACCCTTGGTTGCCAGCGGCGAAGCCTTGCATGCTCTGCAGCTGCCGGGTCTGCTCGTTCAGACCCGACAGCGTCAGAGCCGGATTCTGCGTGCCAAAGATATTCTGCATCTCCATGAGCGCCGGACCGGTGGAGTCGTCGCTCGCACCGCGCACTGCCGCGCGTTCCCGGCGGAACCTCGGACTCGGTGAAAGATTTTCCCGGCGTTACAGAGCTCGTTCGGTGCGCGAAAGGTTCGTCGATGGTCGTTAGAAAATCCGAAAGGTCGCGCCGCGCAGGATATTTGCGGCTTGCCGCGTATGATCTTTTAGTCTCGGAACATAACGTTATGCGAATATGACTTAGCAGCTCCTTGCGCGATCTGATGGACCATCTTCCACTAGTGGTGTGCAGCGCCCTTTCAAATGGAGGCGAGACCACTAAAAAATCGTATCGTCGTCTGACTGCTGCTCCTATAGAAAAACCGCGGAAAAACGTCGATTCTCCCACAACCCTCTCTGCGCTCCCGCGATTTTTATTCGGTGATTTTTAATTATGCCGCCAAACGGAGCTCTCGACCGGAACTTTTTCGAATACGGGATAAACTAAATAGTCCTCCAGCCAGCCAGGGACACCCTCAAACATGTGGGCTTTTCTCGGGTCAAACACGAACTCTTCACGCAAAATCATCACATTCCCGCCTGGCCGGTTGTTAGCACCGTTGGCAGTTTTGAACCCGGCGGAGTAGGTATCGATCCCATTGGCGCCGAGCGACGATGGGTACTCGATTCCGCGCCCGGTTCGCCTTCTTGGCGGTGGCGCTCGTCGTCCTCATCGCGGAGGCGCAGGCGCAGGATGTCAACCCGGACGACATCTTCACGCCCCCGCCGTCACCGCCCCCGCCCCCGCCGAGCCCCCCTCCCCCTTCCCCGCCCCCGCCGTCGCCGCCCCCGCCGAGCCCCCCGCCCGCGATCGGCGCCAATCGCGTTCCCAGCGCGGATATCGCCGAATCCAACATCTTCGGCGGCGCGGAGGCGGACGGCGCGGACAGCGGAAGCACGTGCTGCATGTGGTACAAGTGGTGCGACAACACCGCGGTGACCCATCAGTGCAACGCCACCACCCTGGAGAACTGCTACAGAGCCGCGGGCGGCCGCGACAGCCTGGACGGCACCGCGACCGAGCACTGCAGGGCGTGCGCGTTGTGCGACGACGCCGATGGCGCCGCCGTGGACTCCTATAACAAGAACCTCATAGCCCCCACCGACCCCTTCACGGTGAGCAATAACTACCACGCGTGCTTCGACACGAGGAGGACGGTGAAGACGCAGTACTACAACGTCGATCCGGGGAACATGAACATGTCCGCCGTGAACACCCAGTACGCGCGACGGTACCTAAACCTCAACGAGACCGAGTTTATCTACTGCAGCAAGGTCAACTTCAAGTGCATGAAGCAGAAGGCGTCGGGAAGCTCCGAGTGTAAAGTGCGGAAAGGGGTCCGAGTGCCCAACCAGCACCACGCGCTCTTCGGGCGACTCTACGACTCCAGCCTCAAGGATCCGAGACGGGGACCCGCGGCCGGGCGGCTAATGCCGGGACACGGAAACTACGTGTTCTCCGCGGAACGCGACTACGACAAGGTGGCCGAGATGCACGACAGGGATCGCGCCCAAGACCACTCTGGGTACAGGTACCCTTACAACGTGACCAAATTCGACGGAGACGGCATCCCGCCAAACATGACCGTCCCGGCGCAGTACTCGCCGACGTCCGATCCCATCGGCAAGTGATACGAGTCGTGTTATATCATATTAGAGAAGCAAACAAGACTGATTCGCATCGCGTCGCGGCGTGCTGAAAGTTGGGGCTCGCTCGAAGCACACAACCGAGTCACATATCCCTCTGCTCCGGCTTTTTGTCCGCGCGCCGGGCAGCCTCCTCGGCAGCCTTGGCCATCTCCGACTTCGATTCGGCGTACGTTTCGTCGTAGACCCTCCCGGCCTGCTTCTCCGCGGCGGGAGCCGGCGCTGCGGCCTCCTCCTCGACGGGAGCCGGCGCCGCGGCCTCGGGCTCGGGCTCCGCAACCTCCTCCTCCTCCTCGACCACCTCCTCAACCTTTGCCTCCTCTTTCGCCGGCGCCGGCGCGGGGCGCGGGGGCGGCGCCATCTCGGCGACGCTGGGCACCTTCACCTTGGGGACGCTCACCTCGGGCACAGACGGAGGCTCGAACGAACCCACGGCGCCCACCACGCCAGCCGCCGTCTCCTTAACATCCTCAAAAAACGCCCACGGGGAATCGTAGCTCAGCAGCTTGGCGAGGATGGTCAGCTCGATGCCGATGACGCCGGCGTACTCGAGCGCGGTCTTGTAGTTGTACGCCGCCGCCGCGGCCGCGACGAGTCCGAGCAGGGGCACGATGGCGTCGGTGGGCTTCTTCGTGGTGATGGAGGTCTTGACGCTTCCGGCCACCTTCTGGGTGAACGAGGACGCCGCCTCGGACGTGTCCTCGCCCAGGCCCTCGAGCGCCGACTTGGCGTACTTGACGCCAACCTTGAGGCCGGAGCTGCGCCACGCGTCGAAGCCACCGGAGACGACGAACGCGCGCCTGCCGCCGAGCCTGGTGATCGCCTTGGCGAGGTCCTTGGCGTCGGGGCCCAGGACGTAGACCCTCGCGCCGCCCTTGGTCAGAGCCTTCACCTTGGTGGCGGCGAGCTCGAGCTCGACGAGGCGCGGGTTCGAGAGCACGCGCCGCTCGTCGGCCGGCAGGGTGGCCACCTCCACCGCGGCGCCCTTGCCGCGGGCCTTGCCGCGCAGGTCCGGCACGCCGTCGTTGCGCCTGGCATCCTCGGACCTGGTGTCGATGAGAAACGCGCGTCGGTCCTTCTTGAGCTGCTCCTCCACGACGAAGGGGTTCTTGTCGCCGGCGTAGCCGCGCGTGGCGGCTCCGAGGACCACGAGGCCGATCGGGACGGCCGCGGTGAGACCGATGAGGGCGACGGCGGTGTCGGAGTCAGTCTGCGCCCTGGCGACGACGTCCTGGAACTCGGGGGGCAACGCCGACTCGAGCGACTGCACCGTGGAGGTGAGAGTGGAGTTAACGGCGGAGGTGGCCCCGCCGACGGCGCCGCTCACGGCGGAGGTGGCCCCGCCGACGGCCCCGCTCACGGCGGAGGTGGCCCCGCCGACAGCCTTCGTGGCCTGGCCGAGACCCTGGCCGACGACGCCCGCGCCCTCGCCGGCAACCTTTGCGGCGCCGCTGAGCGCAGGGCCCGCGACGGAGCCGACGCCCTTCGCGGCGCTTCCGATGGCGCCGCCCGCCTGGGAGCCGAGGCCGCCGATGGCGCCGCCCGCCTGGGAGGTGAGGCCGCCGATGGCGCCGCCCGCCTGGGAGGTGAGGCCGCCGAGCCCACCCTTGAGGCCCTCCAGGGCGCCGCCCGCCTGGGAGGTGAGGCCGTCGAGGCCGCCGGAGAGGCCGCCCAGCGCGCCGTTGAGCGCCTCGGACGCCTGCGCCGCCGCCTTGGCGGCGGCATCGGCGGCCTGCGCGGCGGCGTCGGCGGCGGCATCGGCGGCCTGCGCGGCGGCGTCGGCGGCGGCATCGGCCGGGGCGTCGACCACGGCGTCGACGGGAGCTTCGACATCCTCCGCCCTCGCGGCGTTGGCGGCGGCGACGGCGAGGATACCGGCGGAGAGCTTGGCGGCGTCGCGGGGCGCGGCGGCGCGGCAAACGACGGGTGCGGGGCGACGGGCACCGACGCGTCGCGTCGCGGGTGCGGGGACCCCCCTCACGGAGGCTGCCGACGGCGTTGCCATGACGGACATGATTATCGCAGCGACCTGTGGCGAGGGGAGAACGGACGGAGGGGTCAGCGATGACGGGCGAGACGCGATCGAGACGCGCGTGAGTGTCGATCGACGGTACCGCGGAGCGCGTGGGGGCGTGAGTGGGCGCCCGAGGGTCCGTCCCCCGCGTATCACGCGCGTGATCCCGCCCAGGGATCCCGCCCGGAAAACGCGGCGGTTCGGGGACGATCGGGTGGCAGTTGGCGGGTGCTCGGCGGGGGCACCTCGGGGCACGCGCCGAGACGGGTGCGAGGCGACGCGGAAGGGGTTCATGTGACGGGGAACTCGCTCACCTGCGTGATACGGTCGACGCGCGCGCTGCGGCGAACAGTGGACACGACGGGTCTTCGGGGTGGAGCAATCGTCGCCGATAAAACAAAAAATACTGGTGAAGCGCGAGCTCTCGCGAATCCTCGGTGTCAACTTTTGATTGGCGGTTGCGCTGGGAAAATTAAACCCCAATTGACGGTTTGGGACCGCCGTTCATTTCCTGGGCGCGGTCGGTTGAAAAACAAGAAAGGCTTCAAAACAACGACGGCATAACGGCGAGGGGGGAAAGAAATTGGCGCAGGGTTGGGCGATGACAGCGCGCGCCGGGCGACGGGGTCGCGCGTTCGCGACGCTCCTGCTCGTCGCGGCGCTCGCAACGCTCGCGGCGAGTGAGGCGACCGCATCGGAGGACCCCAATGCCGCCTCCCACGCACCGTCATCCTCCCATCTAGCGTCCACCACGGGGGGTGCCGAGAAGCCCCACGAGCTGAGAGTGGGCGACGCCGCACCCCGCCGTATCGCCGCCAACACGCGCAGGCCGGGGATCCTGAAGCTCCACGGCTACCCACGGATGCTTCAACACAAGATGTTCCACCATCTGACGCTGGAAATCTACGACGACGGCGGCTTCGTCGCCAACTCGTGCGTCCTGCATCGAGTCGTCATGGACAAAGAATCCGACGGGGAGGTGAGACGGACCAAGGTCAGGCAGCGCAAGGGCCCGGGTCACCCCGGTCTCGCGGCACTCGCCGGAGGATCTCTCAACACCGCCGCATCCAACGCGAGCGGCGGTCCGACCTTCGTCGCCACCTTCGGGCCCTTCGACCAGGGCGTCACGCTCACGCCCAGATGCGAGCGGTGGCGGGGCGGCGCCGCCGAGCCGCTCTCGTACCGTGTTCGACTGGTCGCGTCCGACGGCCCGGACACGGGGAAGATCGCGAAGCTGGTCGTCGGCGCCGCCCTCGTCACCCTCGCGCCCGCCGTGAGCGAGATGACGCTGGCGTACTACGGCGTCGGCATGGCCCTCTCGGTTCTCGCCGTCGCCATCTTGATAATCTACCGCGTCGCCAGGTCGCTGCCCGGGGGGCGCGCCATGAAGGCGGGCGCCGGGGCGTCCGCCGCGCTCGCCGCGCTCGTGGTCCCGTCCGAACACCTCTCCGCGGTCGTCGAGGGGTACGTCCACCTCTGCCTGAAACCCGTGTCCCTCGTGGCGCGAGCGGTGTACGAGCAGAACCCGGACGAGGCTGGTTTGCCCTACGCGCTCGCCGCGACGATCGTCATGCTCGCGGGCGCCGGCATCGGCCTGTGGGTGGTTCGCCGGTGGATGATCGACGATGTCACCGGCGGGGTGGCGCCCTCCGTCGCGGGGTTCGCGTGCGTCGCCATGCGCGTCGTCGGCGTGGTCTTGCTGCAGTTTTGTACCCTCGACCTTCTCAGCGGGTTCGCCCTCGTCGGAGCGAGCCTCGCGGTGACATTCGCGGATGTCGCCAAGTCGTGGCCGGGGGGCGCGACATCTCAGCGCCGATCGTCGTCGTCGTCGTCGTCGCACGGGTCGGGGTCCTCGAGGCCGTCGAGGCACAGGAACGGCGCCGCGCGAAGCATCCTGCGAAGGGCGGGGCGATACTTCTCGGACGAGGAGGACGAGGAGGAGGACGCTTACGAGGAGGAGGACGGGTACGAGGACACGGACGGGTACGGTGACGACGACCAACGCGGGTCCCGGTCCCCCGGCCTCGGCGTGCGACGCCGCGCGGGGTTTGGGAGGAAAACGCCCGGTCCGGGTTCGACGCTCTCCGCGGACCGGGACGATCGGATCGGGGATGAACGGCCGGGTCGCGTCGTCTTTGGGGACGGGCCCGGGTCGTCGCGTCGCGGTTCGTTCCTCGGCGGAGTCTTCGGCGGCCATCATTCCGGTGGCCATTCCGGAAGCGCCCGGAAGCGGCGACCGCTGCCGGAGTCGATGGACCCGGAACCCAGGACCCCGCCCGCGACGATCGTCGGCGCGGGGGGCGCGATCGGCGGGGGCGGGCGGGGCGCGTCCGCCGTCGGTGGGCTCATGGGTCTCTTCGGCGGAGGTAAGAGGGCGGAGAAGCGGGGGACGACGCCGCGGAGGAGTAAGCTCGGGGGCCGGTCCGCGCCATCCGCCGTCGCGGCGGCGTCCAACTCGCCGTTGCCCCCCGTCGGAATGGCCGCCGCCTCGAGGGGAAGGTTCCTCACAGCCTCGGAGTTTAACGCGCAGAGCGCGCGGGCGACGGACGCGGGCCTCGACGAGCTCTGCGACACGCCCGAGTTTAAGCGATGGATGCGCGACAACGCGGGTAGGATCAGGGTGACGTCATCCGACTCTGACGACGACGCGTAGATGTGAATCGCCGTGAATCGATAAGAACGCTCATCGGACGTGCAAAAATAACCTCACCGCGCTAACTCTCGCCTTTCTCGTTCGTCGTCGCGCCCACGCCTTGCTTGGCCATCCACGCCTCCAGCTGCGCGCGATCGATCTCGAGCGTCCCGTCGTCATCCTCCAAAGTTGCCGCTTTTCCAGTCACCACCGTCTCACCCCGGCCCTTCAGGAAGTCCTCCACGCTCCCGGGCTCGCCGAACCAGCCGTACCTATCCGCCACGAGGTGCTGCACCTGACACCCGGGGCAGCGCACGATCACCACGCCGTTTTCGTACGCCTGCCGGCTGAAACCCTTCGCCGCGCGAGTCTCGCACTTGCCGCACGTGAACATCATGTACAGATCCTTCCGCTTGTTCGCGCGTTCCTCCGCGGTCCCCTGAACGTCTTTGGCGTCGCCGGCCGATGTTGAAGTCACAGCCGCGGCGTTCTTGTCTTCGTCGCCCCGGGTCGGGATGGAGTCCGAGATCCCGCGCGCGGCGAACGACCACGGCGAGTGCGCGACCGCCAGCGCGCGGGTGACATCCCGGCGACCGGATCTGGCCTCGAGCCCGGTTCCGACGGCTCGGAGGGCGGTCATCGTCGTCGGTCGTGCCGCCGTCGCCATCGCGCGCCTCATCGTCCCGATCGCCGCGCGCACAAGTACGGCTCGAAAGCTGTCTTTCATCGTCGCTCCTCCCCCCTGCTCTTCTCAGCCTCGAACTCGTACTTCAGGTAGGCCACCTTCGCGATGGCGGCTGCGCACACGACGCTTCCGATGCCGGCTATCCAGCGGTTGTACGGGATGTACAGCTCCGGGTTGAACAGACGAAAGAGTAGCGTGTCTCTTGGCACGGGCTTCTGCGGCTTTGGGGTATTCTCTACCATGCGGGTGGCGCTCGCGCGGGGAGAAATGTCGTGTAGTCGTGAGATAGCCAGTCCGGTTGATGGCGGGAAATCATAAGAGGTGGCGCGATGGACGCGCTGCCTCGCGATGTCCTCGTCTCCATACTGAGCTCGCTGCCCATCGAGGATGTGATATCGGTCTCTCAGGTATCGCGTTGGATGCTCGAGGCGTCACAGGATGATCGGGTATGGGCGCGGAGGGAGCAGTGGCATAGTTTACCGAACTTGGTGACGGAACGCGCGGTGGGGAAATGGCTGGGTACCGTCCTGGGACTGCCTTGGCAGGTGATTGCACTGAACATCAGGTTCGATCCTCGAAAGGCGACGGACGAAGATGATAACCCGACATCCGCGCTTCGCCACCTCCTTCCCTGCCAAGCTAACTTGTATATTGGTAAGGGGAGTACATGGAACGCACCGGGCATTGGAGTGGATTTGTTGCACTTGCGCGTGTTGAGAGTTGGAGCTTACGAGAATGTCCTCAAGGATTGGAACAAGGACGCGAATGCCGCGTCTCATGCTCTCTACGATGTTCTTGAACAGGGCCTACATAATGTATTCAGAGAAGCAGGGGTACCGCAGAGATCGGAGGATCTGCCGTCAGTGTCATATGTTTTTCCTGACGAATATGACAGGGAAGAAGGTTACAAAGGTTTCGGCTTGGATAATGTCTGTGTATGTGGAGGTGACGAATTCGGGCCGCATTTTTTGGAGTTCGATATAAAACCTCGATTCTTGGTCGCCGCTGCGCTCCTGACAAGGATGGATGCGACGATGTTTAAGGACACGAGTGACGGCGCAAACTCATCGCCGCCGCCGTGGTCCCGGAAGATCGAAGAGACGAGGAAAGAAAACTCGGGGTGGACGTGTTGGGCCTCGCAGGTTTTGCGGCCTCCCAATCCAAAAACGGAGTGGTCGCTGCTCAGGGCTCGTGTGGTCGGAGTATCGTTGAAGGCTATGCACGAAGCGCCGATGCCACCGTTTGACGCTCTATCGTTTGACCAAATACCATGGGGACCCGCGGTGAGACTTGTGACACAGACGGTACAAAATGGGCCGCATCCGTCAGATATCGTGGATGATCCGCAGACAGCCTCTGCTTGGCCCTCACTAGTCCTAGGACCGCTCCTCGAGGCTGATGCAGAGCGAAAACGTCGGCGTGAAACCGCGTTTGGTGACGTAAGCGAAGATGCCGATGGAGATGAAAGCGAAAAAGAGATGCGATCATCCAGGATGCGAGGATTTTGTGTCGGCGGATGCAAGTATGTACCACATCGATCTCAAGCACGGTTGAGTGTCAGAGGACTCTTTAAAATGATTTTGCACAACTATCGTCGGCTGTTTCATGATGACTCTGATGAGGAAGTCGATAGTTTTGATACGTGGGGCAGGGTGTTTGCACTGGAGAACCTGGTGTCCAAAGGAATGAATTCAGAGACGCAAGACTTTTCGTCGGAGGCAGCTGCGTCGATTTCTCTGGCGATGACGTCATGCGGATTACGCTATGAGGATGCCAATATTGGCGCGTATTTTCAAGGCGATGGAATATATGACTCAGGGTATGACATAATGTTCATCTTTTACGAGCTGATGGAAAGGGCTAACCGCGGTCGTGTAGAAGGTGTTGATGAAGCCGAGGAACTCGTAAACGAGCTGCAGCAAGGTGATGAATACATTCCCATAGAACTCTGGGACCAGCGCTACGCTTTTACGCTGGCTGATTTCCCGAGGCTTCTCAAAGAAGCCAGAACAGATTGCGACCCAGTTTATATGGCGCTGGGTATCGAGGAGCTCGCCAGCAGTTGGCGAACTTGGCAATGGCGTATTGAGAATTCGACCCCTTCACCTCCGTCAGAACTCGCGGATAGGATACGCGAGATACTTGATCGGCGCACGTACGAGGCGATGCGTCTAGCCCTAACCCTATTGGGTATCCTGGAGTGAAGTTTGCTGTTCAGTCTTATCTACCTTCGGGTACTTTTAGCTAACACTTA
>Ga0181573_10000993_pt1 | contig 28965 bp, 7 predicted proteins | sample 101ome_25_FD_148643 | JGI IMG/M metagenome (GOLD analysis project Ga0181573, IMG submission 148643) | Coastal salt marsh microbial communities from the Groves Creek Marsh, Skidaway Island, Georgia - 101409BT metaG (spades assembly) | ecosystem: Environmental > Aquatic > Marine > Intertidal zone...
CCCCTGCGGAGCGCCCCATCCAACTGACCCGACCCCGTCGATCCTCCACAAGCAAGTGTAGTGGGACTCGGAGCAGACCACCCAGACTGCGCGACCGGGTGTCTTGAGCCTGCGCCCGACAGCCGCGTCCCCGTACCACTCCGGCAGGAGAAGAAGACCCGCCGGCCAGGCCGATCCGACGGGCGCGGCGGGCACGCCGCGGAGCACCACACCGTCCACGTCGAGGTCTCCGTCGTGAGCGTAGGCAACAGCGCGGCCACACAGCAGGAGCGACACAAGCTCCTGCGCGCAGTAGCCATGGCGGCTGGCGAGGCCGGCCTCCCCCGCATAGCCCTTCGACAGCCCTCCCCCCGGGCCGGCGTCGTCGGCGACACCCGCAGATGTGCGGGTCGCCACGGCCGAGACGACAACAAGGAGGGCACCGGCCCCGGTGGGGTCCTGGAGGGCGGGGAGCGACGCGCGGAGCACATCATCGAGGCTTGCGCGTGTGGTCGCAGCGGCCAGCCGAATGCCCTCGAGCAGGCGAGGCCATGAGACACCCGCCGTTGGGGCGCCCACGATGCCGCCTCGCGGGGCATACGTCGCGACGAGAGCGGGCGCGGACGCATCATCAGGACGGCACCGCCACAGGATGTCCCCGAGGGCCCCGACGAGGGCCTCGGCCCGCTCAGCCTCGGAGAGGCGCTCAGGCACGCCGCCCAGCGGCCCGCCTCCGCCGACGCCGCGCTCCAGCCAGCGAGTCACGAGCGCCGCCTGGATGGCGGCCAACACGCCACACGGCCCACCCTGAGTCTGCGCCAGCCCCCATGCCGGGCCAGGCGGACCGCATCCGCACCGCTGGTCACTCCAATAAAGGCCCTGCAGCCACGCCTCGGGAGGGGCGGCTCCGGGATCGGGGCCGAAGCAGGCCGCGGCCAGGGCCGTGCGCTCGGTCGACGTCATTGCGGGGAGGAGGGCCCGAGCGAGAGCTTCAGGCGCCGCAGGCGGCAGAGCTGACAAGGCAGGGTATGCCGCGCCTGGGCCGCCTGCTCTGCCATCGTCGAGGTCGAGACCGTCGAGGGCATCCTCGACCACGTCCTCGATCACGATCTCCTGACCTCCGCGGGCGGCGGGGGCAGCGGCGGGCCTGACGCCGGTACCCCAGGTGCCGGCGGGCGCAGGAGCCACAGAGGCGGTGCCAACCCTGCCAAGGGCGTTGGCGCGAGCGACAAAGCCCGTTGAGGCAGGAGGCCCTGGCGCGGGGTTGTCCCACCCATCGCGACGGATCGGAGGAGCGGAAACCGTCGCTAGGGAAGAGGGTACGGGAGGAGGGGCTTGGCCGCGGTCCCGCCGAACATGAGTGACGGCGAGGAGCTCGAGAGTCGACGGCAGCTTCGCCCCGCCCGACTTCCACTCGGCAGCGGCCGCGTCGAGGTGAAGCAGACGCCGCAGCTTGGGCTTGTCGTTGATGCTGGTCTCCGTGCGAGGGCGGTCCTCGTCCAGCGTGGCAAGCACGCGGCTGGCGGACAAGGTGGGCGTCGGCGCGGGAGTGGGCGTAGGCAACGGGGAGACGCAGTTCGAGGTGCGAAACGAGATAGTCCCCAACTCGCTTCAATCCCAGCTTGTGGAGGTATTCTCGCACCAACGCGTCGCAGAGCTCAGACGGCTCGGCGTCAAGCGGCGATGGGGTTCCAACCATTCCAACGCAGACGCACTGAGCCGGCCTCTCGTCTCTCCGCCGCGCCCAAGCCTACGCAGTCGCGAGGTCGAGCTATCGGATCGCTGACGAGAGAGGTTAATGGGTGTCGAGAGGTCAACAGAGCTTCCATTTGCGTCTCACCTGTCCACCATCAGGCCTTCCCTTTGGCCCGACCACGTGGTCCCGTCGCCTTGGCCCCCTTCTTTACCCCACCCGCGGCCGCGACTACGCCGCGCATGACCTGGCGCCCCTCGCGCTGCTTGTCGGTGCGGCGGTTGAGGAGGCGCCTGTCAAGTGGCCAGTAGGCGTAGGGCTCAACTGAGGCATTGCCGCGCGCGTCACCCGCGGCGCCCTTGCCACCGCGGAAGCGCTGACCGTCATGGTGCTGGAACTTGGACTTGGGCCGGCCAGAGGCTGTGATTGAGGAGCGCCCACCCGTCGAGGTGACGCCCGAGCGCCCGCCAAGGGTGGCGCCGCCAACCGTGGACCTGCCAAGGGAACGGCCGCCCACTGTGGCGCGGGACCGTCCTCCGCGGGACGCTTCATCAACGTCCATGCCGCCGTCTTCGTCCTCCTCATCGTCGTCCTGATCCTTCCGGCGATGGCCACGACGCCGATTCTCCTTGGTGGCCGCCTTCTCGTCGCGGGTGCGGGCGCCAGCGAGGCCGCCCTCCTCCCCCTCTTCCCAGACGACGAGGCGACCAGCCTCATCCATCTCAGCCAGTTTCGCGTCACCGCCGTCGCCGTCGCTTGAGCCACGCACAGCATAAGCCTTCCGTCTGCTTCCACCGCTAGCGACGCCTCCGAGGGGGTCGAGAAGGTCGAGAGGACCACCGGCGCCGTCGCAGTCGGCGGCCTTGGCGCCCGACGCCACGCCGTTGGGGCCGCCCGGCGGCGCCCACCGGCGACGGGCGCCCCCCAGGATAGTAGTGCCGCCCCGTGAAAAGACGGCCGACGCATCCCACTCGCTCGCCCGTGCTGTCATGGCCCCGCGCTGGCCGCCACGCGTCGCACGAGAGGCGCCACCGCGCGACCGCCCCGCGTCGCTGGAGCCACCACCGGCCATAATCTCGTCCTCGAGCGAGCCCTCGCCCTCCCCCCCCTTGCGGCCCGGCTTGCCTCGCGCTGACCGCGCCCGGTCCCGCTCCCGCTCCCGCTGGCGCACCTTGCGCCCCTCCTCCCGCCGGACGTGCGCCACCAGCTTGGCGCCCGGCGCCCCCTCGGGCGCTGCCCGCTCTACTGTTTCGGCCCCAACGCGCTGCGAAAGAGTCACGACAACAGCACGCACACGTTGCCGGAACCGATTCTTCGGGTCGTCGGCCCACACCAGCAGCCCCTCGAGCATCTGCGGCAGGGATGCCTCCACCTCCTCGCGGGGTAAGCGGACCGCCGTTGCCTTGCAGAATCCGAGCACGGCGCGGGTGACCTCGCGGCTTTTGCCCCTCAGCAGAGACAGGACAGCGGGGAGGAGGCGCGGCAGGCGGGGCCGCAGGGCGGCGGGGTAGGCGTACAGGAGACGCGCAAGGGCCATGACAGTGGCGCTGACAAAGTGGGGAGTCTGGCCCACGAGACCGGCGAGGACGGCAGCGAGGACGCGATCGGCTGGGGGAGCCGGGGCCCCGTCGGGGCCGGCGTTGAGTGACAGGGCCGCATGGGCGGTGTCGGGGTCGTCAAGGCCGGCGGCCCGACCGACGTCGACGACGGCGGCGTACGCCGCCATACGCGTCCGGCGGTTGCCCTCCTTGAGACCAAGGACAATCTCAGCCATCAGGCTAGTAAGGACGGCGTCGGCTCCGGCCGCGTCGGCGGTCGAGTCGTCAGCATTCCGTTTCCCAGATACAAGGCCCCGCTTCGCCGCCGTGGCAAGGGCGTCGGCGCGGGGCGGGCGGAGCCCAGACTTCCCTGAAGCCGCCCGGGCAGCCAAAGCGGCGATCACAGCGAGACGGTGACGTCGCGAAGCTGAGTGAGCCCCCGCGGCCGCGTCGGCCAGCAGTTCAAGGCAGTCTTGCGCTGACGGCGACCCTGCCACGGTGCCGTCCTCCCCGCCGCCGTCTGTTGCCGTCTGCGCCACAAGCCACGCTAGCGCCCGATAGCTCCTCTTCTGCACCGCTGGTTCCGAGTCCGACAGCCCCGGTGCGGCGAGGCGGAGGAGCGCGTCGCGGCCCTGGGCTCCGAGGCCGGGCGCGAGACATATGCATAGGTCAGTAAGCGCGCACCTGCGCTGGAGGGGAGTCGCGCCCCCATCAGCAGTCGTTGAGGGGGCACCTTCGTCCATATCGCCTCCGCTCTCAGCCCGCTTGCTCTCCTGCACGGCACGCATGAGCTTGGCGAGGCATGCGCGAAACAGGCCAGCGACCTGCGCCTCCTCAGCGACGGCTGAGAGGGCGGCAATTGCGGCACCCAGCGGGCCCCGCTCGGCCGGCTCGCTCTGCAGAAAGGCGTTGAGCAGAATGGGCAGGAGGGCTGGCGCCGTGGCTCTCAGGCCACGAAGCGAGGCCTCGGCCTGCGTACGCCCGTAGCCTGCAGGCGCCACGGCATGGTCAGCAGCGGCAGCGGCGCGGCCAAGGTTGTCTGCACTGGGGGCGATGTCATTGTTGTCGTCATCGCCCTCGTCCGAGGGCCCGTCATCAGACTCACCGGCAGTGGCGGCCGTCGACGCTGTTCCGAGCCCGAGGGTCTCGGCGACCTGCCAACAGCACCGCTCGATCGCGGCGCAGACGGCAGGGCGCAGATCGGGCCGCGCCGCCAGGGCGCCACCCAACGTCTTGCCGTGCCGCGGGAGAGCCGTCTCGAGGTCAGACGCCCACGACACACACGGCATGAGCGTCTGAAACAGCTGGAGCTCGACTGCCCGGGCGGCATCGGCGCGACGGGGGAAGCCCTCCCGACGGTAGCGCCGCGCAGCACCATCGAGCATGCGGGCATCGGGGACGAGGACGTCACCCCAGAGGTTGAGGCCGGCGCCGCGGGCGCGGGCGCGGAGGATCGGGAGCATCCAAGTGCGGGCAAGGCGCGTGCCACCCGACCCTGCGGCATCGTCAAGGCCGGCAGCGACGTCGAGCGGAAGGACAGCGAGGGTCCGACGAGCACCAAGAGCAGAAAGGGCGGCGCCGAGGGCGGCCTCACACGCCGGAGCGGCTTCCTGGGCGGCTGCGGCGAGGCTGGGAGGAATGCCGATGGCGTCAGGCTCAAAGGCAGCAGAGAGGGCGGCGCCGAGGCCGAGGAGGAGGGGCGCAGCCAGGGCCGTCGCCGGGTCGTCGTCGCCTCCTCCGCCTCCGGCCGGGGTGGGGAGGGCGGCGCCGATACCCTCGAGCGCTCCAGCGGCGGCGGCGGCGGCGTGGCCGAGCCCGCCGTGGGGCCACGATGCAGGCTGCAGGCAGGAAGCAGCGGCGGCGACGCACCGCTCGACGGCCGACGGCGCCCCGCGGCCAGAGGCAACGCGCTTGGCTGCGGCGGCAGCGGCCGAGGCTGGGATGCCGCGCCCGACGGCGAGGGGATGCCAGGCAGACGCAACCTCTCTAGCGCCCCCGGGCCACCCGCGCAGGGCCGACGCAATGAGGCCGGCGGCAGCGTATCGACCGGCCGGGTCCTCACCGCCCGACGCACCAGCCACGAGAGGTGCAGCTGCTGCAAGCGCCGCAGGTGCCGTTGTCTGCCAAGCGGCATCGCAGGCCTGGTCGCCCGATGGTTCGGCGAGGCGGAAAAGGCACGTTTCGAGGAGCTGGCATAATGAGGCCGCAGTCGACGGGCGGGCGTCAGGCCCGCCAGTGTTAGGGCCGACCCCGCCACCCTCGGCCCGCTCGGCGGCGTCGTCGTCCGCGGCTGAGGAGAGGGCCTCGGTAGCCGCCTTGGCCACGTCCGTCACAGTGGACACGGAGGCAGCGCGTCCTCGAGCGACCGCACCGGCAGCGTCGCGGCCGGGGACACCCCCGACGAGGGCAACAAGTGACCCCGCCGCCACCCGTGACAGTAGGGGCTGCCGCAGGGAAAGAAGCGCGAGTACATGACTCGCGACGGCGTCCCGTGGGCCCTCGGTCAGCAGCGGTGCAGCCCGTTCGACAACTCCGAGCCACAGCAGGGCGCGGCGGGCGGCGACCGTTATGGCGTCGCGCAGGGGAGCCGAGTCTGGATCGGCGCTCGCCCGCCGCGCCGCCACGGCGGGGGCCGGCAGGAGACGGCCCGATGCCGCCAACACCTCCTTTGCCGCCGCATCCGCAATGGCTCCTGACCCATTTGCAGCCCCGAAGATGGCGGCGATGCCCCCAGCAGCAGCGCGGCGGATCTTGGGCCGGTCGTCGAGACACCTATGGGTTAGAGCAGCGATGGCCGCGCTGTAGTCTCCCGTCATTGACCCGGCTGACGCCGCCGCGGCCAGCACGGCTGATAGGGCTTCGACCCCGTGCCGCTCGGCCGCCGCAGAGCCGGATGCATCGTCGCCTTGAGCGCCCGTTTGGGTCATCCTGTCGAGGTGGCCGGCGAGGACAGCTGCCGCCGGCTCGGCGCGGTTCGCGAGCGCCTCGTGCGGCGCGCGCTGGCTCGACAGCGCGGCCAGGTGCAGCAGAGAATTGCGCACAGTGGCGGCGGCGCGAGCGGCAGGGGTGCCTGAGCTGGAAGCAGGGTCGATCAGGGCCCGGTCGAGTGACAGCAGAGAGGCCGCAAAGAGGGCGGCGGCAGTGGGGGGGGCCTGGTTCGCCTTCAGCACCTCGAGCAGGGCACCGAGGCTCGCCATCAGCTGATTTCCAGAAGGAGATCCATTGTCATACCTGGCGGGTGAGGTCGATAGATGTGCAGGCGGTGTGACGTGGCGAAAGAGGAGAGACGGCAGCGCCCTTCTCACGACGGCGGCGGCCGGGGCGCCATCCGTGGTCAACATCCATTCGGCGGCACTCTCGAGATTATGAGCTCGGAAAAAAAGCTCACGAGCTCACTGGGCCTACTCTTGCCTCACGGAGAGCTCCTGAACGAAGTTAGCCGAGCCGGCGTCAGACATCGTCCTTGGCGTCTCAAGGGGAATCCGGCTATAGAATGGAACACCCTGCGCCTCAGAGTGATAAACAAAGAGAGGATTTCTGCTGTCTTGCCAGCTATCAACGTCATTTCCGTTAGCTCTGGGGCTCGAAAGTCCCCAGGCCGGTGTCAGGCCCTGAGCACGCCCGAACCTCATCCACTCTCATCGGAAAAAGTCCAGCGCGGTAATTTCAACTGGAGGCTCGTGCGGAATTCTTCATTGTGGATCGAGATGTCTTCCACAGACGGTGAGAGCGGCTGACAGCGAGGGACCCAGGCCGACGCGCGCTGGTGTTCTCTGGGCCATACTTGCTCCGTATCTATCTATTATTACCACATCTACCTCCCTTCGCATTCTATTGACGCGCTTTCCATTCGTTGGCGTGCACTTCTTGTCCGCCAGCGCGTCACCAGCGCGCCACCAAGGCCACCCGCCCGTCCCACCTCCAAGGCTGCACGCCGCCTCATGCCCCTCCCCCCGTCGACCGCGTTGACTTTTCTCACAACCCTCAGCCCCGCCTCCACCTTTACCGCCTCTACCTACCCCGCGAGTGGACGGGTTGCTGAGCACGGCGGACTTTCTGCCCCCCCGCCCCCCGACCTCGGGCGGTGCCAATCTGCCCGGAGCCTCGGCCCCTGAGGGCATGCCCGGAACAGGCGCGCCGCCTGCGCCCTTGGTGACATCGTCTTCTCTCCTCGCCCCCGGGCCCCCTGGCGCCCGACCGGGGTCCTCGGCGCGGCTGCTACCCGGTACGCTGCCAAGCGTTGGACGGGAGAGGGAGGAGCGCCTGGCCAAGCTCCTCGCCGCATCGGCAAAGCAGGCGCCCGGGGACCCTGCCTATCTTGCCTCGGCCGCCCGCACCGTGGCGGCCGGGGGCCAGAGTGTCCGCGAACCCACCCTCAAGGTTGGGGTGAGCGCTGCGCCCGGGGCGACCTACGCGCTCCCCGCCAACACGGCGACGCGACTGACGGGCGGTCGTCCCTCGCAGCGGTCTGGCGCGGCGTCGCGGCCTGTGGGCCCGACGGTTGGCACAGTCTCTGCGCCGTGGGACATTGGCGGTGGCGGTGGCGTGCGCGAGGGGGGCGTCGGCGGGGTGGGCCGTGACGCCGATCGCAAGGGCATTCGCACTGGCGGGCGGGCTGGCGAGGGGGCAGGCGCAGCAGAAGCCCTCGGCTCTGGCGCCCGCGCCACGGCCAAGGCCGAGCCTGCCGAGCCCTCCTCTGTCGCCGCCCCAGCCGATCCGGCCGCGATGCCGCGGCACGGGCGGGGCGTGGCAGTGGGCGGTCGACTGCCCTGGAGTTCCGTCACTCTGCCGACATCAGCAATGAACGTGGCGCCACATCGCACGCTCGCCGCCTTCGAGGTGACGGTCGATGCCCTCGCTGGTAGCCGGCTCCATTACGCTGGAGGAGAGGGAACGACCGACGTGGATCGAGACGAGGCTTTGCGCGTGGCTGCGCGATCCCGGCGTGAGCCCGCGCCATGGGAGGCTGACGACGGTGGTGACGTCGCCTTGCCGGGCGACTCGGCCTTCCCCGTAGCTGAGGCCGCACTTGCGTCCAAGGCCAGCCTCCGCCGCTTTGCCCGGCCCGGCGACGGTGTTGCGTCCGCCGCGGGTGACGAGGTCGTCCGAGACTGCACTAGTGTCTCCGCTGACGCTGCTGCCGTCATCGCCGCCGCCCAGGCGAGTGGGGACGCCAACCAGGCCCGGCGGGCCATCCAGCTCGAGCAGAGCTTGCGTCTCCTGGCTGACGAGGGCGTCCGTGACGCCCGTGCTTTCGCTCGTGCGCCTCCCCTCGCCCAGGGCGGCAGCCGACCGGGCACGACCGGCGCGGCGCCGCCCTCGCGCGATGAGTGGCGGCCCTCCTCGGCCCGTCCCCTTGACCTTAAGCTGGGGACAGCGGCGGCGGCGTCGTCGACATCCCGCCCGGGTACGGGCCTCCGCGTGGGCACGGCTGCCGTCGGAGGAGAGAGAGGGCCTCCACCAACGGCTGACGTTGAGGCGCCGTGGGCGAGGGCCTTCCACCCTCTCGATCTCCACCCGCCCGTGACCCCTTGGCCCCTGAATCCGAATGGGCCCCGGGGACGAGGGGGGCGCCCCAGGACGGTCCATCCGACAATTATGATGACGCCTGCGACTGCGGGCCCATTCGGGGAGGGGGGCGCCAAGGGGCAAGAAGGGGAGGAGTGTGTCGATTCCGAGGCCGACGTCCTCGTCATCGATGCCCGGGCTGGCGGCGGCGGCCACGGCGGAGTCAGCAACCTCCCTGCCGACGCGCCACCTGGCGCCGAGGGTGGCCCCCTGGCCCTGCGCCGCGACGTGCTCTCTCACTCGTGGCGTCCCACCAACAAGTGGCTCCACCCGGCTTACGTCAACGGCTTCCTGGGGGGCGCCCTACCAGCCCCTGGGGCCCCTAGCGGCGTCGACGAGGCGCTTGAGGACGCCCTGCGACGCGGTGGGGGATACGCCCGACTGGCTTTAGCGGGGCCCCATGCCCCCCCCAAGTGGGCCCCGCCGCCAACGCCGCCGCTGCCTCCGCCGCCGGGCACGGCCGCCGTAGGCTCGAAGGCCATTGCCGACCTTCCCGGAACGGCGCCGACCGACGTAGGGTTGACCGAGTCCGGCCGCGCCACGGCCGAGGGAGAGGAAGATAGGGGAGAGGTTGGCCCCGGGGCTGCCCCCCCCCTCGTCCCCATCGACTGGCAGGGCCCCCGGCGCCTAGCGGGCGTTGGCTGCCTCGCCGACCTGGCGTGTGGCGTCTCGGCCGACCGTGGGTGGGGTCAGCTCGACGCAACAGCGCTCGAGACCCTCCTGGGTCCCGAGGGCGGCAGGTGGACACCAGGGTCCCGTGAGGCCCTGTGGCCCAGGCGAGGCGGCCCCTGGGCGGGCCCCGAGGGGGGCGCGACGGATCCAGGCGCCGCAGCCTTTGCCGGCCTCGTTGATTTTCTACGGCACCGGGTGGCCCAGGCCGGGGGTGGATCGCGTAGCCTACTGCGGGCGCTGACTCTCCACGCGGGCCGGAAGACGGCAGCTGAGGCGGCCCTCGCGACGCTCCGGGAGGAGGAGGAGGTGACCGGCGTGCGGCCCCCGACGGGGTGCGTGTCCGATGTCGCCCGCCACGCGCTGGACGCCGAGTCGCTCGCGGCCGCGTTGGCCGACATGGGCCTCGCTCCCGCCGAAACGGCCGACCCCAAGCGCCTCGGCATGACCAACGGCGGTGCCCGCGGCCCCGGGGCGGGCGGCGCGCCCCCGGTTGACGCCGGCGTCCTCAGAAGTTTGGCGCGGTCAGTTGCCCGGCACCAAGCCGGTGCGGGCGGCGGTGCTGGTGGCGACGCCCGGTCGGGCGCCTGGATCGACGCCCGCGACCTCGCCGCCGCTGCCGCAGGGGCGCGCGGGGGAGTTCGCCCGCCCTCGGGCTGGGGGTCGGACGCGGGCCTGGCAACGACGGCGGCCCTGGGTGGGACGTCGGCTCGGGCCGAGGCCGCTGCTTTGGCGGCTGCGGCTGCTCGCGCCGTCGGCCACCGGCCGGGCTCGGGCTACCCACTCGGCCCCCCCTCGGGAGCCGCGGACGCGCCCCCCTGGGGAACGCTGGACGATGCCGCGCGGTCGCTGGTAGCGGCCCAAGAGGCGCGGGCGCGGCGGGCGCGGCAGCTGGCGGATGCTGTGGGCCGGGCGGCGGCCGCCGCGGCCGAGGGCGCATCGTCGTCTCGGCCGCCATCCCGGATGCCGCAGGCGGCATTTGCGCGCGCCCTGGCAACCGGCGTGGAGGAGGTGGGCCTCGGCGTGCCTGCCTCCGAGATAAGAGCAGTGGTCGCTGAGGCTGAGGGCCACGGCGAGGTCGACGTCCGGAGATTCCTCGAGGGGCTAAGGGCCGAGGCAAACGCCGGCGCGCCGCCCCCCGCGTGGGCCCAGCCTCGGACCGGGCGCATGTCGGTCGAAGGTTCCCTCGTGCTCAAGGGGTGAGGGGGGAAGGTCGGGGAGGAGTGGCGCAAGTGGCTCCCGCCGCCCTCACCGCCATGGACACGTGGGCCCGAGCCTCACCCTGCTCGTGACCGTCGCCCTGGAGCAGACCGACTACACTAACTATAATATATATTATAGTTAGTGTAGTCGGTCGGATGGGATTTGGGATTTTGTGCCCAAAAAGAAAGAATGACCTCATCCCCGCCGCTGCGCCGCGAGAGGTGTCGAGCTCGGCTCGAGCAAGGTTCTCTTCCACCCCCCCGATCCCCCCGCCTACGTCGGTTAAGTCGCGGGTAGGTGCCCTAAGGCGAGAACACGGGCAGAAAGGTGCGTCAGCGAAATGGCCAGCCAGCGCGGCTGGCTGGCCATGGGTCTCCTCACGTCGGCCGGTTCCGACTGCGCCAGCGTGCCGCCCAGTTTTTTCCGCGGCGTATCTTGGTTGTTGCTACGCCGCATGGGCGGCCAACGTGACGCACTCCGCGGGAGAGAGAGCTCGGGGAGGGGCGCCAGTGCTCTCGACGCTCCCCTCGACTTCGCTCGCGCGCGGCGGAGCTCCCCTACCACGCTTCATGTCGTTCTCTCGTACCGTTGATAGCGCGTCGGCCGGAAAGTGCGGGGACCACGAGGAGGGTCGGGGCCCCTCGAAAATGGCGGCCGCTGGGAAAGTTCCGGCCCCCACGCCTTTTTCGACACCTCTATCACCGTTTAGACCCCTCTCGCAGGCCTTCAGGGCCGCCAGGGCCTTCCGAAGGCCTCCCTTGGCTCGCCGCTCCCGGCCATTTTCGAGGTCGCCTTCGCTGCCGCTCGCCCTTGTTGCCGATGTCGGCTCCACCCGCGACCGACCCCGAGGTCGCGGCCCAGGCCCGCGCTCTACTCGAGGGCGGGCTTCCGAAACTAGAGGAGCTCATCGGCGTGCTGATGAGTCCCGACACGGCCCTTGTGCAGCGGGGCTCGGCTGTGCTGGACGAGGCTCGCCGTGACAGCCCTGATGGCGTTGTGCGCCTGTTGGCAACTAGCCTCCGCGGCTCCCAGCACGCCGAGGCCCGCAGCCTCGGTGCCGTCCTGCTGCGGCGCCTGCTGGTCGCCGGAGACGCGCCCCTGTGGCACCACGTGTCACGCGACACGCAGATGGCTATTAAAGGGGAGCTCATCGACGTGTTGAGGGACGATGCCACCGACCGCGGCGTACGCAAGGTTGCCCAGGACTTGGTTTCGGAGGTCGCTGCGGGCGCGTCAGACGAGGCCACAGCCACCACGGGCTGGCCCGAGCTTCAGCCCTTTCTTTGGGGCGTGCTGACGGGGCAGACGGGCTCTCCTCCCTCGGCTGTCCTCGCGGCATCGTGCCTCCGTGTCTTTGCTGAGCTTAGTCGGCTTGGCATCGGCCCCGACGCCGTCCAGCTCGCCCCCCTTCTCGTCGGCGTTCTAGGGCCCGGCGTCACGGGCCCGGCCGCCGACCCCGACGTGCGCCTCGCTGCTTCTGAGGCGTGCGCGTCAGCCATTTGTGCTGCGGCTGGCGGCCCCCAAGCGCGTCAGACCCGTGAGGCCCTGGCTCCCCTCGCCCCCCACCTGCTCCAGTCGATCCAGGACGCCCTCAACCGGCAGGACGAGGACGCTGCGCAGGACCTTCTGGAGCTCCTTATCGAAGTGGCGGATGAAGAGCCCCGGTTCTTCCGGCGCACGCTCCAATCCTACGCCGACGCCCTCCTCCAGGTGGCCGCCGCTGACCAGCTCGAGGCGCCCACGCGGCGCCTCGCGCTCGAGTTCTTGGTGTGCCTGGGCGAGCAGCGCGAGAAGGCACCGGGCATGATGCGCCGTCTGCCGGGCTTCCTCGAGCGATTCTTCAACGTGGCGCTGGGCTTCCTCGCTGATGTCGAGGAGGACGCCGTTTGGGACAATCCCGACGCCACCGAGGCTGAGCGCGAGGGCGCTGGTGAGGGCGAGCTCTACGACGCTGGACAAGAGTACCTCGACCGGCAGGCCATGTCATCGGGCGCGGCCCAGATTGCTCCCATCGCGGCACGGGCCCTCCCGCCACTCCTCCAGTCGACCGAGTGGCAGGCGCGGCAGGCAGGGCTCATTGCCCTTGCCCAGGTCGCCGAGGGGTGTGCCAAGGTCATGGTGGGCCAGGTCGAGGCACTTGTCACGCTAGTGCTCCCGCTGCACCGGGATCCACACCCGCGCGTGCGTTGGGCTTTTTGCCAGGCCCTCGGGCAGCTCTGCACCGACCTCGGCCCGGCCCTCCAGATGCGCGAGCACGCCCGCATTGTGCCCGCCTTTGCGGCCCTCCTCGCTGACGGGTCATCGGCCCGCGTCCAGGCCCACGCCACTGCAGCCCTCGTCAACTTCTCCGAGGAAGTGCCTGGGGAACTCCTGTCGCCCTACCTCGACGCTCTTCTCCCGGCACTCCTCACCCTCGTGCAGACAGGGCCGCGCCTTGTCCAGGAGGGCGCCCTCACAGCCATGGCGTCCGTCGCCGACTCGGCTGGCGAGGCTTTCCAGCGCTATTATGACCAGGTCGTGCCTTTGCTGAGCCACGTCATGACCAATGCCACGACCAAGGAGCTGCGCCTCCTGCGTGCGAAGGCGCTTGAGTGCGTCTCGCTCGTTGGCATGGCCGTCGGCGCAGATGTCTTTCGGCCCCACGCTGACGGTGTCATGTCCTTCATGCGGCAGCTCCAGGAGTCGGGCCTCGACGCCGACGACCCCGTCCACGGCTACCTTCAGCAGGCCTGGACGCGCATCTGCAAGTGCCTTGGCCCTGAATTCTTGCCCCACCTTGGCGGTGTCATGCCCTCGCTCCTCACATCGGCTGCGCGCAAGCCTCGCGTCCGTGTCCTCGCTGAGGGCGAGGATGACGCGGTCGATGGCGACGAAGAGGTCCTAGACCTCGGGTCCAAACGCATCGTCCTCTCCACCACTGAGATGGAGGAGATGGCAACAGCGTGCAACCTGATCTACTGCTATGTCGACGAGCTCAAGGAGGGATTCGCCCCTTGGGTTGGCGACACGCTGCCCATCGTGCGCGAGCTCCTCGTTTTCTACTTTCACGATGAGGTCCGCCGGTCGGCCGTGCTCAGCCTTCCCGAGCTGCTGTCGTCGGCGCGGGTTGCCCTCGAAAAGGGCGTCGTTCTCCATCCGTCAGCTGAGGGACAGCCGCGCGACGCCGCCTGGCTCGGCGATCAGGCGCGGGGTGCCTGGTCCGAGCTCATGCTGGCCCTCAGCCGCGAGCCCGAAAACGACCTTCGCGTCGACATGCTCCAGGCCGCCAGCCGCCTCCTCGACATCGTCGCCCCGGGTGGCGTCCTCTTGCCGCTGGCCTCGCTGGGCGGCGAGCAGGGTGTCGTGCCTGTCCTCGCCAGTGTCCTCGACGCCTCAGACGAGCGTCGGGCCGAGCGTGCTGGCCGCCGCGAGACCGAGGACTTTGACGAGGAGGAGGCCACCCTCCTCGAGGAGGAGCAGGAGATGGAGGAGGAGGCCCTTGACGCCGCCCAGGAACTCATCGGCGCTGTTGCGCGGGGCTATGGCGACGTCGCCCTTGCCGTCCTTGAGCCCCTCCTGCCCCGCGTCGCACGCCTCCTCGGCCACGAGCGCACCCCAGAAGAGCGTCGCATTGCCCTTTGCGTCTTCTGCGACCTACTCGAGCACTGTTTTGGCGGCGGTTCCGGCAAGTACCTCCCGGCCCTGACGGATGCCTTGATCGAGGGGTGCTCGTCGCCCCACGCGCCCTTACGCCAAGCGGCCGCCTACGCCCTCGGCCTTGCCGCTGTCCGGGCGCCCGCTGAGGCCTCTCCCCTGGTGGGCAGGGCCGCGGGGCCCCTTGCTTCGAAGCTGACGGAGCCGACGGCCAAGTCGGACGACAATGCGGCGGCCTCGGACAACTCAGCCTCGGCCATCCTCTGCTTCCTCGAGCACTGCGGGGCTCTGTCGCCACCGGGCTTTGACGCTGCCTTTCAGGCGCAAGTCGCGGCAGCCGTCGTGGGCTTCCTGCCCCTCGGGTCAGGCGACGAGAGCGAGGCCAAGAGCGGCCATATGCGGCTCCAAGGGCTCATCGAGGCGTCACACCCAGCCCTCGTAGGCGACCCTGCAGCCCTCCCGGGGCTCGTGCGGGGACTCGCCGAGGTGGTGGCCGCCGGCGAGCGCACCAGTGAACTCTCCACTCTCGAGCGGTCCATCGTCACGTTGCGCCAGATGCGCGACGCTCTCGGCGCGCCCGCGGTGGACGGGGCTGCCGCGTCAGCGTCGGCGGCGGGGCGTGCTGCTCTCGCGTGTGCGCTGGGGGGGGGGGACGCCGCAGCTTGTTTCGCCGCGGGTAGCGCGGCGGCATGATTTTGGGTTTAAGAGTTTTCTCATCACCACCGCCTCGAACCCAGCGCTTCAGCTTGACAGGAATCGCTCGATTGCAGGCGACACGCCCTCATGCTGCGAACGTGACGACTTGCGCGACCGGTCCTGCCCCGCCGCACCGTCATGGGAGGTACGACTCGCCTCTCGGCGAGAGCTTCTCCGCGAGTAGGCAGCTCGGGACTTGGCCATCACGTCGCTCCCGTCCGAGTCCTCGGAGATGTCGCCATAAAACGCTTTCTTGCGCCCCGTCATCGGACTGATCCCCTCGCCGCGCAGGCCCTCGTCGGGCAAGTGCGAAGCTGTGGTTTGCCCAAGGGCAGAGGCCGGGGCGCGGCGGAGCGACGTGGGGGACGCCGACACTGCGACGGAGCCCATATCGTCGGCGACGAGCGCCGATTTGCGGAGGTCGGTCGACTTACGCGCGGATACTGCAGACACGGTCCGCTCCCTCCGCAGCGAGCCGATGCCCCATCCCTTTCCGGCTATCCCCGACGGGCTTCCGCGGCGGTTGGGGCTCGCCAGCGAGGTGTTTCTGGATAGCCGAGCTCGGGCCATCGCCGCCGCCCGCTCCGCCATCGCCGTCTGCTCCATCCCCGACACGCTGACGACATCTTTCTCATGCCGCGACATCTCGTGCCGCGATGTGCCCTCGTGCCGCGATGTGCCCTCGCGCCGCGATGTGCCCTCGCGCCGCGATGTGCCCTCGCGCCGCGATGTGCCCTCGCGCCGCGATGTGCCCTCGCGCCGCGATGTGCCCTCGCGCCGCGATGTGCGGTCGCGGGAAACCGCGCGGGGCATCGCGGGGCTAGGCGTTGTGACCTCGGTGTGCGACGCGGCGCGGGACCGGCGGGACCCAAACGAGACGGGACCACCCGACTCCGATCGGGCGCATGAGTCTGCCCCACGCGTACGCTTGCTAGACGCCCGGGACCATGCGCCCGACACGTCCCGATGTGATTTAAGCTGATTCGAGGGAGAATGATCGAGCTGCGTCGAGGGCCCGGTCTCGTTGGGCAGCGGCACCTGCTGGTCGGGGCTCGGCGTTCCGCAGTGATCTACGTCGTCGTCGTCATCGTTTTCGCCAAGAGGGTTAGCGTTGCCTGAGGCCGAGTGCCGTGTGACAAAGAGCCCGGTGCGCCGCCTGCCAGAGTCGCGTACGCTTACCCTCGACTCGACCCCGGACCGGATCCTGCTCGCGACGGCATCCATCACGACGGTCCGCGCTGTCATGCCGCCCACAAGCAACGCCTCTGCATCTGGGCCGTTGCTGACACGCCGGATCAGGAATACACGCAGGCCCACGAGCGCAAGCGTGGTGACAAAGCATGTGGGCGCTGCGTAGTGGTCGACATAACGCAAGGTGAGGCGCCACCACGGATGGGGCAGGCCGTAAGCGTCATAGCCAAGGCGCTCCCATGCGGGCCGCCCCGGGGACAGGGCCTCGGCCAGCACAGCGAGGAGGACAATGCCGAGGACGGACTCCAACAGGCCCCCTCGACCCGAGAGCAGGCGCCGGGACCACCGTAGGATGGCGACGACCCCCCCAGCGGCGGCCTTGGCAGCGGCGTGGTCGAAACACCGCCAACGCTCCTTGTCTGCCACAAGGCTCTCTGCCAGCTTGCGCCGGGCCCGTGACCCCCCCGCCGAGGTCGCTGTCCGTCCCGCCAGCGTAACCGCCGTCAACGCCAGCGCGATGGCCCGTGCCAGGGTGGGACCCCACCCGCGCCACACGGCCAGCAGAGCGGGCGCGATGGCCAGCACGAGCATCGAGGCACCCGGTGTCCGCCACGCCAGCACGTCCTCAGCCCCAACGGGCCGCGTCGGGGCCATGAGCCCATCGTCGCCCTGGGACGTTTCGAACCTCGTCGTCTTTCGCGCGGGGGGGGGGGGGGGGGGGGGGTGGAGCAGACTGTTTCTGTCCCGATCCCGCGTTTCCATCGTCGTCGTCGTCGTCGTCGGATTGGTGACCGCATCCGAAGCTGACAGTTCGTTCGCGGCGGTTGCGACCGACGTGACAGTTGACCAGGCCGTCGGACTCGGTCGGGGTGCCGCCGCCGCCTCCATCACCTGCCTCGGCGAACACGCCTGCAGGAGCGAGAGGGGGGGAGGATGGTGGACGGTGGTGGAAGAGGGAGAGGGGCGGGTGACAGTGCCAGGCGGCGATGGGGGTGCGGGCTCTGGCACTTCGTCACGCTATCATCGCGAGACTAGCCTGCGCGAATCATACGACCGCAAGGGTGGATTCGATCGGAGGGGCGGAACCACGCGAGGAGCGAGCGACGCCGACGTCGGCGTCAGCGTCAGCTAACGACCGCCGCTAGCGCAGCCAGCGGGGCGCGGCTGTGCCTGAGTTCGGGCTGGACTGTTAATAAGAGTTCGATCCCTTCGTTTTGGGAGTGCATCGGGTTCACGTCGCTTTCCGAACTCCCTCGAGAACCCTCAGAGCCTGCGTATGAGCTATACAAGGACCGCACGAGGGCGTCGCCTTCCCCGCCCAATCCCCCCCTATCGCGTCGGTCGTCACTCAAAGGGCCGCAACCGGCGCGGCCCCCACGAGTTCGGCTCGCAAGTCGGCCCGCGTCCCGTCGCGCTCGCTCCCGTCGGCCTCCATCAGGCGCACCGCCCCGTCCGGGAACAGCACCTCTTTTCTACCCGACGGGAGGTGCGCCTCAGCCTGTCCCCCCGGAAACCGGAAGATCTCAGCGCCATCCTCGAATGACGTGTGCCACGTCCCCACCTCGGCGTAGAAGTAGTCTTCACGGGCAGCGCAAGCGGACCCCTGCCCCACGGCCGCGACGAGGGGCCAGGCGCAGCCGCAAGTCGCAGGCTGTGGGCAAGCGCCCGGGCGGGTGACGCGGACGTCCCCGTTGGGAAACCAGACGGCGAGGGAGCCACATGCTCTCTGCTCCTTGACAGTGCCGTTGGGGAACTCAACGCGACGGCCACCGCCGGGGAGGTGCGCAACGACCCGGCGTCCAGTGCCAGCGCTGGGGGCGGAGGAGGGGTGATCCTTGCCGTCGCTGGGGCTGCCGTGTCGAGTGGAAGCCTGGGCGGTGTCAGCCCTGACAGATGCGTCGGCGCCGACGTCGGCCGCGCTGGTGCGCCAGGCGTCGTCGACATCAGCATCAGCCCCTGCCCTGGAACCCGCCGCCGTGAGGGATGACCCCTGCATTAGCGAGCGGATGATGCCAGCGCCGACCCCCGCAGCCGGAGCCCCGCCCCATGGGTCGCGGGTCTCCCTAACGGTCTGGTTCTCCTCCGTCGCGGCGGGCGCGGCGACGGTAGGCGGCGACGTCGGGGCACTCGGCGGGGCAGCCGCAGGGACGCCGCCACGCTCGTCCGACGTCCGCAGCCGGTCCTCCCCGTCGCGCAGCGCCCGAGCGTACAGCTCCCGTGCCGTCGGATGGGGGGCGGGCTTCGCCCCGCTCGTCTTGGCGATGGTGGTAGCAGCGCGAGGGGGGCGTCCAGCGGCGCCGGCAGCGGCGGAGGCCGAGGCCGAGGCGGCACGGGGCGACCTACTGATGGAGGCACCTCCTGCTCCTCCTCCTCCCCGCCCCCCCGGCGGGCTCCTCGCCCCCACACCCGCCGCCCGCCGCTCGTGCCACGCCACCTCGGACTCGAGCTCGGTGATGCGCTCGTCCCTCGCCCGCAGTGCCCGCCGCAGCATCTCCTCCTCCCGCCGGTGCCGCGCCGCTGCCGTCCGTGCCCGCTCCTCCCACTGGGCCCGCTCGGCCCTCAGGGCCTCGAGCTCACCTCGCTCCTCCCGCGAGGGCAGGCGCAGCAGGGCCTTGGTCTGCTTCTCAACCACCAGTCGGTCCCGCTGCAGGCGGCGCTGCTCGTCGGCAAGGCGGCGGCGCGCCAGGCTCAGCTCGGCATCGGCGCTCTGCCGCAGGGCTAATTTCTCCGTCTCGAGAGCCTCCCGCGTCTTCTCGGCCTCGTCTCGGGCGCGGGCGGCACGCTGCCGGTCTGCGCGAAGCCGAGCCAGCTCCGCGCGGACGGTCGCCGCCCGGGCCTCCTCGGAGTCCTCCGCGGGGGGCGGAGGGGGGGGGGGGGGGGCGCCGGGGCGGGGCTGGGCCGCGCGCGGTGCTGACGCGGCCACGGCCGTGGCCCGGCGGGCCGGCGGAGCCCGTGCGTGGGCGTTTCGACTCCGCTCGCTCCGGAAGAGCTCTCGTGTGTCCTCGCATCCGATGGCAGCAAGCGACGAGGGAGCCTCGCTCGGAGCGTCCGAGGCCGAGTCCGACGCGTAACCTCTTTGGCAGGGCTCACGCTCGCGCTCGCGCGGGGCAACGCGCGGCCGGGCGGCCTCGGCGACGGCGGCGGCGGCAGCGGAGTCGTCGTCGTCGTCGTCGACGGCAAAGCCACCACGGCGGTCGCGGGAGGCCTCCCGTCGATGGGCTGCGGCGCGCACGGACCGGAGCTTTCCCAGCGCGGCGGCACGGCTTGACACGGGGCGCGAGGGGGCCTCGCTCGCTCCGCAGTCGGGGCCGGGGCCAGGGCCGGGGCCCGGTCGACCGCGCCCTCTGGGGGGCGCGCAACTAGGCGGGGGGGACGACGACCGGGATGATGCTCTCGATCCCCGCAGCGCCGCGTGGCGCCGGGCGTAGCTGCCCTCAGGCGCCGCCGCCGAGTCGCGGGGATCCGCGAGCGCGGCGTGGGCGGGCGCGGACGCGGGCACCGGCGCTGGCGTGGGCCGGCCGGCTGTGACCCTCACAGGAGCGCCCAGGCCCGGCCCCCGCGAGGCCCGGCCGGCCCCGCCGCGAGACCGGCGCTCCTCAGCATCGTCGAACGAGTCGCCTGGGCGCATGGGACCACCATGCCCCGAGGTGTCAAGGGGTGCCGTGACCAGAGCATCGTCGCCGTCGATGTCGACTTCGACGTCGCGGCCCCGTTCGCCCCACGCAGCCTGGGGGGCCTTGGCACCGCTGGGGGCGCCCCCCCAGTCGTCCTCAGCCGCCATCCCCGACACCGAGAGAGAGCCCTCCCCGCTAGAGTAGAGGGGGTTGGACGCGCCGGGAGAGGAGCGCGCCGCGGCCCGCCGGGCGCACGACGGCGCCCGGCCCCCCGCCCCCAACAGCGGGGCAGGCACCCCACTGTCGTTGAACGCGGCAGCGCGGGTGAACGAGTCATCCGACGCCACAGTGCGCCCTCCCCCCCCCCGTCCTCCTCCCCCACCCCCACCCCCGGCGACTTCCCGCGCCACCTGCTCCTCGAGAAGGCGAAACTCTTCCGTTTCGAGGTCATCAAGGCCGATGGGGGGAGGGAAAGTGGCGGCTGCAGCAGCTGCAGAGGCGGCGGATTCAACCGCAGCGGCGACGACTGAGGTCGAGGAGATCGCCGGCTGACTCGGGGCTGGGAGCGCGACGGCCGCGATCGACCAGTCGAAGGAGGCGGATGGGTCCGAGGTCTCCTTAGCGGCTTGGGCCGTTGTCCGCCGGGACGCAGACGGCGCGGCGGCACGGGAGGAGGCTGCCACTGCGGCTGTGCCTGGGACCGAGCCATCAAAGTCGTGAAGCTTCACCGGAGCTCGGCTCCGCGAAGCATTTAGACGGAAAGACAAGCCCTGACCACCTGCAAGGAGAGCAGAGCGGTGTTTGGCGTGTGAGGGAATGCGCGGTTTTCGCGGCCGGACACGCTGGGCGCTTTCGACAGCGAGGCGCGATGATACCGAGTCCGGACGGGAATTACGAGCGCGCTTCACCATCTGATTCCCCTCTCCGCGCTCGCGTTTCAGGAAGGGACGCTTGACGGGAGCCGGCCCGGACCGGCTGGAGTCGTCAGTCGTCGGGGCAGGCTCTCCGCCTCCGGGCACGCTCTCTGCGTCAGCCATCGCGCTTGATTCGATTGAATGCCCACCCTGCGACGTGAGGGCTCGAGAGAAACATGCTCGGTTCGACGCGGCACATCCACTGCCCGCCCGCCCGTCGTCCCCCCCCACGTCGGCGCCGCCCGTCCGACGGACACCCTCGCCCGTCTCCACTGGACCGGCCTCGTTCATCCCTGACGGCGGCCCCCGCGCTGCTCCTTTCCTCACCCGGAGACAAACGCGAGGGCCTTAGCCCGGACCGCGGCGGCCCCCGCGGCGTCCCCGCAGCGCATCTCGAACGCCAGCGACTTTTTGAAGAGGTGCTTCATCTTATTCGCCGGGAGGGTCAGGCTGGTCGCCCGGTCGAAGAGGGCACGCGCCCGGGCGACGGCCCGTCGCACCGCCGCCGAGTCCTCGGCGCCGCCGCCCCCCACCTTGCCCCGCGCCTCAGTGACCAACCTGGCACACTCCTTAGCCTCCTGATCCAGGTAGACGGCCCAAAGGTCGGTGCGCTTCGGGTAGAGCCCGATGAGGCCCTCGAGCGCACTCCGCCCCCGCTCGGCCGACCCATCCCGGAACTCCAGGAGAGCCGTCTGCACGGCCAGCGCCACTCGGCTCCGCTTGGGCACCGCCCGCGTTGCCGCCTCAACTGCCGCCCGCGCCGCTGATGTCTCTCCGCGCCGCAGGTGCCACCGCACCTTGCGCAGCCACGGTTCCACCTCTTCCCGCCCATGTTTTCGCGTCATCCTTTTCAGGAGCTCCTCGACCGCGGACACGGCCTCGGCCGCTCTACCGACGTCGGCCTCGGCGGAAGCAGATCCGGCCCCCGCCAGGGCCCGGGGCTCGACCGCGTCCAGGGCCGCCAGGTGCAGCTTGAGCGGCTCGCAGTAGGGCATGGCCTCGGCGAACTGCCGCATGGCCGCGGCGCACCCCTCGACCTCGGCCTCGAGGTTGATCAGCGCGACCCACACGGAGAATTTCTCCGATTCGGCCGCCATCGGGATGGTGCTGAGTGCCCGACGGGCCACGGCCCGCGCCCCGTCAGGGTCCCCCTCTGCCATGAGCCACGCCATGTAGCGGACCCAAGCGTAGGCTTCGCCAGGGGCCGCCATGACGGCAGCCTCGAACTCAGCGGCGCTGGCGGGGGCCGCACCATCGGCCCGGCGGCGCTCACGGTCGCGGGCCTCCTCCTCGGCCTCAAGCCTCTCCCGCTTGGACCTGGGTTTTTCGGTGACAGCCACTGCCCCCGCCCTGGTCGATTTGCCAGCCTTGTCGCTGACCGTTGCATAACCGCCATGTCCAGGTCCAATCGCGGCCGCGGCGACGTCGTCCTCGAGACCCACATCCTCAAAGTCAACATCCATTGCTTCATCCTCTTCGGACGAGGCTGAACGGCCGTCAGACGAGCCATGGTCGCTGTTGTCGTCCGACCCGCCGTCCAACAATGAGCCGCCGCCGTCGCCACCATGTAAGCCCGAGCCGGGCACCGCAGCCAGCTTGCCCTCACTCATGTCGCTGTCATCGCCGCTGTCCGGCCCCGAGTCCTCGTCAATGTCACCGCTGTCCGAGCCCGAGCCGCTCTCCGACCCCGACCCAGACCCCGACCCGCTCGGGTCATCGTCACCCCCCGCATCGGCATCGTCCGCGATGGCATCCTCGTCGTCCCTCCCGCCGGCACCCTTCCCCCCGTCTCCAATCGCCTCGTCCCCCTTGGGCACCAGCGCGAGCGACAGTCGCCGGCGCTCCAGATCGATCCCCTTGACCCGGCACATGAGCCGCGTCCCCGGGGGAAACTCCGACGCGACGTCCTTGATGAACGTGTCCCGTCCCTTGCCGCACTCGGAGATGTGCAGCAGACCGCTGCACTGGGTGCCATCGAGGAGCACGAAGGCTCCGTAGGCTTGGACGCGCTGCACGACGCCCCAGATGGTCTCGTCGGTCTCGAGCTGATCGAGGGACCGGGCCGAGGGGTCCACAGTGCCGCGGCCGGGGCCGCCGTCGGCCCCTCCACGGGCGAGGCCGGGGGTGCGGAGGTCGAGGTCGACGCGCGGTGGGTTGTCCGCGCTCCTTCTCAGCACGCGAGCCGTCACCAGCTTGCCGACGGGGAACGCATTACTGGGATCGTCAACGAATCCGTCTGCCAGGTGAGCAAGGCGGATGCGGCACCCGGCGCCTCCGGGCAGAGTGACGAAGGCACCCTTGGCGTCGACGGACCGAATCCACCCCTTGACTTCGGCGCCCTCGGTCAGGGCAGTGAGGGGGATGGACCGGGGAACGCGGCCGTCCTTGTCCGGTCGGGGGCGGCGCCTGGCAGGGCCGGAGCCGGTGCCGTCATTGCGCTTGCCCTTCTTGCCATTATTGGACCCCCCGAGGGTCGCTGCGGCTGCCGGGCGGGCCCACTCGCCGCCATCCCGCTGCCGCAGCGACAGCTCGGCTCGCAACCCAGTCTCGTCCAGCTCCATGACGCGCGCCATGACGCAGTCTCCGACACGCAGCCGGGCGAGGGGTGCGTCCGACCAGGCGTCGTCCACGTCTCCAGGCGCAACGCGGCCCGACCGACCAGGACCAAGCCGGACAAGGGCGTGCCGGCCGACATCGACAGCCGTCACCACGCCCGACACGAGGGCTCCGACGGCAAGGGGACCCGTGCACGAAGGTCCCTCGGTGAGGGTCAGGTCGAGTGCCCCAGAGGCTCCTCCGATGCCCCCGGCATCCGCGCCGTCGGACGTTGTCGACTCGAGGACCCGCGCCCGCACGGGTGTGCCCAGCGGGAAGGCATCCGGGAAGCTTGCGAGGGCAGCGGATGACGCCCCGACGTCAAGCCGGTGCACACGGCCCCGCAGCCGGGGCGACACCGCCACCCATAGGTGACCCCCCCCGACCTGACCGGAGCCGGAGCCCAAGGGCGTGACGGCGCCGGCAACGCAGCCCTCAACGACGTCACCTGGCTTAAGCGACGCAAGCGACGGGTACCGGAAGCCGGCACGCTTGCCCTGTTCGGCGACAGCCAGCGCCGAGGGCCGTGCCGACACGTCGATGGTGCCGTGCGAACGGCCGACGATGGCGACAGGCAGCGTGGCGCCTACGGCAATGCCCGACAGGGGCAAGCGACCGTCATGTACCTTGTCGAGGATCTCTGTGACGTGCAAACGCGCATCCTCGCCGGATGGTTCAGAAAGCGTCACGTCAACGTGCATCGGCCGCACAACGACAACTGTCGCTGTCGCCGTCAGCGGGAGCTTGCCCCCCGAGGTCGCCCGGCTGCTGGCACCTTCCTTCGCGCCCGCGGTGGATGCGCCACCCTGGGCCTCGGGCACGACAATCATCACTGCTGGCGAATCGACAGCCTTTTGATCAGCGACGACGCACGTCACGAGGGCGCCGGCCTCGGCGACGGCATCGAACGGGCCACCTGTCCCTCCGGCCGGCAGGCCAGTCGAGTTGAGGTCAGCCGCGGCGACGAGGCAGAGGCGGCCCGCGTGCGCACTCTCGCCCTCAACCGCGCCGACGCAGAAGCCCTGTTCGGGCTTGGCGCAGAAGATCCGCACGTCAAGGCGCTCTCCAGCAGATGGCGGAGCTAAGGAGACGCTGGCGGCTGTCGCAATGTCTCCCCTGGCGCGCTTGGACCGCTTGCTCCCACGGGCCCCGACGGCATCTCCGGTCCCTGGTGCGGCGGTGGAGCGCGCGGCTGCGACGACAGCCTCGGTCCCGGCCACCTCGATCACTCCAGAGGCGGATCCGTCGGCGTCGAGGACGACGACAGGGCCGACGGCTACCCCCGGTGTGAGGTTATCGGCCTTCCCCTTTCCCCAGCCCTTGCCCTTAGCAGCCGGTGGCAGGCAAGCCGATGGGATCATAAACAAGAGGTCTTCGTGATCGGGGTGCTCGCAGATAACGCCGTAGTCGCGCGCTTCCATCGCGACGAGGCCCTCAAGGACGGCGCCCCGGGCGAGGCCCAGATTGGGCTCGGCGGGGGCCGTTTCGTCGGGGCCGCGTGCTGCGAGCCGAGCCGCGAGGTCAGCATCGGCCCGGGAGGACGCCACAAGGGATGCGGCTGAGGTCGATTGGGGCACCAGTCGGGGCCCCAGTGCGACGGCATAGCGCCCCTTGGCGGCGTCAGCCCCAGTCACGCGAGCCAAGACCGTCTGCCCAGGTCGGAGCACGTCAGCCGCCGTGGGGGCGTCGGGCGCCGGAAGCTGGGCCCGCCCCGCCCGCGCCGTGACCCGACCCAGAAAGCGCACAAAGGCGCCCCCCGCGGTGACGCTGGCGATGTAGCCGGGAAACAGGAGACCCTCAACGAGGTCGTTGGCATCACGGGGCAGCGAGGCGGCCGCGGCGACGAGCGCGGGCTTGCGGGTGGCGAGGGCGGCGGCGCCAGGCCGGCCAGGGCTGAGGACAAGGAGGGGCCCCGGGAGGTCGTCGCCCGCCCTTAGGGCGGCGCCGAGGGCCGCAGCAGTCCTCGGGTGGTCCGAAAGGTGGACGACGGGGACCTTCAGGTGCTGACCGACGGGTGTCGTCACCTCGAGCTCAGCGTCATCAGCAGCTGCGTCGACAGGCGTCGAGATGACGGTCGCCGCGTCGACGATGGCCCCGATCTCGAGCTGGGGCGCATCGGCCGACGACGCGGCGGCGCCCGACGCAGCCAACCCCGACGACGAGCCCAGCCGGAGGCGGCTACGTTGGCGGTCGACCGACAAAACGCGAACCTTAACCAGGTTGCCGATCCCCCACTCAGTCATGTCAGGCCGGTCACCCTCAGCGAGGCCGAGGTCTGTCCGGGAGGCGAGGCCGGACAGTCCTCCCCAAAGCTGCACGAAGCATCCAAAGGAGGCCCACCCCGTCACCGTGCCGTGCACGAGCACTGGCTCGCCCTTCAGCACTGCGGCGGCAAGGGCAGCGACAGCGTCGTTGACCGATGCCAGACGGGGCAGACGCGACCGTGTCAGACCCTTTTTCAGGGTTAGGACTGGCGCACGACCAGGAGTCGCCTCGAGGACCAGGCCATGCACCTTTTGGCCCTCCTTGAACCGCCGGTGGGCTCTCCCGACCCCGACGTCGGCCATATGGATGTCGGGCACACGGGCGCGCACGCCGGGACCCAGGTCGACCCAGAGGCACGTCTCTCCCACTTCGCGCACAGTGCCAGACGCCTCGGCCCCCACGACGAGCTGTGACCCCACCAGCACCGACTGCGCGAGCACCGACGGGCGCAGCGAGAGACTCGCAAGCCCGTCGACGGGGCGGTGGCCGACCACGCGGCAGCGCACGGCCTGGCCGATCTTGAAGTTCCGCGCATCGCCACCGCCCTTTTTCCCTTTGCCGCCAGCCGTGGCTCCTGGGGCGTCCGACAGCTCCGACACGTGGGCATACCCCGCAGCGCTGGCGGTGCCATCGTGATTCTTGAGCTCGACCAGGATACCCACGCCGGGGTCGATCCGCCGCACCACGGCGAGCTCGAAGATGGTCCCCACTGGGGGCAGGACCAAGGCCCTGGCGCCCCCGGCGCCCCCTGTCACTAGGCTTGGCCGCAGAGTCAGGCCCACGGCCTTGGACGACGGGTCCACGTGCAGCACGCGCGCCTCGACGCGGCGCCCCACGGGCAGCTTGTCCTTCCAATATGTCAGCTCATGCGGCGCTAAACCCAAATGAAGCGAGTCGACCGTCCCTGTAAACACGCCCAGAAAGGTGCCCTCTAGGCCGTCGTCCAGGTGTCTCGTCACCTTGGCCGTGACCAAACCTCCCGGCACAAGCCCGTCGAGGGATAGCCCGCCCCAGTCTACTAATTTGGCTTCGTTTACCTGGGCGGGGTCGACCGTCACCGTTGCGGGGCCCCGACCGCCCTTCGCTCCCGCTTTGACGACGACTACGTCGAGGAGGCGTCCGACAGCAGGGGGGCCGTCGAGCGTCACGGCAGCGGAGTCGGGCAGGAAGGCCGAGGGGAGGCCTCGACCAAGGTGGAGGAGCCACCCCAGATCCTCGCGGCTGGCGACGGCGGCGCGGAAGCACGCCCCGGGCCGGACGGCCCCCGAGTCAAGACCGGCCTGGAGCCGCGAGGGACGGAGGGAGCCGTGGAGGCGTTTCCTCCCCTCTGCCTCAACCTCGACAACAGTGAGAGGCGCGGGGTCGCCGATGCAAAGGACACCCGATGCGGCCAGATCTTCGGGGACGGGATGGCTGAGCCAGTCTGTGGCCTCGGCAGCATCGACGCGGACGCGGAGGCCGTGCGGAGCTGCAGCGACGGCATGGCCCACCCCGACCTCGACGACGACGCCCAGCAGGCGTGCGCCGACGTTGATAGTGCGGGGGCGCAGCATGCCGACGTAATTGTCGCTCTTCATCTGGGCCACGGCGTCGTGGAGGAAGGCATCGTCCTGCTTGGCGTCGGAGGGGGGGAGGGGAGGGATCATCGCCTGGTTGCCGGGGCCGATGAGCTCATATGGGACCGTAGCGCTGCGACAGGGATCCCCATAGCCCAAGCGTCGTCTCACCTGCTCCGCCTCGCGCTCCTTGCGCTTTCTTCTACCCGTCGACAGGCCCGCAACTTCGCCTCTGGCAGCGCGGCTGGCCGTGGCTGCGGAGGCGGCGGCCGGTGAGCGGGCCCCTCCTCCTCCTCGCAGGAAGCCACCAGGCTCCGACGCAGCCGGCGCGGCTGCAACGCCGGAGCCCATGGTGGCTGTATATACTGCGAGTTCGACAGCAGCCGCTGAGGTCAAGAAGGCGAGAAGGTTCGCCTCGTGGAGGAAACGTGAGAATTTACCGTCGACGATATCCCTCACACCGTCGCCGCTCCGCGGTAAGACCCACGTCGGAGCTGCAACTCCGGCACCCCCACGTACGCTCGCGTCGCGCAAGGGCGAGTCTCCAAAAAGCCCTCGGCCGGCGCATCACGACTTTGCCGACCACCTGCGCCCACACGTCGTCTTTCCGCCTTGCGAACCGGCCTTCTTCGGTACCTCTTCACGCATAAGCGTCGGTCACTCGGGTCCTTGCGGCCTAGGGACCGCCGTGCGCGCTTGTTGAGCTCGTGGCTGGCCGTCGTTCGGTCGCCGGAAAGCGCCGCCCACACCACGCGCACTAACCTTCTCCGGGCTTCGCTTTGACCGAATCGCGCTCTTCGTCGTGCGCCTCATCGTAAAGCGTCGTGCTTCGTCCAAACCAACCCCCGCGTACTGATTTTCCTGGTCAGCAGTCCGGGGCCTTCTCTCTCCCACAGCCGTCCACTTTCCCTGCCATTCTCTCCTCGCAGAAAGGACCGCCATCCCGACCTCGCCGCCACCGAGCCACCCCGTGTTCAGCAACACGAACCCCGCTCCCCACCGCTCTCTCCTCTGCGTTCCCGTCGTCGCTGGACCCCTGTTTCCTGTTACGACTTCAATGACGGTCTTCGAGGACTTTGACCTCCTTCTTGCTCCCCCCTCCCGTGCCACTGAGACCGCTCTCTTCTCCCTCCGCGACGCATCCGAGCCCCCCCGGCTGTCGTGGATGGATGAGGACTATGGACACCTCTCACTCACTGGTGAGCTCCCCAATGTCTCCCCCTCGCCCATCATCTGCCCCCCCCCCTCTCCCGGTGCCTGCCCTCCCGGACTCGGTGTCGAGCCAGGCCCCTTTGGCTTCTCGCCCATTGCCTCGGGCCCTGGCTACATCCCCGACGCGTTGAAGACCACGGCCGCCGGGCGGTCGGCATCGCCTGCATCTGTTCGGGCGTCTCCCGTCATCCGCGCAGCATCCGTGTCGTCGACCGAGGCAGAAGACGACCCGTCCATCCCCTCGTTGTCTGTCTGGGGCTCAGGGACGCCCGCGGCGCCCTTTCGCGCGCCTCCCCTCCTCCCCGTGAGCCGTGGCCTCCTCACGGCCGCCTTCGCCCCTCTTGCCCACGATGCCGAGGCCCCGTCAGCCCCCCTGGCGTCCCGCCCCCCCCGGGCGCGCAAACCCCGCGGCCCCCGCGGCCCCCGCGGCCCCCGCGGCCCCCGCGGCCCCCGCCGCGGTGCTGCAGCCGCTGCAGCTGCCGCCTCCAACAACCCCCCTCCTGACAACGCTGACCCCCCCCCCCAAACCCCCCTCCACTTCAAGTGGATTTTCCCCAAGGGCAAGGATGACCGTCCAGTCCAGTCCAACGCCACGGCCAACGCCGCCATCATGATGTGCGGAGGCGATCTCGTGGACCC
>Ga0181573_10000996_pt1 | contig 28923 bp, 26 predicted proteins | sample 101ome_25_FD_148643 | JGI IMG/M metagenome (GOLD analysis project Ga0181573, IMG submission 148643) | Coastal salt marsh microbial communities from the Groves Creek Marsh, Skidaway Island, Georgia - 101409BT metaG (spades assembly) | ecosystem: Environmental > Aquatic > Marine > Intertidal zone...
TCGCATCGCATATCACATCACACCCGTAAACCGAATCCTTTTACAATCATCACGATTGGCGCGAAATTTTCCCTCGTTCAACACCCGTGTTACTCCTCCGAGTACGTAAAGTACGACGAGAGAAAATGCCCACCAGGGTGACGTGGCCGAGTGGTTAAGGCGATCGCCTGCTAAGTGATTGTGCTCTGCACGCGCGAGTTCGAACCTCGTCGTCACCGATGAATGTTTTTGCGTCCACGCGTCGTCGTCGTCGTCGTCGTCGTCGTCGTCCATTCGCGTCGTCGTCCATTCGCGTCCGTGTGCGTCCGATGCGTCCGAGGCGCTGATTCGTTTTCGAAAAGATGAGGGTGTACGTACGTGACGAGTCGTGACTCAATGTTTGACCCCTAGGCGTTTCGATTCCTTCGAACGATCGATCGAACGAACCGTCATGGAGCGCGTCTAGACTGTCGCTCGGACGCCACTTCGACGAGATGTCGACGACGGATGCGGGTCGGCGGTTTTACGCGCGACGGGTCGACGCGCGCGGTGATCCGACGACGACGTCGACGTCCGACGCGTCGTTGGATGATGACGGTTTTGAAAACGTGGATGACGACTGGGATGATGATTACGACCGCGACGACGACCTAAACGTCGCGCGAGGGATGACGACGACGATTAAGATGATTGAGGAACTGCGAACGGAGCGCGCGCGCACGGGTGAAATGGACGCGAGGCGTCGCGCGAGATTGGCCGAGGCGGAGACGCGACGAAACAGGCGAGCCGAGGAGACGGCGCGCGATGCGATTCGGGCGGACGCGACTCGGCTGAGAGCGAACGCGGCGAGAGCGGAACGCCGAATGGAGGAAGCGACGGAGGCGGAGCGACAGCTGAGAGCGCAGAATGGAGATTTGCGGCGGAAACTCGAGCGGTGTGCGAACGAAAACAAGCGATTGGTGATGGAACTGGGGCGGTTGAAGGAAAAGTTGGCGACGAGACGCCGAACGCCGACAACCTTCGGCGCCGGCGCGAACGTCACTGCGACGTCCTCGGCGCCGGACGCGCACGTGAGCACGGAGTATCACGAAGCCGTGATGCGCGGTTTCGATCAAAAAGTCGCCGCACTCATCGATGAGATCGAGTCTCTTCGTCGCGTCGAGCCGCGGCCGACGACGCCCGCTCCGAACGAACAACGACGCCCACTCCGAACGAACGACGCCGACGATCATCGAGACGATCATCGAGACGATCATCAAGGCGATGAAAACGCGCGTCCACCGTCGCCGTTTTCCCCGAACCTCGCCCCGTTGGACGCTTTGCTCGATAAGTTATCCGCGCGGTAGTATAGACGGATGGATAGATTTGTACAAACGTACCATAGTTGACGAGTCATGAACCGTCAAATTGACCCCTAACGACCCCTCCCACCCGCCATTTGAAAAGTGGCGCCGCCGCGACGACCGACGAAGCGACACACTCGAACTCGCGCGCGCGCCGGATAGACGGACGCACAGATGCACGCGACGACGAAGATGGCCACGGCGACGAAAACTCTCGGTCGACAGTTCGGTGCGTGCGCCCCGGCGAGGCGAACGACGACGCGAACGACGAAGTGGATAAAGATTACCGCCGCCGACGTCACGCGTCACATGCGTGATGATTGAAGGATGGATCTCGACGAAGGGCGGTGACGACGCGATGACTGACGAACGAACGGTTTAACGATAACAGGGAGAGGACGTGAACGAACGTTGACGACGAAGCGGGCGGTCGGTGGACGAAACCAGCGCGCGGTCGTGACGCCGCGGGCGTCCGCGGGACTCGCGTCCTGGGCGTTGGCGGCGCCGACCATGTACGCCATGGTGAGCGTGAACGAGTACATCACGCACAGGTACTACCAGCACGCGGAGTTTAACAAGAATGAAACTCTGAAAAAAGTGTGGTGCTTTTTCACGCGTCAGACGGAGGCGCCAAAGGTTGGTGGTGGTGGACACATCGAACACCACGCCGAGACGTTGGACGACATGAGCCTCAAGGTGGACGACGGGTGGATGCAATCCGAACCGGCGAAAGTTTTGGCCGGTAACACGTACAGAGGCACGGCGTTTGAGTGGGATATCACGGGATTGATGACGCTGCAAATGGTGATCACGTGTGTGCCGGTGCTCGCGATCATGGGTTTCGGTCCGAGCGCGATGGCGTCTCTCATCCTCGGATCGACCTTCTTGCACGCCCTCGTGTGGAACTCGCTTCACCCCGCCATGCACGGCCTCAACGAGGTCCCGCTCGCCGACGGTGTTCCGTCCCTTTGGTTCTCTCGCTTCCGCGATTCCAAGTACTACGAGTACTTGTACGAGAACCACCAAGGCCACCACGTGCTCTCGGGCAAGTGCAACTACAACGTCTGCTGCCCGCTCGTCGACCACGTCTTGGGCACGTACGTCGAACCGGAAGACTGGAAGGCCAAGGCTCGCATGCCCATCGGTTCTGAACACCGCGAATTCTACCCGGCGGGTGAATACGCCCGCAACCTCGCCGAAAAGGCGGCTGCCAAGGCGATTCGCGACGCGTCGGATTCGCAACAAGCCGAAGTCGTCGCCGCGTAAAAGAAACGCAAACATCTTTCGCGCGCGCGCGCGATGGCGCCATTTATTTCTGTTTATTTGTCTTCAGTCAATCGTCATTCGTTCATTCATCAGTAGATTACACAAAGTACCAATCCAAGTTGTTATCAAATACCAAGTATAGACGCGATTTCGATTTCTTCGCGCGCGCGAAAGATGGCTGTGGCGGGGCAGAGGGGAAAGATTACGTTGACGATGTCGTCCCAACCGTCACACCGACGCGCGCGCGACGACGCCCGGGGCCGTCGCGCGAACGCGGAACCATGGGATGTTGGCTCTCGAAATCCATCGCCTGGGCGTCGTCCCCGGCGTCGTCGTCGACGTCCGCGACGATGACGACGCCGTCGCCGTTTCGCCGGTTCAGAGCGGGTTTCGAAACGACACCCGGTTTGGTGACGAAACCGAAGACGCTATCGATGACGCCGAAAACGGAAGCGACGAAGGAAACGAGTACGACCGAAGACGGCGCGTCTCGTTGGTCGCCGTTGCGTCGGCGGGCGAAAACGAAACCGAGACCGCTGCCCGTCGGGGAGGAGTTGACGTACAAGTGTAGGAAGAATGAACGCGAAACGCGGGCGACGGAGAGTTACGCGCGAACGGTGACGATTCGCGGGTGCGAAGATTGCGTCTTGGTGTTTCCGTGCGTCACCGGGGACGTCACCGTGATGGATTGTAAGCGAACGACGGTGGTGATCGGGCCGTCGATGGGTAAGGTGCGGGTGATGGATTGTTTGCAAACGGAAATCGCGTGCGCGGCGACGTGCGATTTCGACATGTCGGATTGTTACGATTGCCGCGCGTTTATCAACGCTCCGAGAGGACAATCGACGGTCGCGGCGCGATCGTGCGGGCCGAAGACAAAGTTTGCTGTGTGTGACGTCGCGTACGATGATTTGGAGAATCAGCTCGCGGCGACGGATTATTTGGGCGGGCGTTGGCGTTCGGCCGACGGCGCCGACGTAGAGTTGTGGACCGGCGTCGACGACGAGGCGTTCACTTCGACTTTCGACGCGACGCTGTCGTGTTACGACACCGTCGGGGACGCGGTGAACACAAACTCAGAAAACGAGGGCGAGGTTGCCGTTCGGTTGTATCCTAGCGCAGTGTGATGATTAAAACGTGAAACTATCGCGCCAGTGTCGAACCGTCAATTCGCCGAGGCGCCCCACGATTCGCGCACTTTGAACGCCTTTTCCATTCGATTGAACCGTCTCGCCTCTTTGAACCAAGGCGAGACGAACAGGCTCAGCTCTGGCGCGTCTGACGCCATCTCGATGTCGTCTCCGAGTACGACGTCGTGCTTCACGTGCGCTCCGTCGATGTACACGGTGCCGACGCGAGAATTCCATTGTAATCGCATCCTCTCTCCTCGCGTGTAATACCCGTGCCCACTGCTCGGTGGCGGCGCGTGATCGTAATGAATCGGTTCGCGGTCCATGTACTGCATCGCTGTTGAATCGTGCGGCATGATCTCTCCACCCGCCGAGTACATCGCCGCCGTCGATCCGCTCGCCGTGCACGTCCGCACGCCAGAGCTCCGAACGTGAAAGAACCTCTGCGAATTTGGGTCGTTTCCACCCAGCTTCAAGCTGTACCTACTCACCGCCGCGGGCGATGGATGACAAATCAGCACGTCATTCAGCGCTGGCTGAAGCGTCTTTCCATTCACCGTCGTGCGTATTCTTGCCAACCGCGTCGGTTCCAACCGTCCGAAGAGCGCGTCGTCCAACACGCGCTCGGCGTCAAACCTATTCGCCACACACAAATGCCCCGTCGATCTGCGCTCGTCCACGCACAGATTCGTCATGTACATCCTCGTGAGCTCATCCTTTGTCGCCGGATCGGTATTGATTCCCAAAACCGGTGTATCCGGCGTCAACACGTGGTGCGCCGCTATGAGCGTCGTTCCGTCGCCTCCCAACGCCATGACTAAATCCGCCCCTTCCACCGCATCCACGCTCAACGCATGTCGCTCCACGCACCGGTACTTCACCCCTCGTTCCCTCAGTGCCGCTTTTATCGCCTTCACGCTCGCTCTGTGCGTCTCGTGCCGCGCCCGAACGCGTTCATACCTCGGGCTTCCGTACAACTCACCCGAACCGAGGAGCGAGGTGTACTCCGTCAACGGCGTCGTCTTCACCACCAACAGCGCCTCTTTAAACCTCAGCGACGACGACGACGTGGACGCCAACGATGCGAGTCCTCGTCGACACGCGGTGCGCGTCGCCATGAATGCGCGTCCGTTCCGTTCGTCCGTCGGTGTGTGTCGACTGGTTGTTACGAAACGAAATCAAATCCTTTGACGACACTTCGAGACGCGTCGTCCCGCACGACTCGCGCGCGACGGACGCACCGAATCGTTCGGTTCAATCTCTCATCCACCCCCTTGGTTTCCACGGTTCCTTCGCCGCGTGAGCGATGCGCGCGACGACGGTTTCGTCTTCGATCGATGCCCGACGCGTCGGCACCGTCTCAACGATGAAGACGACGCGCGCGGCGCGCGCGCGACGACCCTCCGCGTGGGGTGGTGAAGGCGAAGAAAAGGTGCGCGACGGACGTCGTCGTCGTCGTCGGGACGTCGCGATGCGCGCGGGTGGGGCGCCGGTGGGTGGGAAGACGTACAGATTGGTCATGCTGAGACACTCGGCGTCGTCGTGGGCGGACGCCAACTCGAGAGACGCGGAGCGTCCGCTCACGGCGGAGGGGCGGGATTTGGCAAAGAAAACGGCGGAGAACGTGAGATCTGCGGGGTGGTTGCCTGATTTTACGATATGTAGTAACAGCGCGCGGTCGAAGGAGACGCTGGAGATGATGAGAGAGGTGGATGGGAGTTTTGGGGCGGAGGCGTCGACGCTCTATCTCGGGTCGTTGTATCACTTTGCGTCTTTGGATGGGCAGTTGAGACAACACTTGAGCGAGTGCGTGGTGCAGGAGGTGACTCGATCGACGATGGCGACGAATGAGAGCTCGAGCGAAAAGATTTTGAGTGCGGATGACGAATGCGGCGTCGGGATGTTGTCGGCGGACGTGCGTACCATCATGTGCGTCGGACACAACAAGGGAATGGAGGAAGCCGCGGGGGAGTTTTGCGGACGCGACGTCAGGTTGCAAGTGGCCACCGCGGCTCTGTTAGAGAAGACGTACGAGGGTGACGACGGTTGGGTCGGTGTCATGGGGGGAAATGAAGGTAAAGGGAGCTGGAGACTCGTCGCGGTGGCGAGTCCAGAGGGCATTCTCGACTTGTAAGTCTATGAAATCGATCGTCGCAATACAGGATAAATCAAATCATCTAGGTATAGCACATCTACAGTTTTGCGTATCTTCTAATCCGTCACCCGCGACGCGCAGAATCAATCAAAGTCTGGGAACGCCTCTTGCGCGGCGCCGAACGCCGTAGCGCGAGCGCCCGCGAGCTCGTCGCTGACATCCGTCAACCGACCCATGGCGCCCATACGATACGCCCTATCAGCGATCGGTTGAATCTCCTCGACGTCGTGTGAAACAACGATGACGGCACGCTCTCTCTTGAGCTCATCGAGCAGCGCCGTCACCTCTGCGCGCGTCTGCCAATCTAAACCCGCCAGCGGTTCGTCCAGGCAGAGCACCGCCGGGTTACGCACGAGCTGAATCGCCAGCGCCAATCGCCTCTTATACCCACCGCTAAGCGTGCGCACCTCCGTCTCCAAAGGAATGTGCTCCATCCCCACCGAGTGCAACGCATCGTTCATCCTGTACGCCAACTCTCGTCTCTTCGTGAATGCGTTTTGCGACTGCGGCCATCCAAACGTCAGCTCTTGCAACAACGTCTTCCCCAGGAAGTGTCGCTCTGGAAACTGAAACACGATCCCCACCTTGCTCAACCGCTCCGCCGACGGAGTCCCGACGTGAGAATTACCACCACCCACCCCGTCGACACCGGTACCGCCGTCGCCTCCACCGAGCGTCACGCTCCCAGACGTCGGCTCGCTTAGTCCCGCGAGCAACGTCAAGAGCGTGCTCTTCCCCGTTCCCGACCGCCCGACGACGAGCGTCAACCCTTTCCTCGGCAGCGCGAGATCCACACCCTCTAAAACCGTCTTCCCCGCCCCCGCCGGGGCGTACCCGAGTCCGCGTATCGAGACGTACGACGACGAAGGCGTCGTCGAACCGTCCTCTGCGAACGCCACCACACGTCGTCTTCCTCTCTGCCCCTTCCTTCGCTGTGCCCGCGCCGCCGCCGCCGACGACGACGAAGACGAAGAGCACGCCACCAAAGGCGCGACGACGACCGCGCTCGCGGGACCCATCGCCGACGCGACCGCGCGTCGCTCTGTCGCCCCGTCGCTGTCTGTCTGTGGATTTTCAGGTAGTCCCTCGCTATTTGACGGTTCATGACTCAATAAATAGCGGATTTTCTGAGAAACCGAACGAACCGATCCGTTTCGCATTCGCTCCCGTGGGCGACACTGTCCGACGCGGAACGACGACGACGGACGCGCGACGCGACGCGACGCGATTTGGAATCCCGCGCGCGCGTTTTTGCCACGACGCGGTCCGCGCGAACGCCCCGACGACCCGGGGGAACGGACGTGGAACGAACGAACACCGAATCCGATCGTTCAAAACGTCACCTAGAGTTGATTGAATTCATTTTTGGATTGAAACGCTGTTCGCGCGACGCGGTGGACGACGGAAAAGTCGACGGGTCGGTCGATAGATGATGATGTCGTCGATGGCGACGACGACGCGCGCCGGTGTCGGGTGCGCCCGGACCTCCGGCGGGCAAAGGGCGACGTCGTCTTTGGTTCCGTACGCGGAGCGGCGGCGTTCGGCGCTCGCTTCGAGCCGAGCCGGGGAGAGGTCCGGAGGACGACGACGCCGGGAGAAAACGCGAGTGGTCGTCGCGGCGGCGTCGAAGAAGGGTCAGAATGAAAAGTCCAAGACGGCGCGGGATGTGGCGGCGTTGACGTTGTTTTTGGCGTATTGCGCGTACGCCAAGCGCGCCAGAGAAGCGAGGACGGAATCGTCGGCGAGTCGTTCGGGGAGACGCTCGAGACGGACGACGAATGCGACGACGCGGGTGGAGTCCAAGGGGGGTGATGATAAGAAGAGGACGAAGCAGAAGAGTGGTGATCAATCATCGTCGAAAGACGGGTTGGGTTTTATGATGAAGGTGCAGACGAAGGAGGTGAGAGATAAGACGCTCGAAGAAGAGAAGCGCGTCATCGCCGAACGCGAGGCGGAGCGGCAGAGAAAGGAAGAGGCTGCGAAAAAAGAGCGAGAAGCGGCGGAATCCAAGGCGAAAGAAGCGGCGGAGAAGGAAGCCAAGGCGAAAGAAGCCGCTGAAGCGGCGGAGAGGAAGAAAGTGGAGGCTGCCGAGAAGAAGAAAACGGCGGCCAAGCCGAGCGTCGCCAGACCGACGTTTCGAAAACCCGTCGCTTCGAGAAAGACGGGTTGGCAACCAGTCCGCAATGAGGCTGCGGATAAGCTCAGAGAAGTTATTGAAGCTCGACGCTTAGAGCGCCGGGAGCGACTCGCCGAGCAAGTGCGATTGAAGAAGGAGCAGGCACGCGCGGCCGAGGAAGCCGCGCAACTGCGCGCAGAATTAATCCAGGCGGAGGAAAACGAACGCAGAGTCATGGAAGAGATGAAAGCGCAAGCTCGCGCGCAAGAAATGGCTGCAGCTGAGGAGAAGGCGCGCGTTCTGAAGGCACAACGCGAGAAGGAGGAACTCGCCGCCAAGCGCGCGCAGGAGGCGGAAAAACAAGCCCGCGACGCCGAAGCACGCAGAGCAAAGGAAGCCAAAGCCAAAGCGGATGCCGCCGCTGCGGAGCAAAAGGCTGCGGCGGAGAAGCGGAAGCAGGCTGAAGCGCAAGCTAAAAAGGCGCGAGAAACCAAGGAAAAGGAGGCCAAGGCGCGAGAAGAGGCGATGAAGGAGCAAGAAGCTGCGAGACTGAAGGCGATGAAGGAGCAAGAAGCTGCGAGACTGAAGACGATGAAGGAGCAAGAAGCTGCGAGATTGAAGGCGATTCGCGCCGAGGAACGAGCCAATTACATTGAAGACCTCAAATGGCGCGCCGCGGATGCCGCCGATAGCGTTGTTGATGGCGCGTACAACAAGATTCTGTCCATCAAGAGTGTATTTACTTCGAGAGAGAAAGCGCCGACGCCCAAGCGGGCGTCGCCCGCGCCAAAGAAGATCAAAAAGGAAGCGCCCAAGCCCGTCGTCAAGATTGCGCCGCCAGCCAAGTCACAAAAGACTCGAACCGCCGCGCAATCCCAAGGCTGGTCCCTTCCAAAGAAGATCCCATCATCTCTCCGCTTGGACGCGGGTGGGTACGCCACCGCCGGTTTCGCCACCTCCCTCGTCCTCGCTTCGATTCTTTCCGTCGGCGTTCGCGCCAGCCGCCGAAAGCGCGCTCGCCGCCGCGCCGAGCGTCGCGCTCGCGCCGAGGCTGACAAGCTCAAGCAAAAAGACAGATGGGTCGCCGCCATCGACACCGACGTCGTCACCGCCGAGGCTGCCGAGCGCGCCGCCCGCGTCGCCGAATCCCGAGCCGACGCCGACGCCGACGCCGAAGACTCGCTCGACGAGCGCGCCGCGCTTCAAAAAGCCTACGACGAGTTTTTACGCGCATCCAAGGCGGATAAGAAGATGTAAACAACCACGCGTCGTCGCGCGCCGCATCCCGTGTCCCTAGTTCCCGGGCCCGTCCTCGCGTTCGATCGCTCCCCTCGCTTCCTTCGGTTGAAACGCGAACGCCCGTGTAGTCGCGATGTTGTTCCACATGTCCGATTTTCGGATAACGTTTCGAAAACGATGATGGGTGACTCGATTTGATTATGATTATGATTATGATCGACGGCACACGCCGACGCGCGCGGACACCACGTCGTTCCCGGCGTGCGTTTGAGCGCACGGGTAGGACGCGCGTTTGAACGAACGAACGAACGGACGAACGGACGAACGGAAACGAAAGGTCGGGGAACGGACGGACGGACACTGAAGGAATAATAATAATCCAAAATCAAAATCAGATCTGCGCTTGGATTGATTGATCGATCGTAAACCGACGACGAGGACGACGAGGACGACGAGGACGATGAAACGGTTTTCTGAGACGGCGGTTGAATTCCGAACGTACCATAACAACTCGTTCAACGTCTTTTTGCACTTGATCACGACGCCGGTGGCCATGGCGTGCTGCGTGGGGGCGATCGAGGAACGACTAGGAGCGGTTTGGACGCGAGGCGCGTTTTGGGCGTACGCTGGGGCGTTAATTGCGTTTACGGATGCGTCCATGATGCTCAAGGCGTGCACGACGGCGTTGTGGTGCGGGATCGTGTACGGCGGAACGATGTTGAGCGATGCGTGCGGGCTGAAGGAGATTGGGGTGATTTTCGCGTGCGCGTACGTCGGACAAGAGCTGGCGCACCTGGCGACGGGGGAGAAGACGTACCAAGGGTCTTATATGAAGTTTTCCAATTGGCCCGCGCTTTTGCTCGAGCACACATTTTATTTGCTTCCGTTGTGTCTCGACGCGGTGATGCACATGCGAGAGAGCTTTTTGAGCTGGATCGTGGCGCACAACTACGTCGTACGAGCCAAGCTGACGAGCGCTAAGGATAGGGGGGCGCTCAGAGTGATAAAAGATTTTGTCACCAAGGAGGATCCCGATCGCACGTGCACCGCGCACTGGTGGCACGTCAAGCTCGCGGACAAGGAGAGAGAGGCTTTCTCTCACATTGTGCACTCTGAGCCGATTGAGAAGATGTTTGCCGACCGCTTCCGCCCGGATGCGTGGGTCGTCAAGCCCGTGTACGGCATGAATGAAATTTACGTCGCATCTTCGCACCACAACAAGAACTCTGACACCGTCTTTTACATGGAACACTGCGACGGTCCGTGGGCTGTGTATCCGTTTTGCTTTTTGTATCGTTGCATGCTCGCCGTGAATGAAAACGTGAAGGTTGAAACCATTTTCACTCACGAAGGTTCTCGATCCTGCCTTTCCGACGGCGACGTCGTGGGCTTTGATTTCCACAGAGAAATCCACGTCATCGCCGACAAGCCGGTTGAAAATCCGGATCGTCGCATCACGATGAAGCTGCACTACTGCGTTTACCCGAAGTGCTTTGGCAAATTTGGCGAGGCTCTCTTGCATTTGTCCGTAATGTACAACACGGTTGCTCGACGTCTCTTTTTGAACACTATTCATCCGACGGGCATCTGGCGTTTCATGGCCTTTATGGTTTTGACCGTGACTAACGCGGTGTTCCTCGTCTCCAAGTACGCCGGGTTCAGCAACATCGCCAGCGTCGCCGCCATGTACGCGGCTGGCAAGTTGATCCATCCGTACTTCTTCTTTGCGATGACGTCGTACACGCACTACTGCATGTACATTGCCACGTACCATGTGCGAGATCGCATCAACTTTGGTATGTTCAAGCGCAACGTCATCTTCTGGAAAACATTAGCCTTGTCTCACTTGGCGGTGAACTATCTGAGAAACTTCCAGTTTGATGCAATCTCTCTCGCGATGATTGTCTTGGGCTACGGACTCAGCACCTCCGCCGTCGTCGCGCTCGGCGTTGATCAAACGTACTTTGGTGTCGAGTTGGGCGAAGTGAAACCGAATTTCGTCGATTGCTTCCCTTACAACTCTATCCCGCATCCGATGATCATCGGCAGCATGGTTGGTCTTTTAGGAATTCACAAAATGGAGAGCTTCCGCGCCGCTTTGCCGTACGCCATTCCAATGCATTGCACCATGTATTTCATTCACATGCTTCAAGAGCAATTGAACGATATTTATGCCGCCAACTGGGGAGGAGCGACGGCCAAAGTTCAAAAGACGCCTACGCGTACGGCTCGCAAGACACCTAGCAAAGCAAGCGCGCGCACTCCCGTGCGAAAATCGTCTTCAAAGAAGACAACTACGCCGCGCAAGACTCCAAGCCGTAGCGCGCCGCGCAAGACGCCGAGCCGAAAGACTCCGACGAGGCGAGCCACGGCTGTGGCGTAGATTTACACTCATCTACCATTAGAAACATTAAGAGCACTTTGACTAGCGATTTTTAAATTACATTTAACACATTCTGGCACACTGCTCGCCGTCAACTTGGTTGTGCCTCACGCTCGTCCCGTATGCCCTTGAACTTCGAGTTGCATTTGGGCCAACGCGAACGGGAAGAAGAAGAAGCAAACGATGAGATCATCCATCGGATTCCCTATGACGTTCCATTTTTTGCGCAAGTTGTAACGCACCGATGTGATCGCCACCACGAAAATTATGTAAAACAACCAGGCGAGAGGAGTCAAAGCCGCGCTCACTGGTGAAATGCACAAGCACATAAACCAAAGATAGTAACATCCCGAAGCGCAGACGGATACGACAGTCAAAACTCTGGGTGAAAAGAGTTCAAGCGCTGCGATCAAAATCACGTCGTACGGCTTGAAGATGCACTTGACGAGCAATCTCAATCTCTCTCTGGTTGACATGAGTTTTGATTCTGTAGAGCCATCTGGCCCGGCAAAGTTTTCAAACACGTCTACGATGCTCGTGCTGAATCCTTTTCTCTGAGCCATGTGAATTGGATCATCTATGGCTTCATCGCACGCTCTAAATAGTGCGACACACATGGAGTTCAACGCGAAAGTGTACGGCAAGGCTGCACAAATACTGACAGACTGAATTGTCGACAAACCTGTTTTGCTTGCGCTGAGCAAGGATTGTGCGACGGCGCCTTGAGTGATGGACCACCAAACCTTTTGCAGGACAGGCGGATTCGCGTGACCGTTCGCAGCTATAATATCATCTACGAATGCGCCAGCGTCTGAAGACGTCACGAAGAAGACGATCACTCCCAATAAGACTAGAGTTTGCAAAAATGTTTTGAGTTCCTTGTACGGTTCGAGCACGTCGAGAATTCTGTCTGTAGATTTCCTACAAGACAGAGCGTAGTAACCCACGTCAGCGAGCGCTTTGGCTTCATCGGACGATGGCTCGTTATTTAGATAACCCAGACCTCCGCAGTTGACGACACCCTTCCTCCAGTCGGGCGCATGTTTTAGAGCAAGCTCGGCGGTGCGCTGCATTTTGATGCCCAGCGAGCCCAAAACGTTGAGCGCAAAGAAGCCTAAAAACATCGGTGCAAACATACCGACGAGGATTACCGAACGAATCGTACGCCCTCGCGAAATCTTTGCGATGAACATGCCTACGAAAGGTGCCCACGTGATCCACCAAGCCCAGTAAAACACCGTCCATGAATCCATGAACCAATTTGGAGAACTCTCGTAATACTCAACTGGATCGGCAAAGGTATCGTTCAGTGCGGTCTCAATCTTAGACTTGAGACCGGTCGCGCCCCAGAGCGGATTTACCCCCGACGCGTACTCGTATGATTGAACCGGCAGCGCGTCGTTGTCAAATCCAGCGAGGATAAAGTATTGTATGTACGTGCCGACGTACTGCACAAACGAGTTTATCAGGTAAAACGTGTTATCCTGCATGAATAAAAGTAGGACGAGACAGGACAAAATCATAAAGGCGGTGAGCGCGAGGTACACCATCCCACGGTTGATACCAGAAATGACCGCCATGGTTGTCAGCGCCGTGATTCCCCAGATGATGACGCTTTGTATTTCGATTGAGTCAATCGCGATGTCCTTGTTCATTCGGTGCAGAGTGGCATTAATACTCGCCGCCCCGAGACCGAGGGACGTGCACAGACCAAATGTCGTGCACGCAATCGAAAGTGCGTCGATTAAATCTCCAAACAGTCCGTTCACGTAATCACCAAAGAGGGGATAAAAAGCCTGTCGAATCGTCATGGGACGGCCCAGACGATACGTCACGACGCTCAGCGTCAACGCGATGAGAATGTAAACGCTCCATCCATGCAATCCCCAGTGGAAAAACGTCATAAACATCGCCATCGTCGCTCGTTGATCGTCATTCATGAAGGGTATCTTGGCCAGATAGTTTGTCTTGTCGTCCGTCAACCCTGCGTCCGATCGATAATAGTACATCGGTTCGCTCACGCCAAAGTAAAAGATTCCCGTTCCCAACCCAGTCGTGAATATGAGAATGAACCACACGGCATCGGAGAAATCGGGTTTATCGTCCGGCTGTCCGAGTTTGATGCTCGCGTACTTTTTTCGCAACAGTACGTACAAAATCACCCCGAGCCACGCGTTTTGCGTAAACGTGTACAACCACGTAAAGTTGTTAGAAATGAATGAAGTCGCGTTCGCGAAAAACGTCGCCGCGTCATCCTCCCGCAAGAGCACCCCACACGTAAAACTCCACAACGTCGCCGTCGCGACGAGTGTCACGACCCAATTAAACCGAAACACCTACACGAGAAGGCGAGATGCGAACCAACCCACCGTCAGTACCGACGATTCGCGCCGCGCGGCAATTCAACAATCGCAATCAAACGCCGACGAACCAACCGAACCCGCGTCGACCGAGTCCCGCGTCGACGACGACGACGACGCAAAAAATCTATAAAGAACGTCTACGCACGCACCGGAAACGCCCCGATATCCACCGAAACCCACCGACTCCGTCGTATAAACCTCGCTGAATTCTGTTCCACGCTAAAGTCATCCAACCGCGGCAGTTCCAACGGTGCGTTCCTTCGCGACTCCTCCGCCGTCGCTTTCGCCGCCGCCGCGTCCGACGCCTGTCGCTGCTTGGATCTTCGCGTTCTCGCCGCGCGCGACGCCGACGTCGACGACGGTCCACCGAGGACCGGTATCGACGGCATCGCCGAGTTCCTACCGCGACGACGACGCGCGTCCGCGAGTAACGGTTCGGCGCCATGAATGCGCGTCTTCGTCTTCAGTGCGCGACGCGACGTCGATGAGACCCCGCGACGACGACGGGGCGACGCGGAATAATTATTCGCATCGGGGTTCGGCCAAGTTGGCGTCGTCGTCGTCGTCGTCGCGCGACGCGGTGCACCGATGGGCGCTGGTGTGGCTGGTGCACGTCTTCTTCAGCGCCCGAGCGTGGGCGCGCGAGGTTGTCGATCGGGCGTTTCGGGCGTGCGGACTCTCGTGGTGCGAACCGCGTAGGGGGCTGAGACACGCGTGGAGACGCGGGATGCGCGCGGTGTGGGACGGGACGGCGCGGAGGGTGGGGAAATCGGTGGTGTACGACGCCGGGGCGGCGCCGGGGAGAGCGCCGAAACGCGTCGGTTTGTGCGTGGCGACGACTGAAGGCTTTGACGCCGACGACGGCGGCGATGACGAGGCGAGGGAAAGGACGATGGGAAAGGTGTGTGAGATTTGTGCGTGGTGTGCGACGCGCGGAGTGGCGTCGGTGATGGTGTACGATAGGGAAGGGGTGTGCGCGAGCGCGGCGGGCGTGCGAGCGCTCGAACGCGGGTTGAGGCGGAGAGTCAAAGGAAACGGAAGCGCGCTCGATGGATTTGATTTCATCTTATCCGTCGTCGACGCGTGCGATGGTGGGAAGATTAAGGAGATTGCGAGATCAACCCGCGGTGGGTCGGGTGGGATCGAGGTGTGCGCGGTGGGTGGTCGAGACGCGTGCGCGGCGCTCGTGGACGCCGCCAGACGAGTGGAATTCGTCGACGACGAAGAAGAGGAAGACGCGCTCGGTGATTCGAACACGTCAACGGCTGACGATGCGACGATGGGTGCGTTTACGTATAAACGCGACGTCGCGCGATTAGAACGATGGATGCGTAAACAAGGGACGTTCCTACCTCCGTCGGACGCCGTCGTCGTCTTTGGTTCGACGTTTCATTTGGACGGCTATCCGCCGTGGCAAGCGCACGCCGCCCAATTGTACCACGAAGAATCTCTCGCCAGGTTTACCTCATCGGATTTCGATCGAATCATCGATCGATACCAATCCACGGCGCAACGATTCGGGCGTTGAACGAGCGATGCGCGCGTGTATGTCTACTAGATTTGTGTAATATTCGACCAATTTCTTTCTATTCGCAAACGCGCCGCGGCGCCATCCATCCATCCGTTGAAAACTAAAACATCCCCAAAATCCACTCACTTTTTGTTCCCACCCGCCGCGCCTCCTTTCGACGGGTCAAACTTGGGATCGAGCCTCTTAAACATCGGCGCGTGCTTGAGCATATCCGGAATGATCATCATTCGCACCTTGGAACCGCGAATGTACACGTGTTCCAACGCGCTCTCCTTGCCGTCGCGTCCGGTGTGCGTGACGTCCGTCATCTGACAGTTCCAGTTATCCTCGCTCTCCACGAGTTGACCGCGGTACAACTCACCCGTCTTCAACTCAACCTACGACGCGAAGAAATCGTATCATCATCGGCAGTCAGTCAAAAGTCGCGCGCTCTCTCTCTCCAAGGCTGTATCGCTTTCGCTCAATTGATTTAACCCTAACATCATCGACGCCCGTCTCCACGCCCTTTTCGCGTCCATCCCCGGTCGTTTTCGCGTCGCGCAAATCACCATCGTCATCACACGCACCGTCACGATGTGTCCCTCCGATTCGTGCAAGAGTTTCACCGGCACGCCGACGCCTTTTCCGAGTCCTTTGCTCATGACTTTTCAGTGAATTTTTGTTTGATTTCCAACGACAGTGAATGCAACTCTCGCGCTCGCTTCGAGCGGTGCGTGCGACGACGTCGACGTGTCGGTCGGTCGGTCCCCCTGCGATGGGTTTGACGGACGAGTCTTCGAGCGCGTCGAAATGGTTCGTTCGCGCGGCGGTGCGGCGTACACTGCCGACCGCGGGGATCGCATTGACTCGATTGAGTCAGAGCGGTTGTGCTTTTTTTGTATGTGTAAACAGTGAGGCTTTGGAAAACACGCAGCGATAAAAGCCGTCGTCAGTCGCTCGTCGCGCCTCAGACGTCGACGCCGTTCGCGGAGCCCGGTTCGAGGCGACCGGCCGACCAACCATGGGGCGAAATAAAGGGGAGAAGAAGGACCGCGGGTACATCACCGCGTCCGAGTGGGCGATGGATGGTGGTGGCGCCAAGGCGCGACCGGTAGATGCGCCGTTTCGGCGTTTGCCATTCAATTGCTGCGCCGTGTCGTTTCTTCCGTTTGAAAACGCGGTGTGCACCCCGGATGGGACGGTGATGGACATTTCGCACGCGGTGCCGTACGTGATGAAACAGAAGAAGCACCCGGTGACGGGGGAGGCGCTCGAGTTGAAGGATTTGATTCAGTTGAAGTGGCATAAAAACGCCGACGGGGAGTACGAGTGTCCAGTGTTGAACAAGACATTCACGGATTCGACGAGGATATGCGCGGTGAAGACGACGGGTAACGTGTACTGTACAGATGCGATCGATGAGTTGTGCGTCAAGGCGAAGAATTGGAAGGATTTGTTAACGGATGAACCGTTTAAGAGGTCAGACATCATCACGTTGCAGGATCCGCTCAACCTCAAATCGAGAACGTTGGAGGACTTTGATCACGTCAAACGCGGGGTGAACGTGCGAGCGCTCGGAAAGACGGGGGATAAAGAGGAAGGAAACATCAACACTTCGAATGTGAGCGAGGATATGCGCCGGGTGTTGAATTCTCTCGGGACTGATGAGGCGGCAAAAATTGGCGCGAGAGGCGGTAGTTCGGCGACGGCGGCGGCGCAAGCGGCTCTGGAGCTCGCCAAGAAGAAGGATGCGGAAGAGAACAAGAAGAGAGGCATCGAAAATAAACCAGACCCGACGGATAACAGTCACCTCTTACGCGGGCCCGAGTACGTGGCGCCGGCCGATATGGTGACCTTCAAACCGGGTTCGCACACGTGGGACACGTCGGCGGGCGGTAAGAGTTTGGATTTACGCACGGAAAAGGAAAAGCAAAAGCGACTCGCCGAGATGGCTCCGTACCTTGTGCCCTTGAAGAAGAAGGTTAACGTCATGCGCACGACTGGGCACAGCGCGATGGGATTCACGTCCACCACAATGGAGGCGTACACAAAGAACCATAGAGCGGAGGAAATCGTGTGGTACAACCCGACAAAGAAGGGGTACGTTCGGTTGCACACGAATTTCGGGGATTTGAACATTGAGCTTCACTGTGACAGAGCGCCTAGAACGTGTGAAAATTTTATCACACTCGCGGAGAAGGGGTATTACGACGGGGTCAAGTTTCACCGAAGCATTAAGCACTTTATGCTGCAAGGCGGCGATCCCACTGGCACGGGTCGAGGCGGTCACTGCATCTGGGGCGAGTCGTTTGCGGATGAAATCAAAGGGAACCATTACAAACACGACGACAGAGGCGTACTCAGCATGGCTAACAGCGGGCCAAACACGAATGGTTCTCAATTTTTCATCACGTACAAGCCGTCTCCGCATCTCAATGGCAAGCACACCGTATTTGGACGAATCGTCGGCGGCATGGAGACTTTGAGAAAGATTGAAGAGGTTGAAACCGATGCCTCTGACCGGCCGTTGAAAACGGTAAAGATCACAGCGTGTACAGTCTTCACCAATCCGTACACAGAGATGCGCGAAGAGGAAGAGAAGAAGGAAAAAGAGGAAGCTGAAGCCAAGGCGAAGGAGGAGCAGATGCAAAACGGAACGGGCGTCGGTCAACGAGGCTCTTGGTGGAGCGATCCAGCCGCGGCTTTGGCCAAGGATGCGCCGAAGATTGCTGACAACTCCAAAGGTGGGGTTGGCAAGTACGTCGCCGCAGCCGCGTCGAAGGCGCCGAGCCTACCGCCGACGAAAAAGGCAAAGACGCAGGGAGGATCGTTCGGGAATTTCGACGCTTGGTAAGTATTAGTCATTCTTTTGTAAAACACATTCGTAATTTTTAGCTCATCACTATTTAATCGAACGATCAGTTGGTCAGTGCTTTCTTCTTTGATCCAGTTTTGTTTTCAGTTTTCGCGTGATTCGTAATACATTTTGGCGTCTTTGTCTTTGTCGCATTAGATTTTGGCGCTTTACGCTTCTTCGATTGCTTTGGTGACGGCTCTTTGGACGTGGAAGGAAAATATTTCGCTTCTTCTTCAGCCGGTACGGGCGCGATGGCTGCAGCGCTAACTCTTAAATCATCCAATTCTTCGCGAGACATGTCGAGAGCCAAGCCTGAACCGCGAAATCCCGTAGAGAATTTCTTAATTTCAACTGGCGGAGCTTCTTCGATATGTTTGCCGTGGATCATGTCAAGCAAGCGCGCTAGATCAATCAAAGGCACGCCGCGGTCGCGCGCCTCTGTAAGTTTTTGCACCCCAGGTTCGCTACCGACGAGCAAGAAATCAGTTGCGCCGCTCACGGCGGTTCGAACAACTCCGCCGAAATCTTCAATCAATCGAGTCGCTTGGGCTTTGCCGTGGTTGAGAGAACTGATTCGTTTGGTCGAACTCTCGAGCTCGGGGAAAATACCCGTGAGCACGAAACGTTTCGGCTTGGCGTTGGTCTTGGCCAGCGACATCGCTATCGCGCCATCGATGTTCGGCACTGGGATCAACACTTTCGGCGGCGGCGGCGCGACGACAGATTTCTGAAGCGGTACGAAGAGTGGCTTTGATTCGTTGCCGGCGACATCGTCCTCCATCTTCACGAGCGCTTTGCCCGAGGAGGAAATCTCTTTCTCGGCAGGAGCTGGCCCGGCTGCCGCTGCAATTTTCTTCTTGGTTTCAGTCTTCAATGTATCGGCCAACCGTGGGTGCACGTCTTCAAACGACGCCCAGTTTTTTTGGCGCATGCAGTGTCGAACTACGATGAGCTTGTCTGCCGCTGATAACTGCGTCCACCCGGTGAAAATGACTTCCGACATGTTTTCAAAAGCCTTCACGAATGCTTGCTCTGTCCAATCTGCGGTTCCCGGATTTTGCGGAAACTCAAACCAAAAAGCCTTGGGCACCCGCCAACACGCCAGATGCGACCAAAATCCGTACGAGTCAGATTCTTCGACGTAAAAGCCGCATCGAATCGAGCCTTGTGCGATGAGTTTTTCACCCGTGACGACGAGTTCGGTGACATCGTCTCCTTCACCTTCACTTGGAAAGCCTTCGCCGAGATCCATTCCCGTACACGGATACTTTGTTTTTACGCGACGCGACATTTGACACGCCGAACGCCCAGACTTGGCGAGCTCGATGCAGTACGGGGGCACGTCCGCTTCAAGTGCGCTCATGAAGAACTCACTGATTGGACGCACATCACGCAAGTCCCCCATGAGTTCCGGCGCCATCGCCGTCGTCGCCGTCCTCGTCGTCATCGTCTTCGCCCGTCTCGTTCTGGTCTTCTTTGCGCCGCGTCCTTTTGAGAAGAACTCGATGAAGGATTGAAATCCACGCATTTCGTACGCCTGCTTCACCACTTCAAACGATTCCAACAGCGCACTAAACTCTGCGGAATCGCCGCCTTTATCCGGGTGTTTCGTGAGACACGCCCCGCGAAAAGTTTGACGAATCACGCGCCATCCTCGGTCAACATCTTGACCACTCAACTTTGTCTCGTCGACGCCGATGGTTAACAACGCGCGTCGCACAACATCCGACCCGGATTTCTTCGCCGCCCGTCGTGTACGCGGAGGCATGGAGAGCGACGAGGAATGAAGAGCGTTCGTATATCACCGCGCGACGTTGATTGGTACCAGGATTTTCGTCGCGATGGGCGTCGCGCACTGACGCTCGCGCGCGCGCGTTCGCCTCGGAACGACGTCGTTCGTCTACATCGTCTACATTCGTAATAATACACACAACTCTTCCGCCAATCTAGTACCCATCATCCGACCAACCCGTCTCGTACCCATCGAATTCTCTCTCTATGATGGCCGCCGCCCGCTCGTTACACCCCGGTGTTCTACCAAAGGTTTTTGAATATCCGTACACGAACGCGCGTTTCGATTCCGCGTCGTGTCGCACGCGTCCGCCGCCCAACACGCGTCCGCGAACCCCTTTGCCCCCAAACTCCTCTTTAAGCTCCCGCATGCACGCCGCGAAATTATCCGCGTGAAACGCGCAGTGCGCGTACGATCGAACGACGACGATGGCGCCGTCTTCGCCGTCGGCGGTGAGTTGAATCAAGACGTATTTCCACGTGCCCGGTGCGAGCTTGACGATTGGAACCTTTTTGAGGATGGAATCCTCGGCGAGTTTACCCGCGTTTTGTTCGACGTGTTCGGCGGACGTCGCCTCGCGGACGAGGGCGAGCGCGGCGGCGTTGAGCGCTTCGCCGGTGTGCTCACAAAACCGCGGGATGGAGTGGTCCGTCATGGTTGATTGATTAATCTGATTGATTAATCAGTCAAAGAGGCGCGGACTGAGGATGGTAGTTGAAGCGGTTACGCGCGTAATATTACATTCGAACCGATGGAACGTGAAGTGACGTGAACGCACCGGGGATTAGATTGACCAATTCATCTCGCACGCGTCTTCGCAATCGTCACCGCGCCAAGCGACCCTGGTTTGCGGAAAGATGACCGAGTATCTCGTCGCCGAACGCGGTTCAGCCATCATCGAAGCCACCGAATCTCTCCATTTCAAGTAATGATCCGTCTCCTTGTGCGCGCGCACGGCGTCGGCGTTGGCGTACACCTCGACGAGGACGAAACGAGTCGAGTCTTCGGCGGATTGGAAGACGTCAAAACGTAAATTATCCGGTTCGAGGGCGCTATTGGACGCGTTGTCCACGCAACACGCGGCAAACGCCGCTTCAGAGCCCGGTTTCACTTTCACATACACGTGCGTCACCTGCGCGTCATCCGGGTCGAGATCGCATTCGTCCTCTGGATTCCACGACACCGCGTTCGTACCTTGCCACGTCGCGTCGTCTGGATAAATCGGCTCATAAGTCTCGGCGGTTCTCGGTTCCATCATCAAGTCGGCGACGTCGTCGCGCCACTGTAAATAATGTTTCGTCTCCTTGTGTTGCGCCACCGACGCGTCGTCCGCGTAAATCTCCACCAGCGTAAACTCATTCGGTTGTTCCTCGCTTCGCAACGCGTCGAATCGCAAGTTTCCCATCTCTTTGATTGAGAGCGACGCGTTGAATGCGCTCGCAGACATGAATGCGCGCATGGAATCCTCATCGCTCTTCGTGGTCACGCGCACGAACGTGACCCGCGTCGACGCGGACGACGCGCGAGTCGTTCGTGGTCGCGCGCATCGTCGGCGCGCGAGAGACGTAGTCGTCGTCGCAGTTGTCAGCGACGACTTCATCGACATCATGGTGATCGATGCGACTTTGCACAGCACCGTCTGACGCGACTTCTTCACAACTCGTCCCGCGGTGCCTGCCGGTCGTCGAGCGAGCGGTACACCGATACACCGGACGAAGCCGACGAACGAACGAACGAACGATGACGTCGTCGTCTTCGACGGATTTCCTTCGCGACGCGTACGGCAGAGCGTCGGCGGCGTTGAACAGCGAACGATTGGATGCACTCGTGAGCGAAGTTCGAAGCGCGTCGCGCGTCGGGATGAGCGCGGTGAGCGGGATCGGGGCGTACGCGAGCGAACTCGTCGAACGAGGGGTGAAGAGTGAGGCGTTGGACGCGTTGTTGCGGAGACAACGCGCGGAGGAGGTGCGTGCGAGGATGAGTTTTTCAACGCGATGCTCATTTGATTAGTGTTGACGAGAGCGCCCAACGCGTCGTCGCGTTTCGCTTACATTTTTATCCCGTTGCTTCTCACATCGATGCCGAAGATTTCACGACGCGAGCGCGATGCGATGCGATGATTTTCATTCAACGCGTGACTAACCAGCGCGCGCGATTGCGTTTCGCTCGATTTTGCAGGAGGATACGCGCGTGGAGGGCGGCGTCGCAGAGTACGCGTACGCGGTGGAGCGCGCGTTGGAAGAGTACGACGTTCGACACGCGCACGTCGATTCGAGGGCGAAACTGGCTCTGAGAACGAGCGCTGAGCTCGAGGCAAAGATTCGTCGCGAGGAGTCCAACTGGACGGCGCTGGAGAGAGAGCTCGATCAAGTGTCTGGGTTGACGTCGCGGGTATGGGAACAAGGCGAATCGCTGGGAAAGACGGTTGAGTTGATGAGCGAGATTGAGGAGATGCTGCTCGAGGCTGAGATTGGCATCGAGCTCGAAGCATTGTATCGTCGAAGGGACGACGCGGAGGTGAAGGAGGCGGAAGCGGATAAGGCGTTCAAGGCAGAGGTGGAACAAGTTCTTCAACTTCACGACATGCTCGTCAGCGACGCCATGACGAACCAAGCGAGCTCGAGAACGATGGAAGAGATTGCGGCGGAGCAGGATTTGAAAAAGAAGCTCGCGAGCTTGGCGAAGAAGAAGTCCAAGGATAACGCCGCGGACGAGCAAACGCTGAAGGATATCGCGTCTGCGCTCGATGTGGCGTCGAGCATGTCTACCAATCTTACCGGAGGAAACTTGGACGATTTCTTCACCGCGGGCGACGACGAAGAGGAAGGAGAAGGAGAGGGTTCCGAATCGGGCAAAAAGAAGGCGTACACACTCTATGGATTACGCGCGCGCGCAGACCAAACCAAGGGCGTGATATTGAACCAACCCATCGAGACGAATTCGCAGGCGACGATGAACCCGAGCGAAGCCGAACGCATCGCTCTGGCGAGAAAGGAGGCGCTCGGCATCAAGGATGAAGACATGGCTGGGGTCAACTTGAGACCTCCACCGCCAAAGGGTGGTGCGCACAGCGGACCTCTGGATGACCCGACGAGCCCGCGGAGGATTGCGATAGAATCGAAGAGCATGTCGCACCAAGTGAGCGATAGGTTGAAGAACTTTAGTTTGGAGAGTGTGTGGGAAAGCGCGTCGCAATCCACCGCCACTGCGCGAGAGAAGGCATCCGCGGCGACGGCTGCCGTCGCAGCCGTCGCGGCGAGCGCGGCGTCGGAAGTGCAATCTAAAAGTAAGGAAGCCGCGCGCCTTTTGCAAGAGCAAACTGCGACGTTACGACGCACGAAGAGTACGGAACCGGAGGATCGCCGAGGGAATTATTCCAAAAAGGATGCAGGGACATCCACTTAGCTACTCATCCTACTGCTGCCGCTGCTGCTGCCGCGCATAGCCTAGAGGCCGCAAAGCGCACAAATTTAAAACAAAAATGAAAAATTCTTTCCACGTCTTCTCACTCACGCGTTCTCGCGAAGACGAGCCTCCTCTTCTTCAGAAATCACGGGTGGCCGATCGCCGAGAAGCGTTGAAGGCCATTCCTCGTCTCGAATGTGCCGATTAATGGCGTTTCTCAGTCTCTCCTCCTTCGCACCCGAGTGGAAATGCAACCGCTCGCCAGAACGGAACAAGAAGAAGGATGGCGTAGTTTTAATGCCGAGCACGTCGCGCGCCAGCACCGTCGTAGAACCGTTTTCGTTTCCATTCATAAAGACAAATTTGATGGCTGGAAACTCTTCTGCAATCTTTTCATACTTGCGCGCGAACGCCTTGCACGGACGGCAAAATGTGAACCCGACCTCTAAGCAAATCAGTCGATCGCGTTCGTTCTTTTGCAACTTTTCCCACTCATCCTGCGACACGATTGTCGTGATCGTTTCGTTCTTAATCTCGCTCTCCCACCAACGCTGCCACTCTTGAAAACTCACGACGCCGTTGTTGTCATAATCCAACAAATCCATCAATCGTTTCACGTCGTCCACTCGTACGTTCAAGGCCGCCGTCGCCGCTGCGAGCTCACTGAGCTCCAAGACCCCCGAGCCGTTCGCGTCAAACTTATCAAACACGCTTCTCAATTGCTCGTCAGTGACGTATTGCGGCGACACGCCCGTCTCCAATCCAATCGCCTCTCTCACCTGCGAGAGCGTCTCACGCGCGTCGAGCTGCTGCGACGCCAAAACTGCGGCACCCTTGACACCTGCGACAAACCCGAGCGTTCCAGCCGCGACTTTAGTCTCGCACGTGAGCTTGTCGAGAATTTTATCCGCGTTTTCTCCCGCCTTGCCGCCGAGAATGATGGCGTCTGGCTTGTACTTGGCGCTCAATTTCAACAGGTAGGCGTTCACTCGCGCTGCGTACGCGCTCCAGCCTTCCGCGTCGTCATCGTTCAATGGAATTTTCGCCGCGCGCGCTCCGTCCTCTTCGTCGTCGCTCCATGAATCGACAATCTTTTCGCCTTCGAAATTCTTCGCCACTTCGCCGTGTTCAAAGAGCGCCGTGCTGAAACGTCCACCCACCATGCAAAACATCACCAATCCTTCCCGAGCATCCTGAGACAGCGAAACTCCAGCGCCAAACTTGAGCTCCGCCGCACCGCACGCCTCGGCGCCGCCGGCGACGGAAACATCGCATCCAGTCGCCGTTCGACACGCCGCCTCGACTTCGTCTCTCGCCAGCGTTCCCTCCCGCGCGTTTCCCACCTCACCCTCCACCCGCGTGAGCAACCCCGGAAGCGACACCCCGACCCGTCCGCGCCACTCGAGCGTACCCACGAGCTTGGCCACCGCTTCGGCGATCCCTCGCGCGGTGCGCGCTTCAAGCTTTGTCGACGCGCCCGCCTTTGCAAACTCACCCGTCCTCGCATCCACCGGCGCCGCGCGTAAATCCTCCGCGCTCGCATTCACGTACACCCCGAGCACGACTTCCGACGCATCGTCCTCACCCTTTACAGCCGCCGTCACCGCCCCTCGCCTCGCCAGCGGCGCGCACCGCGGCGTCAACGCACCGCCGACGCGTTTCACGCATCCACGCGCACGAAGACCAACTGACGCCGCACCGACGGCACCACCGCGCGAGCGCCCTCGAGCCGTCGACGACGCCCAGGCGGTCGAACGCGCCGTCGCCATGCGATGTCGTTCCGGGCGCCTCGACGCGGTCGCGCGCGTTTTCGAGTGAAGTCAGGGTTCGAGGCGAGCGCTTCGTTCGTTCGTTCGTTGAGAGGACTCAGCGTTCGTCACACACCGACGTTCGGTTCGGTCAGACGCCGCGAGGAGAGACTCGAACGCGCGCGCGCGAAGAGGGCGCGAACGGTGGGCGACGGGAACGACGACGACGGCGACGACGGCGACGACGACGCGGCGGTGTTTTATTCGAACAACCAAACGCCTTTGTCGTTGTTTGGATTGATTCGGAAGTGGATTTGATTCTTTAAAACGTCGGCGTCCGCGGACGATGCGTGGGACGACGACGGCGATGACGCGCGGGACGAACGCGTGCGTCGCGTCGACGAGCGGGCGGGACGCGACGGGTCCGCGGGGGAGGATGACGACGATGCGGGTGTCTTCCTCGTCGCCGGCGCGTTTGCGCGGCTCGAGGTTGGGTACCGAAGACGACGATTGGTCGTCGCGTCGTTCTTCGGTTGTGGCGCTCAGCGTGGGTCGATCGCGTGAGGACCCATCGCGTCGGTCGCGGTTGATGGCGTCGTCGGCGTCCGGGCCGGAAGAACCGGAGGGGGACGCGCCGGCGCCGACGTCGACGTCGGGAGGCGGTTTCGCGAGAGGGGAGGGCGTCAAGTGGAAATCGAAAAAGGAACTCAAGGCTTTCCTGGAGCAAATGTCTGAAACGTTTCCAGAGGAATTGGATGAGATGCGGAAGAAAGTGAGGGATGACGTGAAGCGCGCGTCGCAGAGCGCGGTGTTGTTGACGCTGGCGCAGGCGTGTTTCGTGGGGGCGACGTGTTTGAGCGCGCAGAGCATGAGTTACTTTTCACCGGCGCAGTTTACGCTCACGCGGAGCCTAATGTCGCTGCCGCTCATCTACCTCTTGGCGCGTACAAGAGGGGAGACCATGCGGGAGCTGAAGAATGTGAAGAAGCGCAACGCGTTGCTCACGTCGATGGTGATGATTTTGCTCGCTGCGTGCGTTTGCATGGCGCAAATGTGCTTGGCATACGGATTAAAGTACGCGTCGCTCGGGAACGCAGTCGTCCTGGGTCAGCTGGTTCCAGTTTACTCGTGCGTCATCGCTGTCTTCCAAGGAATCGAAAAGCCGAGCGGTGGTAAGTTTGCGGCGATCGGTGTCAGCGTGATTGGAACCATTTTACTCCTCGACCCATCTCGTATGTGGCTGAGCACAGCGAACATATTGCTTTTGCTTCGCAGCGCATTTTTCGCCGCGTATTTGGCGTTCCAAGAGTCTATCTTGCGCGAATACAACCCAATCACGGTGGCGGTCGTATCTCAGGCTCTGGGCGCGCTCATGGGCGTGGCGATCACGGTGCCAATGGTGCTGCGCGAGCACCTCACCGCCGAGGCATCCATTTCGTTGGTGACGGCGTCCAACGCGTGGCTCGCGGTCGCTGGAGTCGGTGCGCTCGCTTCAGCGGCATACGCACTCACGACGCGTGCGGAGGCGGACACGACACCCGTTGTAACGGCGTGTTACGGTTCGCTTCAACCAATCTTTGCCGGCATCATCATGTCTGCGGGCATCGGTAGCACCGCCGTCCTGGCTAGAGACGCACTCGCGTCCGTGTTAATCCTAGTAGGTAGCATCTTTGCGGCGGCAAAGTCAACACTCGAACGTAGTCACAGACGCGTATTGCAGCGCTCCAAGCAACTCGGTGGATGGAACACGCTCACTGGAGATCCAACCATTGCTTTGCCAAGAACGTCTTCGGCTACCAGCTATCCGGCGCCGATTGACATGACGCTCGATTGGGACGTAGACATCGATGTGCCCCAAAGCAAGACGTCCGACGATGGCGCTGACGTTGGTGGCACGGTTATCATGAAAGGCGGCAAGGTATCCAAGCGCGATGGATCAAGCGAAGGCACCGTTCGACTCAAGCGAAAGAGCCGCAAAACGACGCTTCGACGCGCAGACGTCGTCTGGACGGTTGCATGGGCCGTTGTTTTGTCCATAGCTGCTCTTGCAGGTGCCGGCTTGATAGGCTGGTACTTTGTGTATCTTTACTGGCGCTTCTTCTGCTAGTTTTGCGAGGGGAAGTGGTGAATCTAGATTTCAATGCTGTTGTTATTTCAATGCTCCTAAAAGTTTCGCGAATGGAAAGACGCTTCATCTAAGAAATCTGCCACGACAGCCACGCCACCAAACTTTCTACCATTGAGCGCGTTTCTCGCCGACGTAGCCGCATCGATCGATGCGTACTGAACGAACACCTTGCCCATACCAGCCACTTCAGAGCCATCCGCGCTTGGACGTGGAATGACAATCGCAACAATTTCACCGTGTTTACCGCACTCCTCTTGCATATCCTCCATGATGTTTTCGTATTCCTCGTCATCGGCAAGCTCTTCTTTGGTGATGCCCATGTTATCAAATGAGACGACGCTGCTCGGCGGATTGGACGGCGGCGGGACGAGCGCCGGAGGAGGGGGAGGTACGCCGACCATCTGCGGCATTCCTCCTTGTCTCGACGGATCTTGCTCCGCCCGACGAACCGTGAGCGTTTTATCACCCATTTGCATGCCGTTCAGTCCCTGGCATGCGATATCCGTAACGGAGACGTCCTCGTAGACGACGAACCCGTAACCCTTGCTATTTCCAGTCTCCTTGTCGCGAACCAAATCAAAACGAGCGATGGGACCGAATGCCTCGAGGAGCTCTCTCACCTGCGGCTCTTCCAAAAAGTACGGCAACCCACCGATAAAGATACGGTCTTCGTGCTCTTGCAAAATATTTCCCGTCGACGCGCGCTTGAGCGCCGTGTTATCTAATCCGATCGCCGCCAAGTCCAAATCCGGGCTCGGCTGCGACGGTCCGAGGTCCATTGCCAGCTGCGAGTTGTAATCATTCGGCCGACGAATCCGCACCGGCGTCCCGTCGATGATCACACCATCCATCGACAATGCGTTCGAGCACTCAGCCACGCTGCGGAACTCGACGAATGCAAACTTCTTCTCCACATTGATGTACACGTTTACGACGCACGGCCCCTCTTCGCCCGTCGTTCCGTTAATCGCGATCAACGCATTGTTAAAAAACTTCGCCAACAAATCCTCGTTCGTCGTCATCGGAACACCACCGACGTAAATCCGTCTCGCGTGTCTCGTCGCCTGCAGCGTCTGCTGCGCCCCACCGTACATCCCAAGCGGCGCGTTCGGCGCTCCGTACGTCGCTCCCGCCGGCGCCGCGAAACCCATTCCCGGCGGCGGCAACTGGCTCGGGTCCACCCCTTCCGGGAGCACATCAAACAGCGTTTCCCGCATTCTCGGTTTCCTCACGTACTCCCCGGGCGACATCGACCGGTCGCGTTCGCGTCGGAACCACGATCGTCCGCCTCGGTCACCGCCTCTTCGTCCGCCGCCGTCGCGTCTGCGACCTCGGTTGTACCCACGGTCGTCGTCGCGTCCCCCTCGGTCTCGGTATCGAGGCGGCGAACGCGAGTCGCGACGTCGTCCCTCGTTTCTTCCCCCGTACATCGCGCCGGTTTCGATCGCGTTCGATCCGTTCGGTGCGCGTCGCGGTGTGCGGAAAGACGCGTTCGATTGATGAGATCAC
>Ga0181573_10000998_pt1 | contig 28914 bp, 23 predicted proteins | sample 101ome_25_FD_148643 | JGI IMG/M metagenome (GOLD analysis project Ga0181573, IMG submission 148643) | Coastal salt marsh microbial communities from the Groves Creek Marsh, Skidaway Island, Georgia - 101409BT metaG (spades assembly) | ecosystem: Environmental > Aquatic > Marine > Intertidal zone...
CATCATTCCTAACCGCGCACGGCTATACCACTAATTTGATGGTGCAAAACATCGGTGGCTATCATAAGCGAGACTATTTGCGCTTTGGCTTACCCGTGTCCATCGCCTACTCTCTTACGGTTTTAGCGATTCTGCCTAGGGTCTTTCCCTTTGCCTGAAGTCGGCCCGTCTAGCGGAAGGGGCGGTAACTTTTACAGATTAACGACGTGTTTGAAGTACTTCATATGGCTGTACTTAAGATCCGCGTCTGAGCCTGTGCCCCCAATTTTGCTGTCCGCGCCAAGTGATCGGAGTTTGTACATGATTCTGACGCCTGCGAAAGGCTCGCAAATATAATCATAGGGCTGATTCCAGGGATCGCTTGGTATCTCTGAGAGGTAGCCACCCTCGGGAAAATTTCTAGGCGGATTACCGACCGTCGCTGGGGATACCAACGCGTCTAGGCCCTGTTCGGTCCAAGGGAAGTACCGGTTATCTTTTTCATAGGCAAGCAGCGGTTGCTCGAGTAATTCAAAGTCAGCCATGACCGACAGAATGGAGTCTAGCTGGTCGTCAAAATCGATGTTCAAGGCATCATTGAGGGCGCTTTTAGAGTCATCGCTACAGAAAATTTGGACATCGAGTTTGGATGGTCGCATGTTAGCCACGGTGTCTACGACGACAAAGGGCTGGTATTCGGGAAATCCCTGAAAATCTGTGTCCAGATATTTACCGCAAGTCACATTCCCCGGATAGGTCGCCATGTCGCGAAAGCCAGAGCTCTTGTTGGGCATAGCCTCGGCTAGCGTTTCTTCATTTTTCTTTGCGCCAGAAGCACAGCCTCCGTTGATAACTGCAACGAGTACTAGAAGGGCGGTAAACCAGTTAAATGAGCGCACGACGGGACTCCAGATTTCGTAAAGCGGCAAAGATGGAGCCAAATAGCGTTTTATTCAAGTGAAATCAGCCTAATTACAATGAAAAAAGAGTTTTCGTAATCACCGAGCTGGATTGGGCCTATAGTCGGTCAAGGTTGGTATCCGTATTGCGCCTTTTTAACGCCGAGCTTGGTAGACTCCCCGTTGGCTCAAGTACTAAAAAGCGTTTTTTCGGCGATGGAGTGCTGTTGAATGGATGTTAATCAGACCGAGACAACGTCGACCTACCGCTCGTCAGCCTTGATGACGGCGGAGGAAAAGCTGTCGCTGCTCTGCCGAAGTGACACAAAAGCCATCGCTTTGGTCGCCGGTACGTGGGGCCTTGTCTTTGCGCTTCTTCTGCTGGCAGGCTACTACCCGAGCCCGCTCACCATTTTCATGGTTTTTTTGTTGCTCCCCGGGCGTCAGCTAAGTCTTGCGGTCCTGATGCATGAAGCCGGCCATGACACGTTGTTCAGCAGCCAGCGCCTAAATCGATGGGTCGGACAGTGGCTTTGTGCGCTACCTACGCTGGGCAACTTGCCGACTTACGCGGCGGGTCATCTAGAGCACCATCGATTGGCGGGCACCCGTCGAGACCCCGATCTTCCCAACTATCAGACCTATCCCATCACGCGCGAAAGTTTTAGACGTAAAGTCTGGCGTGATCTCACCGGGCAGACGGGCATAAAACTGCTGCTCAGTCTTGCAAAAGGTGGAGCAGGTAACATGGAGCAGCCTGGTGTTTCCGGTCGCTTTTTACTTGTTAAGCAGGTGTTTGTTCAGACAGTAATCTTTGGGCTTCTGTTTTTGGCGGGCATCGGATGGACCTGGTTACTCTGGTTTGCCACTTTCATGACCACGTATATGCTTGTGATCCGGCTTCGTCAGATTGCCGAACATGCGGCAGTGCCGGATCTCTTTGATCCCGACCCTCGATTAAATACCCGCACTGTTACTGCACCCCTTTGGCAACGATTTCTCATTGCGCCGAGTTTTGTGAACTTTCACCTTGAGCACCATCTGATACCCGGTGTGCCGTGCTATAACTTGCCAGCTTTCCGCGCTCTCCTAGAAGCCCGGGGGTTTTTTCTGAATACCCCAACATGCACAAGCTATCACCGGTTACTTCGATCCGTGATTATCTAATCAAGTCTCATCTTCACTGAGCGCCGCCTGATTTTAGTTTTCATCCACCTTCCTTGCGTCGTGTTGTGAGCACTACCCTTTTTACTACGTCGCTGCAGGCTGATACCGAGGAGGTTTTGTTCATCGGGTTTCAGGCTTCACGGCGACAATCACCAAAAATGAGACAAGGAGCAGTCCATGAAATCATATGTTGTTAACGCTATTGCTGTGCCTATGCTGGCGGCGTCACTCTCGGCAGTAAGTGCCTCGAAAGGTCTTGAAGAGAAGGCTGGATTTGCCCAGACGCAGATCCTAAATAATCACCATCAGCCACTGGATGTGGTTCAGATGGAGACGTTGAGAGGGGGATTTGCACCTCTCGGTATGGCCCTTGGCATAGCGGGGCTAGACCTGGCGCTGATGGGGTTCTATTGGGGTGTTTACGTGCCGTACTACTCTCCACAAGAACCCGGTTATGACGTTGCGATCGAGGCGCCATGAGGGGGCAGGGGGTGCTTTCACGAAAGCACCCCTCATATCCATGTCCTGCAGTGGGTGTGGCAGTCGGTGTTTTACTGATTGCAATTTTGTTCAGTCAGGCCGGTGTCGGGAATGTGAGAGGCACTAAAGAGTTCGGTAGTCTCACGCCGCTGCCGCCGTCCGAGGGGCCGTCATCTGTAGACAGCTTAGGCGTGGTTTCGGGGAAAGGCTTTGTAGATTTTCGAGAGCGAGGATTTTTTGCTGTCCCGGGACTTGGAGTGCTTGGTGATACTGGTTCCAGTGAGATAGAGGCAGTAAATTTTTTACAACAAAAGCCCCAGAGCTGTGGCCTGTCGGCTTTACGCTTTTGGCTGGCGATGCATGGGCAGGCGGTATCGGAAGCGGCGATTGAGAAGCGCGTAGCCGGTCGCCAACACGTTGTCACTGCAAACGCCTATGAGCGCGGTTACAGTCTTGCTGATCTACTGTACGCAGCAAACACTTTTGGTTATAGCGGATCCGCCCGTTGGTTGTTCAAGTCTTCAGTTGCCCACCTCGAATTTCCGCTAATCATCCTGTTAACCGACGAAAGGCAACCCCATTTTTTAGTGCTGCTGGACAACCGCATGGCGTTTGATCCGGCTACAGGTTACCGCGAGATGGCGATAAAGACTTTGCTGGAAGATTCGGCAAGTTCTGTTGTCGCTTTGCACCTTAGCGCAGTCCATTAATCTGACTGAATTTCTGTTTACCTTTTTGGCTCACAGGAGCTCCCTTCGCTCTAGCGCCAGTTCCTCCAGAAGCGATTTGTTATCTGCCGCAGTCTGAGCGCTGGTGATAACGGCGACACTACTTGATTCATTATCTGTCAGGTAGGTCGACGCAACGCGATGCAGATCGTCCAGAGTAGTGCCGATGATCCCTGCTCTGAACAGCGCGCGATGTTCCTGAGTTCGCTCAAAAAGAGTTTCGTGAAAATGCTTCTTTGCCTCGCCAGCGGGCGATCCGGGTTTGTCCATGCTGCCAATAATGCCGAGAATAGCCTCCTCGAGAGCAAGGGAATCGTGCTTGCTTTCCAGCATCCAGCGGATAGATTGATTAAAATCTTCCAGCGTGCCTTCAACCCGAGGGTCCCGATATGAGAAGAAGCGGAACGCGCCAATATTTCCATCGTGACTGGCTCCTCCACCATAAGCGCCGCCTTGCTCTCTGATTGTCCGATGCAGGAAGCCATTTCTTAGGAAAGCTGCGAGCACGGTAAGCGCGGGGGCGTCGGGGTGGCCGCTGGGCACGGTTGGAAACGCCTTCGCGCAGAAATTCACCTGAGTATTAGCAACCCAGCACTCCCGCCGTGATTCTCGGATTGTTTCGGGGGAAAAGGCCGTAGCAGGTGCTGTTTGCAGTATCGTCTCTAGCGCCTCAACGGTCAGGTCGCGGGCAGGGCCCAGATTATCTGGATCAGCGATAACGGCGGCCTGAAACTCAGCACCGCTAATGAGTTTCGAGTGAAGCGCCTGTAATTCCTGTAGTACAGATTGAAGTTCGGCCTCATTCTTTAACTGGTCATCGAGAAGACGGAAGCGTCGTATACCTTCAAGCCCCCCTTGTTGATGACTTCGAAGTGCCAATGGGCTCATCCCGGCGGTCGCTGCGGTCATCGCCAGGCTATGACCACTGCCTGTGATCGATTGATCACGGCGCGCCCTGATCTGGTTGATTAATTCTTTGACCCGCTTGCCTTCATCGAAGCGCGCCTGCAGAAGCGTATCGCGCATGAGCGCTATTTGGCTATCAGTTCTATTCGAAAGCGCCTTCGACGAGAGCAGGAAGAATGCTGAACAGTTTTGTTCATCCATTCGATCACTTCGCGTTAGCGTCGCTGCACTGATCGACCCTACCGTGGCGGATTGACGGTCCTGTACATCGAGATAGGAAGCTTCCTCGATGCCTACCTCAGTCAACAGTCCTGTGAGAAGGGGCAATCGATCAGCCTCGCCGTCTGACAGGGCAGGAAGGGGCTTAACCCACTGCTGGTACACAATGCCATTGGTGCCCGTCGGGTAGCTCCACACGGCTACCTTCGTATTTGATTTGGAACACGCTGGCTCTGGCAGGTCCTTGGGAATATCCTCGAGTGATACACGGGGCAAAATATCCGGGTCGTCTTCTTGCGCCTGACGCTGTTTCAGCTTCTCTGCAATATTGATTACGTTTGTGCGATCTTCCGCTGTCATCTCGGCGGTTATTTTTTCGAGACGATCTAGCTCACGCTGTTGGGCTTGCGCCGATAGCTCTCCATCGGGTTTCACCGTCAAAGTGACACGATGAGTGTTCTCCAAAAGGAGCGACCTAACGAGCTGGGGTATATAGCCGGGATCTTTAATTCGTTCACGAATAGTACTGAGCACCCCATCCAGATCAAGAGCGGCGAGGGGGTCACCACCATGGACTGCTGCTCCAAGAGTTCGCAGCATCAGGTTGAGCCCGTATGGCATTCCATCACCGGTCAACTCTCGCTGGCTTAATTCAATCTGATGAAGGATGGCTTCGAGTCGCTCCGTATCGACACCTTTCTGGGCAACGACCTCAAGGACGCTCAGAGCAGCTTGCTCGAACTGTTCGACATGCTCTGGTTCGCTTCCTTCAATCCCGCAGCAAAAAATCATTTCCCGCATCGACTCTTCGACACCGCAGAGAGGGGAGGGCGAGGAACCCAGATCGGTAGTCTCGAGGAATTGCATCAAGGGCGACGCGCTATTCTCCATGAGCACTGCGGATAATACCTGCGCCTCAAGCATGGCTGTGAGATCAGCGCTTTCCCCGAGTTTCCAGCCCATAATGTGGTGCGTCTTTTTTTCCAGACCTTCGGAGGAGTCAACCGCATAGGGATGCGTGGCTCGTTTGGGTTTTTCAAAAGGGGTTTCCAGGGCGACTTCAATTGTATCCTCGGACTTTGAAAAGCGATGTAACACCAGATTGTGGAAATCCTGCTGGTGGGATGCGGCGGGTATATTACCGAAGGTAAGAAAAATCGCGTTGCTGGGGTGGTAGTGCTTGGCGTAAAAATCGCGCAGCTGTTGATAGGATAGGTCCGGGATGACCTCCGGATCACCGCCACTATTAAAGTGGTAGGTGTTTGTGGGGAAGAGCTCAAAGCACAGCCGATCCCATAAAATAGAGGTGGTGGAGGACATTGCCCCTTTCATTTCATTAAAGACGACGCCCTTAAAAACCAAGGCTTCCTCACCGTCACCCTGCTGCTTTTCGAACTCGACTCGGTGGCCTTCCTGCGCGAAATCAAGAGGATCAAGACGGGAGAAGAACACCGCGTCTAGATAGACTGAGAGGAGGTTGGAGAAGTCTTTCTGGTTCTGGGTAGCGAATGGATATGCGGTCCAGTCCGAGCTGGTGAAGGCATTCATGAATGTGTTGAGAGATCTCCGCAACATCATGAAGAAGGGATCTCTGACCGGGTAGCGCTCGCTGCCACACAACACGGTATGCTCAAGTATGTGTGCGACTCCGGTGGAGTCTTGAGGCACGGTTTTTAATGCCACCATGAAAACATTTTCAGGATTGTCGCTACCTAGGTGCAGATGTACTGCCCCAGTCGCAGGATGCTCGTATTGCTCCACGGTGATGTTGAGTGCGGCGATCGGGGTGCTGCGCTTGAGTTCGAAGTGATTTTCTAGAGCCTGATAGGGAGTAGCTGATGCCATAGGATTTATTGACCCGGAAGTAGTGAAGTGCTGGAAATCGCCTATTGTAACGATTTGGGGGCTTTAGTCTGTGGCTTCCAGCACAATTTGGAAGATTTTCGGCCACCGTTTACCGGTAACCCAGATTTTCCCAGTCTCCGGGTCTCTGGCTATGCCGTTTAGCACATCGGTATCCCTCAATCGATCCTCTGGCTGAAGAAGATTCGACGCGTCGATCAGGCCAACAACTCTCCCTGAAGACGGATCGATTCGGGCGATGGTGTCTTGTTGCCAAACATTGGCCCAGATTTCCCCATCGACCCACTCAAGTTCATTGAGTCGCCTAAGCGGTTTGCCGTCTAGGGTCACTCTGATGACGCTGATCGTCGGCTCATTCTGAGCAGTTGTTGCCTGAGAAATTTCTTGGGGCGCGTCTTTCGGAAGATCGATGCGGATCAGGCGGTCGGAACCATCGGATAGCCACAGGCTACGGCTGTGGTGTGTCAGACCCCAACCTTCGCCTTGATAGCTCATTGCTGCGCGGATTTCGAGAGATAAAGGATCGAGAATCAGTAGGCGCCCCTCGCGCCAGGTGAGCACGTACAGTCTGTCCTCGATTCGGGTCAGTCCCTCCGCAAAAAAACGGGGTGCCAGTGCGGCCTCCCGCGCAAGAGTCATGTCACCCCAGTCGTAGACCCTAACTGCCGACTGCCCATAAAGCCCCGAGCTGACGTAGAGTTTACCTTCACTGATTTCGAGTCCCTGCGTGAAGTTCTCCCTAGGGAAAGCTCTTACCTCTTTCACGATGGCGCGATAGCGCGGCAGGGAGTCTGGCGGGGCGCCATTTCCCCATGAGTTTTGGAGGCCAAGAGCAAAGCAGCCCAGCCCCACCGACACAAACTGAAGAAGAGAGATTGTGAGGTGAATAACTCTCTGGGGAGTGATGGTGAGCAGCATGGGGGAAGTCCATGATGAGTGTTTCATGTCATTAAACTTCACAGGGGGGCTCCCCTGATTAAACCCCGAGCGAGAAAGCGCGCCGGAGAAAGAGCTCGACCTAACTGCCTGCTGACAGGCGGTGGCTCCCCGCAAATTTCACTGGCAAGAATTTCACTCGCCAGTGGTGCGGCAGTCAGCCCTCGGGAACCTAGCCCCCCAATCATCCATAAATTCGGCAGTAGCGGGGCCGGGCCGTTAATGACTGCGGTTTTTCGGTGTCGCAATTGGTCGTAATGCAGATTGAATGCGTCTTTATCCGGCACGGGGCCGACAATGGGTAAATAATCAGCGGTGGTGCAGCGCAGAGCTACGTGGCCTCTCAGTTCTAGTCCATCACGGTTAATCGATAGTGCTGGCAGCGCGGCATTCAATTTTTTCAAATTTTCCTCGTGTTCAGTCTGGCGCTCGTCACAACTAGCATCGTTTGGTCCATAGCTTGCACCAATGCAGTGAACCCCCTCACGGGCCGGTGGCAAATAACCCTCATGACAAACGGCAACCGAAGGAGCGTTACTCAGGGTCGAAGCGGGGAGGTGGGTTGTTTGGCCTCTTACTACCTGCAGGGGTAGCCAATCAGTGCAGGCGTGGGATGCAATCTCGTGAGCGCTGGCAAGTATCAGGGTATCCGCCCGCAACTCCCGTCCCCCGCAGTGCACCTGCCACCCGGCTTCAGATCGCGACAGAGAAACAACCGGATGCTCTTCTAGCAGGGTGATATTGGGATGTTTCAGGCGTTCACGACACACTGCTGCCGGGTTTAGCCAGCAGGCGTCTGGAAACCAGATACCCCCCTGATCACAGGTCATACCCAGTAGCTCGCTCGCTGAGCTTGGATTCAGGATTCGAAAAGGGAGGGATGGATCCGTAAAGCCGGACAGATAATCGAGAGTTTTTCGGTCATCGGAAAGTTGGATGTAGCCACATCTTGCACCGTCAATGCCTTCGTGGAGTCCATCGCTGCTGCTGAGAAGGCGCCGGTAAAGCCTGGTCGCGTGCAAAAAGCTTCCGATGGAGAAATCTGTCAGCGGGGAGAAGCGACGAGAGGGGCGGGTGTAGGTGATACCTTGCAAATTTGATGAGCCGCCAGAGGCAACCTGCTTGCCATCCACCACAAGGATCTGAACACCCCGGTCCGCGAGCGCCCGAGCGGCGAAGGCTCCGGCAAGCCCCGCACCTACTACGATAACTTGACCCGGCCCACGCGATGAGGAGACCAAGTCCCAAGAACACAGTGGAGAGTCCTTCTTTCTGGCTGCTGAGACAGCTTCCTCTGACGGTTTATCTTGAGAGGGAAAGTTCGAGGCAGTGGCCATAAAAGTGCCTTCCAGACACTCCCGTTTTGTACCAAACCCATTGCGTTTTTTCACCTCAAAGCCGGCTTCCGCGAGGCCTCTGCGAACATGGCCTGCCGCGGTAAAGGTGGTGAAGCGGGCCTTGGGTCTGCTGAGTGCGGCCATGTGGTGAAAGAGCATGGGTTGCCACATATCGGTATTCTTCGCCGGAGCAAATCCGTCCAGATACCAATAGTCCACCCACTGCCGCTCACGGGATGACAGGTCTACGAGTGCAGCGACAGCATCCTCCCACCAAAGATCCAGCGTTATTCCCAAGTGCTGCCATTGAAGCCGATGGCACCCGCGAACCGATCCGGGCCACTCGGCAATAAGGGTCTCGGCGGGCAATTGAAAATCCGGCCACATGGCTGATGCCCGTCTTAACTGTGACGCAGACATTGGCATGGCGTCGATGCCTATGTAATGCAATCTAGAGTCCGATAGGCGCGGACGGTTCGTTTGCTTTTTGGATAGCCAATGATCGGCCGTGATCAAAAAGTTGAGCCCGGTGCCGAATCCTGTTTCAACAACGCAGACATCAGCGCCGGGGAAATGCTGATCATGTTGATCCAGCTGGCTGCCCTGTAGGAAGACATATTGACTTTCAGCTACTCCGTCCGCACTCGAGTAATAAACGTCGTCAAAATCAAGGCTCCTTGGTACTCCAGTTTCCGACCAGTCTACAAGGGGGCTTTCAGCGGGTTGCCATGGTTGGTTGTCTCTGGAAATCACGTGGGGTCGCTCTTTAGCCTGCGATCATCAGCTTACCAGAATATTCACTTTCGCCCGCGCACCTCGCTGGCGATAACAGTTACAATGCGCGCTTTCGGCTGGGTGTGACTCATGAACAAAGAAAAAGTACTGGATAGTAACCAGTTGGCCACCGTCGCAGCTAATTTGCTCAATCAGGGCATTTTGGAAGCAGAGCGAACAAGTGCAAAACGAATTTTTCGGGAGTTAGAGGCGAAGCGCAGGGTTAGTCTCACCACGTTAAAAATGGAAGACGGTGGCACGGTACGTATGGATCTGTCGATGGATGCTGCGGCGTTTAACGGCACGCTGAATTTCTCGGCGTGGCGTGACGGAGTGATGGCGCTGGTAGCTCAGCTTGCCGATGACTTGAGGGCCGAGAAGAGCCTGCCTGTTTTCAAGCCAATTGACAGCGCTGACGCACTGTCGGCTGAGGAGGCTGGGCTCAATTTAATCGGTTGTGTCGGTGCTACCACTCACGATGGCACCGTAAACACTCTGATGCTGGGCATACGCCCAGATCCGTCAAAACCGATTGTTACTCTGCGGCTGGTTTATGTTGATCCGAATCAGTTTGCGTCCGAGTCGTCTAGCAGCTGAACTGCGGGCGGGGGCACGACGGTAACCGTTTCTTTCTTCGATGGCGCCATGACGGATGCTTCGCCTCTGGCAATCTCCTTGCCGTCCTGATTTTTTACCGTCGTCGAAAGCTTCAGCCATGGTTTGGTCTGGTGTTTCTCTATGACCTCCAGAAAAACGGTGACGGTATCCCCTAGCAGAACAGGTGCCCTGAATTGGAGATTTTGTCCTAGGTAAATGGTGCCCGGACCAGGGAGTTCCATGGCAATGGCTGCCGAGACAAATGCGCCAGTCAGCATGCCATGCGCAATACATTCGCCAAACTGAGTGGTCGCCGCATAGTCGGGATCCAGGTGAACAGGGTTGTGATCACCTGACACCGCAGCGAACAGCTCGACTTCTCTCTCGGTGACGAGTCGGCTGTAGGTCGCAGTGTCGCCGACGTTTATTTCATCAATAGTGAGATTGGTGATTTGAGTGGCTGCTTGCATGGGTTAGACCTTCTGTTTTGGATTGCTGTTGCAGGTTGCTAGCGCGGCTTTTGGCAACTGTTCAGCCTTGCGCGAGAAAAACTATGAATCATCCCTTAGAATAACAGGCTCTTGGGTGTGACTGCATCCACTTATGGCGCAATCAAGAGAGGTAGTCCGGGGCTTTAAGTCTGCACCTCTTTTACGTGGGGAATTTCAATGCTTCAAACTGAACTTAATCAGACCATTGAGCAGGCGCTAAGCCGTGTTGGGATAGCAACGGATATAGACATCGCACGCTTTCCCAACATAGTGGCTCTGTTCGAGGATGCTTTTGCCAGACACGCCGAGCGTAAGGCCTGTACCAGCTTGGGGCATGACCTCACCTATCAGGATCTTGATCGCCTCACTCGAGACTTCGCGGCTTGGCTTCAACAGGCTTCAGGCCTCGAGCAGGGAGATAGAGTTGCGGTTCAGATGCCCAATCTCATCCAGTATCTCGTGGTTGTTCTTGGTGTTCTCCGGGCAGGCATGGTTGTGGTCAACACTAACCCACTTTACACCGAGCGAGAGGTAGAGCATCAGTTCAACGATGCTGATGTAAAGCTGCTCGTGGTGCAGGCCAACGTGGCCCAAAATGCGTCGCTGGTCTTGCCGAAAACCTCGGTTCAGACGGTAATCGTTACCGAACTTGCTGACCTCCATCCAGTGCCCAAGCGCCATCTCATTAATTTCGTTGCCAAATATGTCAAAAAGCTGGTGCCGCCGTTTAGTATCCCGGGGGCAATGAAATTGAGGAAGGTCTTAAAGGCGGGGCGAACTCTGGAATTTAAGCCCGTGTCATCCCGGGCCGATGATCTCGCCATGTTGCAGTACACCGGTGGCACCACCGGCGTGGCAAAAGGCGCCATGCTGTCACACGGTAATCTCGTGGCGAACGTCATGCAGTGTGATGCCTTTTTTGCATCACATGACCTCGCAGGTGCCGGTGATCTGTTCATGCAACCGCTACCGGTGTACCACATCTATGCGTTCACCGCGTCGATGTATAGCCTGTATGTGGGAGCACAAACGGTGTTCATTCCCAATCCGAGGGACCTACCGTCACTCGTCAGCGCCTTTGATAAATACAAGCCACGACTGTTTTGCGGCCTCAATACGCTTTTTGTTGCCCTCTGTAACGATTCTTCGTTTAAGAGGCTCGACTTTTCCTCGCTCAAAGTGACTTTATCGGGCGGCATGGCGTTAACGGAGGCAGCTGCAGCCGAGTGGCAAAATATTACGGGATGCGTTGTTTCTGAGGGTTATGGACTCACTGAAACCTCTCCGGTGGCTACCAGTAACCCGGGTGGAGCACAGCAAATAGGAACGATAGGGTTACCGGTTCCTGAGACCGAAGTACGAGTCATCAATGATCAGGGGGAGCCCTTGGGAATCGACGAAGCGGGAGAGCTTTGCATAAAAGGGCCGCAGGTAATGCAGGGCTACTGGCGCCGACCAGAGGCGACTGCGGAGGTTATTTCTCCGGAGGGTTGGTTTGCCACCGGCGATGTCGCGGTGATACAGCCAGACGGATACCTGCGCATAGTGGATCGCAAAAAAGACATGATCGTGGTCTCCGGCTTTAACGTATATCCCAATGAGCTCGAGGATGTCCTGAGTAAACACCCGGGCGTGCTTGAATGCGCGGCGGTCGGCGTGCCCGACGATACCAGCGGTGAAATCGTGAAGATGTTTGTGGTGACCAGAGACGCCTCTCTCACTGAACAGGCGGTTAAGGACTATTGTCGCGAGCACCTCACCGCGTACAAAGTGCCGCGACTTGTTGAATTTCGCGAGGACCTTCCTAAAACCAATGTCGGTAAGATTTTGCGACGAGAGTTGCGAGACGCGTCCTGACTTAGCTCACACGGAAAAGGTTTTATACCGTGTCTGAACACGAGGCTATGCCATTAGCTCACCAATCGTCCGGTCGTCGACGTATCCCTGAAGGCATTCAATTCCCTGAAGCACTGCCTATTGTCGATCGCCGGCTGGAAATCGCTGAGGCGATTGCTAATCACCAGGTCGTCATTGTCGCGGGTGAGACTGGTTCAGGCAAAACCACCCAGCTACCAAAAATATGCCTCGAGCTGGGTCGCGGTCTTGAGGCCCGAATAGGGCATACCCAGCCCAGACGCCTCGCGGCGAGGAATGTTGCCCTGCGGATTGCCGACGAGCTCAATAGTCCTCTCGGAGAGTTGGTGGGGTATCAGGTCAGATTTACTGACTCGGTCTCAGAGCACACAGCGATCAAGCTGATGACCGACGGCATTCTTTTGAACGAGCTGCAGCGCGATAAGGAATTGCGCCAATACGACACCCTCATCATCGATGAGGCCCATGAGCGCAGCTTGAATATTGACTTTATCTTGGGTTATTTGAGTCAGCTGCTGCCGAGGCGACCCGACCTAAAAGTAATCGTAACCTCGGCGACCATCGACGTTGAGCGCTTTTCAAAGCACTTTTCCGATGCCCCCATCATCGAGGTTTCAGGGCGTACCTACCCTGTTGAGATTCACTATCTTGGTGGTGACGATGAGCAAGAGGAGGGTGACTCCGAGCAGATTGCGCGATTACTCGATGATATTGAGCAGGAGGTATTTGGTCCTCGAGGCGATGTGTTGGTTTTTCTGCCCGGAGAGCGGGAAATTCGTGAGCTTTCACGCAAGCTGAGAGGTAATGACCAGAGACAAATCCTGCCGTTGTACGCACGATTGAGTGCGGCCGAGCAAAACAGGGTGTTCAACCCATCGGGCCTAGGTCTTCGGATCATACTCGCCACCAACGTGGCGGAAACCTCGCTAACAGTACCCGGTATCCGGTATGTCATTGACAGTGGAACCGCACGGATCAGTCGTTACAACTATCGTTCTCGGCTGCAGCGTTTACCCATCGAAAAAATTTCTCAGGCGAGTGCCAATCAACGCAAAGGACGTTGTGGGCGTGTCGCCGCCGGTGTTTGTTTTCGCCTTTACAGCGAGGCCGATTTTTTAGCTCGTCCTGAATTCACAGATCCAGAAATTCTGAGAACCAATCTCGCCGCGGTTATCTTGCGGATGCTTGAACTTCGCTTGGGAAAGGTAGCTGCCTTTCCTTTTATCGATAGGCCAGAGGGGTCCATGGTCCGAGAGGGTTATAAGCTTCTGGAGGAGCTGGGTGCTGTCACAAACAAAGGCAAACTCACAAGCCTTGGGCGAAAAATGGCGCGGCTTCCCATCGATCCAAAGTTGGCTCGAATCATACTCGAGGCGGCTGATAACAATGCCTTAACCGAGACCCTTGTTATCGTTAGTGCACTCTCAGTACAGGATCCACGAGAGCGGCCTTCGGAGAAACAGACTCAGTCGGATCAGGCTCACGCGCGCTTTCAGCACGAGTCCTCTGACTTTTTAAGCTGGGTCAATTTATGGCGGTATGTCGAGGAGCAGCGCCAGACCCTCAGTCAAAATCAATTTCGCAAGCGTTGTAAGCAGGAATTCCTATCCTACCTTCGGTTGCGAGAGTGGCGAGATATTCACAGCCAGCTTGTCGTGGCCAGCCGTCAGTTGGGCTTTAAGGTCAGAGCCAGCTTGCCGGATGAGCATCATTATGAGGGCATTCATCGTGCACTGCTCGCGGGTTTCCTAGGACAGATAGCGCAACAGGATGAGGGTAGAATATTTAACGCCGCGCGTAACCGTAAGCTTCAAATTTTTCCCGGATCGCGATTATTTAAAAAGCCGCCAAAGTGGCTGGTCGCTGCTGAGATCGTCGAGACAACACAGGTTTTTGCGAGGCAGTGCGCGACTATCGACCCGGCGTGGTTACTAAAAACCAATCCCTACCTACTGAAGCGCCACTACTACGAGCCAGCGTGGCAGCAGCGCTCGGGGCGCGTTATGGCAACCGAGCGGGTCTCCCTGTTTGGCTTGGTGATTAGTGATGGTAAGCGCATCCACTACGGCGACGTCGCGCCAGAGGAATCGCGTCAACTCTTCATACGAGAGGGCTTGGTCACCGGTAACTACAAGTCACCTCCTGATTTTCTTAAAGCAAATATGTCGCAAATTCGAGCGGTTCAGGATTTGGAGTCCCGGGCTCGGAGGCAAGATTTGTTGGTGGATGAGGAAGCGTTGTTTGCTTTTTATGACGAGCGTATTCCCGCCCAATGCGTTAGCGCAGCAACCCTTGAAAAATGGCTTAGAGCCGAGCCCGAAGCTGATAAACATTTACGCTTGGCCAGAGCCCACATTTTGACCCGAGATCCGGGCAGCGAATTACTGGAACAGTTCCCTTCCCAGCTAATCTGGGGTGATGCGGAATATCGGTTGACCTACCGCTTCGAGCCCGGTCGAGATCGAGATGGGGTATCAGTGACTGTCCCGCTGGCCTTGTTAAATCGGGCACCACGCTATCGGTTTGAGTGGCTTGTCCCGGGATTATTGCGCGAAAAATGTATTGCCATGGTCAAGAGCTTGCCGAAGCAGCTTCGAAAGCAGCTGGTGCCGGTGCCCGACGTGGTCGATGAGTTATTGCAGGAGATGACGCCGGAGGATTTGCCGCTCACCGAGGCGTTGGGTATTGCGTTGGTGTCAAAGCGACGGGTTCGGGTGAGCGCTGCAGATTGGGCCGTCGAGACCCTTGATGATTATTACCGGATGAATATTCGAGTGGTCGATGATCGAGGTCGCTTGCTGGCAGAGGGGCGGGAGATGGCCGAGCTGGTAGCCCGGTTTAGACAAGAGGGGAGTGCCTCGACTACCTGCTCAGCTTCCGATTTTCCGACCCGAGACAGCGTCGACACCTGGGATTTTGGTCCGTTGCCTGAGGAATGGCACTCTCAGGCTGCAGGCATGAAAGTAGTCTCGTTCCCGGCGCTAGTCGATCATGGAGAGCGTATTGGGGTTCAACTACTTGATTATCAAGCTGAGGCAACCATCGCTCACCGGGATGGTGTAGCAGCGCTTGCCATCAAGCGAAGCGCGCAGACCACGAAAACGTTACGAAAGCAGCTGTTGGCCAGTAATGACGCAGCCTTGGCGCTGGCAGGTTGTGGGTTGTCTCGTGGTGAGCTGGTGTCCGAGATGTCCAGAGTGGCACTGATGAGCTTGCACGAGGGCGCGCTCCCGCGATCGGCCGATGAGTTTGATGGATTTCTTGCCGCCTCCAAGGGAAGGTGGGTGCCCAAAGCGTTGGAGCTAGAGCGGATCGTGCTCAACGCCTTACAGCCACTCGCTGCTGCCAGAGCCTACTTGCAGCGCTTTGGCGCCACGGAATACGCTGATAGCAGGGCCGATATCGATCAGCAGATTGCTGCTTTGGTTGGCCGTGGAAAACTGTTACTTGCACCCTGGGTCTGGATAGAGCAGTACCCACGCTATACCAAAGGCATCGCTTATCGAGTTGAACGATTGAGTGGGCAATACGCAAAAGATCAAAAAAACATGGGATTTTTGGGTGCTGCGACCGAGCGACTGGAAGAGCAACTTCTCGGTTACCCCGGGCTCCTGATTTTGTGCCAGGCCGCCACCCAGTACCGCTGGATGCTCGAAGAGTTAAGGATTTCTCTTTTTGCTCAGCAGCTTGGCACGAAAATGCCGGTATCGATCAAACGCCTTGATGAACAGTGGTTGCAGGTTGAGTCCTGGATCAGCGCTAACCCAAGATAGATGCACATCCGTATAGGGTGTAGTGACGGTATGACCGAGCGGATTAACAACATTTTCCCATTAAAGGTGCATCGCCTCTCGGTGTTTGCTCTGGTACGGTTAAGCATGGTCCGGCCGAGGTGAAGCGAGGTGAAGTGAGCTCGGTGGTATCAGAGGATAGAGGGTCAACATGCGGCAAAGTGTGATAGTTGTTGGATTGTTACTGGCGGGGTTGTTGGGTCCGGCCGGTTATGCCAACGAAGATCCCTGGGAATCTTTCAATCGATCTATCTACAGTTTCAACAACACAGCCGATGCTTATGTGATAAAGCCGGTTGCGCAAGGCTATGCCTATCTTATGCCGGAGATTGGCCGTAAAGGCGTCAACAATTTTTTTAACAATCTTCTTGATGTCAACGGTGCCTTGAATGGCTTTTTACAGGGTCGCGTTGATCAGGGCCTGGAAAATGTAGGTCGGGTGCTTATTAATTCGACGGTCGGTATTTTTGGACTCTTCGACGTTGCGACAACATTGGGTGTGCCGCAATACCAAACGGATTTTGGTCATACTCTATCGATTTGGGGAGTTCCCCAAGGGCCCTTTGTCATGGTGCCCTTCCTTGGGCCTCGCACTGTGCGTTCTAGCGTAGGTACAGCATTTGATGCCTATGCATCTCCCTTGGGTCAAATGGGTAACTCTGACCCCGCGTGGGGGCTCAGGGTGTTCAATCTGGTGGACTTACGAGCAGGGCTGCTTGGTGCCGATGAGCTGCTGTCGGGTGACCAATACATATTTCTACGCGATGCCTACCTTCAGCAGCGCCGGCTTCAAACGTCGGATGGACAGCTTGTAGATGACTTCTCAGAATTCGATGATGGTTGGGAAGAGGACGACCTCTAACGGATATGCGGTGCAGACGACGATAATGGAGCACGACGCGCACGAGGGAGCCATCCTGGTCGTAGACGACCAACAGTGCCGTGCAGAGCGCCTGATTGATGCGCTGGACGCCCCCCAGTTTGGCTTTGATTACCTGTCCGAGGTACCCGATATTGAGGGAGTACTGGGTGAGGATAGCCCGTATGACTGCGTGTTGTGTAACGCCGGTCTAACCAACGTCTCCTGGGCCTCGGTGCGCAGAGCAATGCGGAATTTTGATGTTCAGGTCCCTGTCATCGTGGTCGCTGAAGATCGGGACGTTGAATCCATGACAACTGCGCTCGGACTTGGTGCTGCTGATTTTTTTGTCAGGCCTGAGGAGCGTCCAGGCCTCCTGCGACATGCGATCGGACGGTGTGTCACTCACCACCGGCTGCAGCGTGAGCTCAAGGAAAGCAAGGAAAATCTTGAGCGAACCAATCAGGAATTACGACACTCATTACGGATGCTTCAGCAGGATCAGCAGGCGGGCAGGCAGGTGCAAATGGCGCTTCTGCCTTCGGGCTCGCTTCAGGTAAATGGATATTGGTTTAGCCAGAAAATCTTTACCTCGCTATACCTTAGTGGCGATTTTGCTGATTATTTTCAGGTGAGTGACGATCAGGTTATTTTTTTCCTTACCGATGTATCGGGCCACGGAAGCTCCTCAGCCTTTGCGACGGTGCTTTTGAAGAATCTGTTCGCTCGCAAACGATCGGACTATCTCCGGCGGCAGGACAAAACGGTCACATCGCCCGTAAAAATGCTTGCGCTGGCCAATAGCGAGCTACTGGAATTGGAGCTCAACAAGTACGCGACGATGGTGGTGGGCAATCTGAATTTCAAGACCGGTGAGTTGACCTACAGCGTAGCGGGGCATCTGCCCCAACCCATCCTGCTAACCAATGACGGGATTCGCTACCTGGAAGGGGAAGGCCCGCCGGTTGGTTTGGTACCCGAAGCGATATACACGGCGACTACAATCCAGACGCCTGATGAATTTATTATGGCGGTCCTGTCGGACGGCATTCTGGAACTTCTGGATGATAGGGATCTGCTCGAAAAGGAGTCGGCCCTGTTGCAGAGGCTGGAGGGCCCCATCGCAAAGCCCAGCGAGCTTTGGCACCGACTTGGTCTGGATCACGTTGACAGAGATCATTTACCCGATGATGTGGCTGTCCTGTTTATCTCACAAGGTTTGTCATGACTGGATGTCGGATCAGTGCAGCAAAAAATGAAGGCGCACATTTATTGCGCCTTGAGGGAGACGTCCGTCTCGTCATGTGCACGGCGCTTGACGATTATTTTGAGCGAGTATTCAACGATCAGGACTTTCTTTCGGTGTGGGTCGATGTTACGGGAGCTTCGGGCCTCGACAGCACGACCCTTGGCATGTTGGCGAAATTGGCGATTAAAACTCATGAGAAATTCGGTTTCCGCCCGACGATTTTTAGTGCTAACCCGGGAATAGACCGACTGTTACAGACCATGGGCTTTGATCAGTTATTCGATGTTCGCAACGAGAGCTGTGAGGGATACACCCACGATATTCCCGCGCATCCCTCAAGTGAGGCGCAAATCAAGGAACGGGTAATCGAGGCGCACAAAACCCTGATGGCGATGAGCGACGCCAATCACGAGGCGTTTCAGGATTTGGTTCGAACTCTAGAGTCGACCTAGAGCTCGCTGATCAGTTTTTCGAGCGCAATTTGATCCACAGTGAATTTCCGAATGCCCTCGGCGAGCTTCTCCGTTGCCATCTGGTCTTCATTAAGATCCCATCGAAAAGCGCTCTCCCCTAGGAGGGGCAGTTGCGGCGCTTTTACTCCGGTATCCTCAAGACGTCTCGCCAACGTGCCTTCATCGCTCTCCAGGCTGTCAAGCAAGTCCGGGCTGATCGTCAGGCGATCGCAGCCTGCGAGTGCTTCAATCTCGCCCACATTTCGAAAACTCGCACCCATGACTACCGTCTTATAGCCGTGGGCTTTGTAGTGTTCATAAATACGGGTGACCGATTTAACCCCCGGGTCCTGTTCGGGCGTGTCGATGACCAGATCTGTATTGGCTTTGTACCAGTCCAATATACGCCCGACGAAGGGCGATATGAGGAAGGCACCCGCATCGGCGCACGCCTGAGCCTGGGAAAACCCAAACAACAACGTCAGATTGCAGTTTATGCCTTCGCGCTCCAAGTGCTCTGCGGCGCGAATGCCCTCCCAGGTGGCAGCAATCTTTATTAGTACACGGTTTTTATCAATACCCCGCTTGTCGTAAAGTTCAATTAATCTTTTTGCTTTGGCAACCGAAGCCGCCGTATCAAAAGACAGACGCGAGTCCACCTCTGTGCTGATACGTCCGGGGATAATGCTGACGATTTCGGCGCCGACGCTAACGGCGAACAGGTCGCAAGCCTCGTTTACCGAAGCCGCGGCGGATTTGGCCTCGTGCAGGGTGTCAGAGAATCGGGGTAGGTTGGCGGCCTTTAATAGCAGTGAAGGATTGGTAGTGGCATCTTGTGGTTTAAGGCGGGTGATGGCATCGATATCACCGGTATCCGCAACGACGTCCGTCATCGCTCTCAATTGATCTAACTTATTCATAATTTTTTCGTTCTCGATAGCCTTTTGCTAGAGGTGGTTTATGTATGGACAGCCGTCTCAGCCTGCTTGGAATTGGCGCAGAGTTCAACTGCTTGAAGCAGGGTTTGCACGGTCGCATTGTCTTTATGTGCATTTTCGCTCAGCGCACGTCGAAATTGCCGGCCTCCGGGCTGCCGAGAGTAGAGTCCCAGCAGATGTCGAGTGACGTGATGCAATTTCCCGTCTCCCGCCAGATGTTTTTCAATATAGGGAATCATCGCCTCTACCGCTTCAGCTCGCGAGATCAGCGGATCAGGGCAATCGAATAGCGTGGAGTCGACGTGACTGAGCAACCAGGGACTTTGATAGGCAGCGCGGCCGAGCATGACGCCATCGAGGTGCTTCAGATGATCCGTGCACTCTTCAAGAGACGAAATGCCGCCGTTGAGGACGATGGTGAGCGCTGGAAATTCCCGTTTGAGTCGCATCACCCAGTCGTGCTTGAGAGGGGGGATATCCCGATTTTCCTTGGGCGATAAGCCCTGTAGCCAGGCGTTGCGTGCGTGGACAATGAAGACTGAGCAACCTCCGGAGGCGACGGTTCCGACGAAGTCGCGAAACAGGCTGTAGTCTTCCTGATCATCGATGCCGATACGCTGCTTGATGGTGACCGGTATCGAGCAGGCGTTCATCATGGCGGAAACGCAATCCCGAACGCGCTCGGGCTCGAGCATCAAGCAGGCACCAAAACGACCGTTCTGGACGCGATCTGAAGGGCAGCCGCAGTTTAAATTAACCTCGTCATATCCCCAGTCCTCGGCAAGTCGGGCGCACTTTGCAAGTTCCTCAGGTTCGGCACCCCCCAATTGAAGGGCCACGGGGTGCTCCTCTTCATTAAATTGAAGATGGCTTGCCACATCTCCAAAGAGCAAAGCCCCTGTGGTCACCATTTCCGTGTAGACCCGACTGTGTCGACTTAGTGCGCGCCAAAAATAGCGGCAGTGCCGGTCAGTCCAATCCATGCATGGCGCTGTACAAAACCGCCAGGGAGAGGCCGCGTTAGCTGTGTGAGGCGCATTGTTGACGTGAATAGACATGGAAAACGGCTTAAGTCATGTTGGTGCTCGCTGGGGAGGCCGTACAATAACAGATCTGAATCAACTCATGACCCAAAGCGGGCAGGGGTTTCGCGGTGATAGTAAGGGTAGTGGTGATGATGGTAGCTCAGCGTTCTGTCATGGCGGCAACATGGCGCAGGCTGTCCATGGCTTGCCTAATTGGACTATGTGCGGTTGCGTTGCAGGCAGCAGAGTTGGAACCGGAGCTGCTCGAAGTAGAGCGAGATGAACCAGAGCAGCTTGAGTCAGCACCTGTGCTTCCGGAGAAAACGGACGAGGCACGCACCTGGTTGGGTCGTTATGTGGATCGCAAGGCAGAGGCCTTTGCAAATTCTGATTTGGTGTTTACGCGCTCCCGCTCAAATGCACCCTTTCTGCCCATTGCATACGCCGGTGGCGCCGTCTATGACGACGCTACGGTGCGAGATTTTGCGCAGCCCGGAAGCAGTCTCGATCTACAGCAGTCCAGTGCCAGCCTCGCCGCTGGCTTGCCGTTTCTCATGTCACCCACTGACGCGCTTGTCGTTGGTCTCTATGCAGGTCGTTCTCAGTTCTCTGTTGAGAGCGACAATCTGCTAGAACTTGAAGACTTCAAGGTGACCAGTGCGGCCTTGGGGGTCGGTTATTTAAAGCAGCTCAATGAAGCTTGGCAGGGCTTGGCGTTTGTTCTGCCCTTCTACAACGACACCGACTTGGCCAATGGCAGCAGTTACTGGCAAACCATGGGAGGCGCATTCGCGCGCTATACCCACAATCCCGATTTGTGGTGGATGTTCGGTGCGTTTGGCAGCACGTCATCGTTTGAGAGCTATTTACTGCCTTACGTCGGCGTGTCTTGGACAATTAGCCCCGATTGGACCGTGAGCGGTATTCTCCCGTGGCCGCAGATAATTTGGTCCCCGAGCCGCGACTGGTTGATCGGTGTCGGCGGGATGTACTCAGGATCCGGGTGGGCTATTAGTGCCGCTACAGGCGAGGTAGCCGTTGACCTCAATGCTTTTGATTTGGGCATCGAATACCAACGTAGACTGTATGGCAGCTTATGGGGCAGTTTGAGTGTGGGGGTAGGGGGTCTGCGTAACCTCCAATTCTCAACCGGAGGGGAGACTGACGGACCGGAATTTGATGTCTCCAGCAGCCCCTACATCCGCTTCAATTTTACAATGCGTCCAGACGATCTGATGTGAGTTAACACAGTAGCCCGTCACGAGGCTACACTGTGGGCCCGGATAATCCGTATAGCATTGAGGCCAGTCTCCATGACTTCTTTCAACCTTCGTCGACGGGACACGCTTCGCGGTGTGACCGCGGCTTTGGGTACTGCATCTCTTCGCGGCTTTGCCGTCGAGGCAGATGCGGACGCCTTCTTTACCCATGGTGTTGCCAGTGGCGATCCTTTAGATGACCGGGTCATTCTTTGGACCCGTGTGCTTCCTGAAAACCTCGTAGCGGAGCGATTGGTGGGGAGGTGGCAGGTTGCAGCGGACCAAGAATTCGAGCGGGTAGTCGCCGAAGGTGAAGCGGTCGCTGACCCCCAGCGAGATAACACGGTGAAAATTGATGCGGTGGGCTTGGCCCCGGACACGCGCTATTGGTATCGCTTTATTTTCAATGAAGCCGTTTCGCCAGTGGGTCGCACGCGCACGCTACCAAGCGGGTCCTGCGATCAGTTTTCCATCGGCGTCTGTTCCTGCTCAAACTACCCTCAAGGCTTCTTCAACGCCTACCGGGATATGGCTGAGGCACCTATCGATCTGGTCATGCACCTTGGAGATTATATTTATGAGTACGCTAACGATGGATACAGCAACCCTGTTGCGATTGAACAATTAGGGCGGAGCATCCAGCCCGCTCATGAAATCCTCTCGCTGGAGGATTATCGCCAGCGCTACGGTCTATACAGGACTGACCCTGATTTGCAGGCCGCTCATGCGGCGCATCCATGGATTTGTGTGTGGGATGATCATGAGCTCGCTAACAACACATGGCGGGGAGGCGCTGAAAATCACAATGAGGGCGAGGGTGATTTTCAATTGCGCATGGCAATCGCCCGCCGGGTGTATCACGAATGGATGCCAATCAGAACGCCCGCCCAGACTGAACAAGGCCCGATCTATCGATCCTTTAAGGTCGGTAATCTCGCGGACATTATTATGCTGGATACCCGTCTAGTGGGGCGTGATGAGCAGCTGGACTACCGACGGGATTTGATCGCGGCCGAGCTAACTCCAGCGCAGTTTCGAGAGAGGCATCTCGATGATCCAACACGAACGATGATTGGGGCTGACCAGTACGCCTGGTTGAGCAATCAGCTTGCAGCGAGTAAGGGAAGGGGTGCTATCTGGCAGTTTGTGGGTCAGCAGGTACTCATGGGTAAGCTGTTCATGCCTGCTATCTCCCCGGAGGACTTGGCCCAGGTTGAGTTGCCTGAGCGCAGCCGAGAGTATGTGGGTAGTATCGCCCGGCTATCTGCCTACAGACTACCAATGAATCTTGATGCCTGGGACGGCTATCCAGCCTGTCGCGCGCGGATGTTCGAGCGTCTTCTTGAAGACGCGAGTAATCCAGTTGTTGTCGCTGGAGACACCCACAACGGTTGGGCGTTCAACTTACGTAATGGACAAGATGTACCGGTGGGCGTTGAGGTAGGCTGTCCGGGAATTTCGAGCCCCGGTATAGAGAACTATTTCCCGCTGCCCGCCGAGCAGCTCAGAGCAGCCCTGTTGGCCAGCAGTGGTGAATTAGTCGCCTTGGAGTCAGAGCACAGGGGCTGGGCACTGATCACGCTGACCTCGGACGCTATGACGAGCCGCTGGCGCTTGGTAAGTACCGTGTTGAGTCGTGACTACGATGTGGTTGAGACAGAGCCTCTCACGTGTCGAGTGGGGCAGCGTCAGTTTTCTTGATGGCGTTAGACGTGAGAGTCCTGGGTGCTTTCACCTGCTTTTTACTAGTACGTTGATGGCCGCTATCGAGATTGAATGTTAATTGCGTAGCAACAGAACCTGTCTAAACGGCGTATCAAGAGTCGCTACTAGTTATTAAAAGTGCTTAGTAGAGGTGCTCAGAAAAAGCGCTCACAAAAGGTGATCTTAAAAGACGGTTAGCAGGAGTATTTGGGGCTTAGCGCCAGCAGGAGTAGACGATGAATTTAAAGGATAAGGTTGCGGTAATTACCGGGTCGAGCTCCGGGGTTGGGGCGGCATTGGCAACCAAGCTGGCGAGTGAAGGCGCCAGTGTGGTTATCAATTACAACCAATCGGAAGAGGGGGCGATTCAGACCCGAGAGCGCATTGTGGCGAGCGGTGGTCGCGCCGTGATCGCTCAAGGGGATGTCAGTGAAGAGGCCGACTGCGAGCGAATTGCAGAGACTGCAATCGGCAGCTTTGGGCGGCTGGATATCCTCGTTAATAACGCAGGCTGCACGACGTTTGTCCCCCACGAAAACTTAAAAGACCTCACGTCTGCAATTTGGGAGCGAACGTTGCGGGTGAATTTGATGGGGGCGTTTTTTATGTCTCGCGCTGCGATGCCGCATTTACAAAAAGCGGGCGGCGGTGAGATTGTCATGACTTCTAGTATTGCCAGCCAAACGGCGAGCGGGAGCTCGATAGCCTATTGTGCCTCCAAGGCAGGAATGAACAGTCTCACCCGTTCTCTTGCCAAGGCGTTTGGTAAGGACAATATTCGCGTGAACGCGGTGTTGCCAGGACTGATTGATGGGGACTGGGCTTTTGACACCTGGGGTGATAGTGATGATGCGCGTTACGAGGCATTGAAAACCCAATTCGCCGACATGACACCTCTGGGTCATGTGGTCGAGCCTGCTGACGTGGCCGATGTGATTGTTTCGATTATCACCGGCTCCGACTTTGTCACCGGCCAACTTGTCACAATCGATGGGGGCTTTACCCTCTAGATTTGTCCCCTGCTGTGACTTTTAGTTTGCCTAGGTCGTTAGGTAGCAGAGGCGGTCGCTGCTCCCGGGATGCTGGCAAGTAAAGCCTGGGTGTAGGCTTGTTGAGGATTCTCGAAAACCGCTTGAGCCGTTCCTTGCTCGACCAATTTGCCCTGATACATCACCATGACGCGGTCAGCTATTTGCCGAATCACTGCCATGTCGTGAGAAACGAATAACATGGTTAAGCCGTGTTCCCTGCCCAGAGAGGCGAGCAGCTGCAGTATCTGCGCTTGGATAGTGACATCGAGTGCGGATACCGGCTCGTCTGCGACGATGAACTCGGGCTTGGTCGCGAGTGCCCTGCCAATAGCGATACGCTGCCGCTGTCCGCCTGAAAACTCATGGGGGTATTTTCGAATAAATGCTCTGGCGAGACCAACGTCGTCCATGAGGGCGGCGATTGTTGCGTCGAGATTTTTTCTGTCACAAATTTTGTGAAGTAGCAGGGGCTCGGCCAGCGCGTCGTAAACCGTCATGCGGGGGTTGAGCGAGGCAAAGGGATCCTGAAAAATCATTTGCATGCGGCGCCGAAAGTCTTTCAGGGCGCTCCCCTCAAGGGCCGTGACGTCGGTGCCGTCAAAGGTAACGGAGCCGCCTGTAATTGGCGCGAGTCTCAAAAGAGATCGTCCAAGTGTAGATTTCCCACTGCCACTTTCTCCGACGAGTCCGAGGACCTCGCCGCGGTTGATCTCTAGAGAGACATCATCAACGGCCTTTACGGGATCTTTGGCGTTACTCGGATAGAACCATGTCTTAAGGCCGCTTACCTTGATAAGCGGGTCGGGATCAACACGGGCGGATTCACGCTGACCAGAGGGAATCGCTGCCAGCAACTTTTGGGTGTAGGGATGTTGGGCATGATTGAAAATAGCGTCAGGCGACCCTTGCTCCACCATGACCCCTTGTTCCATCACAATGATTTGGTCTGCAATATCGGCAACAACCGCCAGATCGTGTGAGATGAAGAGCACGCCGATATCACGATTTTTCTGCAAATCGGCAATGAGCCGCAGTATTTGTGCCTGAATCGTCACGTCCAGAGCGGTCGTGGGTTCATCAGCAATCAATAGTTTGGGTTCGTTAATAAGTGCCATTGCGATCATTACTCGCTGGCGCATTCCACCTGAGAACTCGTGCGGATAGCTATCGAATGTATCAGCGGGGCTTCGGATGCCAACTTCATCGAGTAACTCGATAGCGCGATCCTTTGCCTCTTTCTTTGACAGCCCTTTGTGAAGCTGCAGGGGCTCGATCAGCTGTTGGCCGATAGTCATAAATGGATTCAGACAGGTCATGGGATCCTGAAAGATCATCGCAATGTCACGACCGCGGATGGCCCGCAGTTCGCGCTCGCCAAGCGCGAGCAAATCAGCGCCTTCAAAGAGAGCGGTTCCGCTGTCTATGCGACCAGGTGGTGAGGGCACGAGTCCCAGCATGGCGTAGCAGGACACTGACTTACCCGATCCGGATTCACCAATGATTGCGGTAATTTCGCGGGGCTCAACGGTAAAGCTGACGTCTTTTACCGCTTGATGACTGCCGTTTCGTGTATGGAAACTGACCGATAGATTATCAACTCGAAGTAAGCTCATGATTAGTCCTTGGATCCCCTGACATCGAGTGCATCGCGCAGGCCGTCACCCAGAAAGTTCAGTGAGAACAGGGTAATGGTCAGGGCTAATCCCGGAAAAATAAGGAGCCATGGGTACTCTTCCATGGTTTCGGCACCGTAGCTGATGAGCAGACCCCAGGAGGTTTGCGGGGGTTGTATTCCAAGCCCAAGAAAGCTGAGAAAAGCCTCCAGCAGCATCACCGAAGGAATGGTCAGCGTGGTGTACACAATAATAGGCCCCAGAGCGTTGGGGATGACGTGACGTCTGATAATGGTGATCGGAGATAAGCCAAGAGAGACCGCTGCTTCGACAAACTCCTGTTGTCTGAGAGACTGCACCTGAGAGCGCATAATTCTTGCCATAGTGAGCCATTCAACGGCACCGATTGCCAAAAACAGCAGCAAGACGTTCCGTCCAAATACGACCATCAGCAAGACGATAAAGATCATGAAGGGCAGGGCGTAGAGAATATCGACCAATCGCATCATGACGGCATCGGTTCTTCCTCCAACATAGCCCGCAACAGCACCCCAGGTCACTCCAATGATTAAAGCCACCCCGGTGGCTATGAAGCCAACCGCGAGGCTGACACGGCCTCCGTACATAATTTGGGTGAGGACATCTCTGCCAAAGATATCGGTGCCCAGCCAATGGGCTGCCGAGGGAGGGCTCGCGCCCAGGTCTAAATTTTGCGCCTCATAACTATAGGGCGCGATCCAAGGCGTGAGCAGCGCAACCACGATGAAGGTAAGGAGGATGGCACCACCGCCCACTGCCATTTTGTTTTTACTGAGTCGAATCCAGGCATCATGCCAGAGGCTCGAGCCCTGCTCCGCATCGGTCAGCGCTATAGAAACATTAGTAGTCACTTGCTTCCCCCCTTGAACTGGGCTCGCAAACGGGGGTTTAGCCAGGCGGCAGTGATGTCGCTCACTAAATTGAAAAAGACGATGAGTGTGGACAAGAAGACCGTGGTACCAAGGATCATGGTGTAGTCGCGGTTAAAAGCGGCTTGTACATAAAAGCGACCAAGTCCCGGAATCTGAAAAATGGTCTCCACGACAAAAGAACCTGCGAGTAAGCCTGCAAAGGCGGGACCGAGAAAGGCTATGACAGGGATCAATCCGCCGCGAAGTGCATGCCTCGTGACCACCTGCCACTCGGGCAGTCCTTTTGCGCGGGCGGTACGAATGTAATCCTGTGACAAGATTTCGAGCATGCCGGCGCGGGATAGTCGGGCAATGTAGGCGGCATAAGCCGAGCCCAGCGTAATAGACGGCAGAATTTTGTCGCCGGGTATATCACCCCACCCGGTGATCGGTAGCCAGTCTAGGTATATGCCGAAGACCAGGACGAGCAAAGGCCCAAGCAGGAAAGAAGGCATGCAGATACCTATCATCGCCAGACTCATTGGAACGTAGTCCTGTGCTGTGTTCGGCCTCAGAGAGGCAAACACGCCGGCGGTAACGCCAATACAGAGCGCAATGAGTAGGGCATAAAACCCAAGCTCTGCAGTCACCGGCAACCCGGAAAAAAGAATTTCATTGACGCTTCGACCCGGATATTTGAAAGAGGGGCCAAGGTCTCCCTGAGCGAGATCGCCGAGGTAGGCAAAATATTGCTCATGCAGGGGCAGATCGAGTTTGTACTGAGCCTCTAGGGCTTTCTTCACCTCAGGGATGACCACTTTTTCCTGATCAAAGGGGCCTCCCGGGGCTGAGCGGACCAAGAAAAACGTGGCGGTGATCACTACAAAAATGACGGGGAGTGCCTGAAGAATCCGGATCAACATGAAGCGCAGCATTACTGTGTACTCCCCGGTAGCTGTCGTCCCGGAACCAGCTGGACGTATTTCAAATTAAGCGAGTCCATAAGGTTCGAATACAGCCCCTCCACGCTGGGATGGATGAGGTGCTTGCTGGTGTAGGTATAGATGGGAATGATCGGCATCTCTTCCATAAGGCGCGTTTCTGCCTCTGCAAATAATTCATAACGGGATTCCCGGGTCTCTGCTTTTGGCGCACGGTACAGAATCAAGTCGTCGTAGACGGGGTCGCTGTAGTGGGTATTGTTGTTGCCCCCATCGGTAATAAAAAGATCCAAAAAGTTGTTGGCATCCACGTAGTCACCAATCCAGCCTCGTCGAGCGATCTGAAAATCGATCTGCGTGACGGAGTCCAGATAAACCTTCCATTCCTGATTAGAGAGGGTGACATCAATGTTGAGCTCTTTTTTCCACATTTGCTGAATGGCGACGGCAATTTTGCGATGGGCTTCCTGGGTGTTGTAGAGAATTTCGAGGCCGGGCCAGCCATCGCCATTGGGATATCCGGCCTCGGCGAGCAGTTGTCTAGCCTGCTCGGGATCATAGTCAAAAAGTTTTGGCGGGAAATAACCGAGAGTATCGGGAGGTGTTATCGAATAAGCCGGCACGGCAGTTTCTTGCAATACCGTTCTAACCAGAGTTTCCCGATCCACTGCCATGGACAGGGCTTTACGAACCCTTGCGTCATCGACGGGAGGACGCTTGGTATTTATTAAGTAGTAATAAGTGCCCAAATAGGGCGCCTGAACATAGGGGGTATCGGGCATGCTTCGGTAAGCTGGAATTTTGTCGAGAGGCACGACCTGTGTGTAATGCAGCTGTTCCACACGGAACATGCGCTCCTCGCTGACCACGTTCTCGGTGGGGTAAAAAATGACCGAATTTAGAGAGACCTA